>JGI20163J15578_10000048_pt1 | contig 44624 bp, 35 predicted proteins | sample TergutCu122P1_FD_15578 | JGI IMG/M metagenome (IMG submission 15578)
TACGCTTGTAATGCAGGAAGAAAGAGAGCTGGAGTTGTATCTTTTGGTAGATGTTTCTGCATCTATGGCTGCCGGCGGGTCTCTTTATCCTGAATTGCAGAGCGGACAGAGCGAGCAACGTATCGGCATGGCGCCTGCTGCGGGTGCCGGGGATGGAGCCGAAGCAGCGAAAAGCGCTGTGCGAAAAACAAAGCTGGAAACAGCAGCAATCGCAGCCGCAGTGCTTGGGCTTTCTGCTGCTTCGAGCCGGGATAAAACAGCAGCTATTCTTTTTTCCGGCGAGGTTGAAGAGACAGTTCTCCCTGCTGCCGGCAGAAGCCATATTTTTTCTATAGCAGAAAAAATATTGGATTCCCATCCCACGCACGAAGGTTCTAACCTTGAAGTTGCTTGCAGGGCTCTCCCCAGAAGTTTTCGAAAAAAAGGAATATGTATAATAATTTCTGATATGGAATACGATATTCCCTGGCAAACTCTTTTGAAAATTTCTTCCGGAGTTGAAACTGCGATTTTCCGCATACGAGACAATGCCGATACCAGCACCAAAAGTCCTAATTCATTTTCATACGAATCCCGGGGAAATGACCCTTACGGATATTTTTACTCGCCGGCGAAGCGAAAACCGCGGGCAAGCGAAGACACATGGCCGAGCAAGGAGGCAAGCAAAAAGTTGCGGCAGCATACCTTTTATTCGCCGGCAGGTTTGCGCAGCATACCCTGTCCCATAAAAAACACAGATAAAGATTTTTCAGAAGCAGCAAAGTTTGAAATTCCTCTTGTTGATATATCTACAAGTGATAATATTGTCGAGAAAATAAATACCTTTTTTAATTCAAGGAAAAGATGAGAAGAATATTTTTATTCCTGTTTGTTTTTATTTTCATTGCCTTATCTTATTCTCAAGATAGCAAAGTGTATCCGATACGATACGGCACTATTCTAAATTATACATTAAATCCAACAACTTTAAGAACAGGAGAAAAAGGATTTATCAGAATCAGACTTGCAGACAATATAACATCCTCAGACAGAGGAGCAATAACAGTTAAAAATAATCAGTGGTTTTTTATCGAAGATATAAAAATAAACCATAATCGAAATGAAATTTTTATCTGGTTTATACCACTTGATCCGTCAGTTTCTTTTTTTCCTGATTTTATAATAGAAGAGAGAATTTATTCAGGGATTCCTCTTGTTATAGAATCCAGGCTGGGGAATGTGAGCACATTAAATCCTCTTGGCGGAAAACTTTTATTGCCCTGGACAAAGCTTTTGTTTGCAGCAGGTTTTACATTATTGGTTATATTTTTGTTTTTATGCTATTATGCAATTAAAGTAGCTCCTAAAAAAATAAGAAAAACAGTTGTCCTAAAAACCAATGCTTTTAAAAGAAAATATTTGCTAAGAAAGATGTCAAGACTGGCTTCTCGCTTAAGCCAATATGAAAAAGCTGATTACACAAAAAGATTTATACAATTATTAAAAGAATATCTTGAAATTGCTACAAGTAAAAAAACCACATGTTTTACAACCAAAGAAATAGTTACAGCATTTCCCGAAGCTCCCTCTAAAGAGCTTGTTTTTTTGGATTCTGTGCGTTTTGGAAATGCCGCCGCAGATTCCCAAGTAATTACAGAAACATCCGAAGCTGTTTACAGTTTTGCGTTACAACTCGAAGAAGCTGCGGGGGCGAGAAAAATATGATACTCGAAAACCCCGCAATGCTTTTGCTGATGCCTGTTGTTGTATTTATTATTTGGTTTTCATATAAAAGAAAAAACAGAGGAGCTGTACTTTTTTCTGCGCCGGATAAAAATTATATCAAAAAACATAAACCAACACAGAAGTTTAATAAAGAACGCATTTTGCCGGGGGTAATCAATTTCTTTTTTTGGCTATCGCTGATTTTAATTGTGTTTTCTTTTTCTGCTCCAAAAAATGTAACAAAAAATATAAGATATCTTTCAGGCGGCAATGATTTTTTTATAGTGCTGGATGTTTCTCCAAGTATGGCTGTTATTGAAAACGGAAGAACAAGACTTGATATTGCTAAAGAAGTTGCTGAACATATTGTTATGAATTCAGGAAATGACTATCCCGGGCTTATTCTTTTTGGAAGCAATTCTGTTGTTTCGGTTCTTCCGACTCCGGACAGAAATACTTTTTTCCAAAGACTTAGAGACGCAAATGTTATGGATCTTGGAGATGCTACTGCTATAGGAACCGCAATAGGGACAGCTATCTATTTTCTCAGAGACTCGCCGCAAGAAGGCAGAAGTATAATACTTATTTCTGACGGAGGTGAAAATTATGGAGAACTTACTCCAATAGACGCTGCTCATATAGCAGCAAGAGCAGGGATAAGAATAAACTGCATAGCAATTGGCAGCCCTACAAGCGAGGTCGTTATTATTGACTTACCTCATAGAGACAGAATTGCCGGAAGAATTATAGGAAGTTATGATCCTGCGCTATTAAGAAAAATTGCAGAAATAACCCGAGGCTATTTTCTTGAAAACCCGACTAAAGAAACAATAAGAAGAATAACTGCAAGTTTTAGAGCAGAAAGAGAAGAAGTTGCAACCGAAACATTTTTTACAAAAAGAGATTTATCCGGCTATTTTTTTATACCCGCGGTTTTTATTCTTTTACTGGCTATGAGTTTAAAAATCGCGCTATTAAGGGAAATAATGCCATGAAAACTCCGATAGCTCTTTTACTTCTGCTTATTCCCATATTTCTTTTTGTACTTGAGCTGTGCAGATTAAAGAAAAAAACAAATTTTTTTTATAATGTTTCTTTTTACAGGGAAAAAAACAAAGCAGCTTCGGTTTTTCGTATAAAACAAATATATCTTGCTTCACTCTACGCAATAGGAATGATTTTTTTTATTATAGCTCTTTCTAACCCTTATGTAATTTCAGGCACAAGAGATGTAATATCAAGCAAGCCGGCGTTTACAAAAGATACTATTTTTCTTTTTGACATATCGCAGAGTATGCTTGCAGATGACGGAGATAATTTAACCAGATTGGAGAGGAGCAAAAGAGCAGCAACTTCCATTGTTGCTGCCGGAGACGGCAGATTTGGAATAGTTGTTTTTAAAGGAGAAGCATTTACAAAGCTTCCGCTTACAAGCAATAAAAACATCGTAATAAATACCATTAACAATCTTCATCCGGATTTATTTTCCGCGCCAGGCACAGATGTAGGCAGAGGTCTTTTAAGGGCAGTTGAATCATTTCCGAGCCATGAAAATACAGATAAAAGATTATATCTTTTTACAGATGCAGAAGAACCGGACAAAGGAAGTTTTCCAAGATTAAGAAATGCAATTAGAGATGCTATTATTGAAAATAATATTTCTCTTTATATAATTCCTCCGAATAAAAAAACAGGCTCCCCTGTTCCTGACAGAGATGTAATATCTGTTCCTGATATGGAGATGGTAAACACTCTTGCCAGATTGCCTAACAGCTCTGTGGTTTCATTTCAAGATTTAAGCCGAACCATTCCATTGTCTCTTTCACCCAAAGGGCGGCATGCAGAATATAGTTTTTCATTGTTTTTTTCTTTTATGGGGTTTATTATTTTTATTGCAGCGTTACTGCTGCGGGGAATTAAATGGCAAAATATTATCTAATACCCTTTATTGCTCTGCTGATTATTTTTTCATCGTGCAGCGGCAATTATATAAAAGCTTGTTATCATAATCTTTCGGCAATTTATCTTTTCGAAAGAGGAGAAGTTGACAGAGCTATTGCTGTTTTTGGAAAAGCGCTTGATAATTTGGGTAATAAACACAGAAAATATATTGAATATAATATTGCTAATTTGTATAGAAAAATAGGGGAGCTTGATGCTGCCGAGTTCAGGCTTCTTTCTATTGTTACAGATAACGATGCACTTAGATACAGAATCTATTGCGAATTAGGCATTATTGCTTTCCAAAGAGGATATTATGAAAGAGCAGCCGGGTTTTTTAAAAATGCTGTTCTTATTAACAATAATGATGTAAGATTAATCCAAAATCTGGAGCTTGCGCTCTTGTTTATGCATGAGAATAAGAAGAAAGAGAGCGTGAAACATCTTTTGCTGGTTGATAATGACGAAGCTGCAGAAGACGCAGAAAGGTTGCTTAATATAATGTTTTCCGGAGAAAATTTGTTTTGGATACAAGATACAACAGTTACAACATCATCAGACCGCACAAGGGATTGGTAGCTTTTTTTCTGTTATTCTCTTTCCTGCTTTGGGCCGAAGAGTTTACAGGACAAGTAATTATAGAAAAAACTTCTTTTCATGTAAACGAAGAATTTAGATTCACTATTCTTATTCCGGATATACCTCCGGCAAGATTAATTATTGAAGCTCCGGCATTCCCGAGCGGGCTTGAAGTTGTAGCAGGTCCATCCATAAGACCAAGAATAAATGGTTCGGTTGTTGATTATACTTTTAGATTAAATAATCCCGGACGCTACATAATAGAAAGTTTTAGAATAAGAAGCAGCGGCAGAGCGCCGGTATATACTCCCCCTGTTTTTATTACCGCAGTCCCAACTTCTCAGAGACATGGCAGCATTGATAGAATTCCCCTCTCTGCAAGATGGGATATCCCACGGAGAAACTATTATCCCGGGGAAATAATTCCTTTACGTTTTATAATAGAAAATATAGAAAACCCTAATATTACAATAGAATCCGAAGTATCGCAAACATCTGGCGGAATTGTAAAAAGAATCAGCAGAAACGCAGAAAAAAACGAGAGAACAGTTATTGCAAAAGAAACAATGACAGGGAGAGTCTACGATGTGCTTTTCCACGATCACATATTTGTTCCATTCAGGGCAGGCAGTTTAACTCTGCCTAACGTAGAAATTTTTATTTCCGAAGAAGATTTCGAGTATAGCACAATATTAAAAGGCGTACCAATTGCAATTTCTTCGCTGCCTGCAACAGAACAAAATATAAGCGCAATTGGGAATTTTTCCTATGAGTACGAAATATCAGGCAATGAAATATCAGCAGTGCAAGCTGTTATCTTAAGGCAGAAAATTACAGGAACAGGCAATTTTTACGGAATCACAATGCCTGTTCCATACATTTGCAGCCCGGAAATAGCATTCATTTCTCTTATAAGAGACAGATATGATGTTACCCCGGATTACAGATTTTTTAGAGGTACAAGAGAACTTACTTATTTAATCAGAAAAAAACCCGGAGCAGAGTGGCAAGAAACAATTTCAGTTATAATTCCCGATTTTTTATGGTATCCAAAAGATTCTCCTGAATCGTTACTGCACTCAAGACAAGAAAGGCGGCAAGGAGCTGTTTTTGTTTTAAATATAGAAAAAGAATTATTTACGCAACCTGCGCCCGATATAATTCAAGCAGACCGCGAAGAAAAAATAAAAAAAATTCTGTTTGAAATATTCAGAATAATTTTAATAATATCCATAATTCCTTCGCTTGTTTTTGTATTAAAGAAAAAAAACAAAAAATCAATAATAGCTCTTTTGGTAATAGTTTTATTAAGCGTTATTATTGGATTTTTTATAATAACAAAAATATTGATTAAAGAACCTGTTTATGGAATTGTTATAGAAGACTCTGTCTCTGTTAATGTTTATGTTCTTCCCGAAGAATTTGTTAATGTAAGATTTACTATGGAAAGCGGCGGTCTGGTTAGAATAATAGGGGAAAAAGGAGAGTTTTTCCTTATAGAAACCACAGACAAAGCCAATAGGGGCTGGATAAGAAAAGAAAACATTTTAACGGAACCAGAATAAAAGGTATAGCTTCGCTAACCTTTTGTTCTCTTCCTCGCTCGGTATACAAGGGGTAAGCCTCTTTGTCCACCTCATCGTTCGGTCATGTGCAAGCTATGCTTGCCCGCGACTCTTACTTATTTGGTAGATGTGCAAGCGAGGCTTGCTCGCAACTCTCGCTTCGTCGGAGAATAAATATGGATTTTGGAAAAATTCTTGAAAATTGGGAAAAAAGGAACCAGAGCAGCTCATATCCCGATAAAGATAAAACAAGTAATGCCGCAGGCGAGGATATCCCAAAAAGCTCCAGAAATTTAAAAATTCTTAAAAAAATGAAACCCCAGGCTACTCTCGATCTTCACGGTTTGACATCAGCAGAAGCAGAAATAGAACTAAACAAATTTCTTGCGTTCAGCAAAAGTAAGGGATATACCAAAGTTTGCATAATCCACGGCAAAGGAATCCATTCAAACGGCGAGGCAGTTCTTGTAAAAGTGGTTGATAATGTCTTAAAAAATTGTCCTTTCGCCGGAACAACAGGGTTTTCGCAGCAAAAAGATGGCGGGAAAGGTTCCCGTTGGATAATTCTAAAATAAAAGGTATTCGTGTAAAGCGACCGCAGCCTTTCAGCGAATGTTGCAGGGCAAAAATAAATTTGTATTTAAATCTTCGGCATACAGCTTCGCATATGTCCGGCACCTCACTTGGTAAAGTGCAAGCGGCGCTTTGCTGGCAAACGATCTACTTTTCTCTGTAAATTATCCTTCCTCGCGTGAGGTCATAAGGAGAGAGAGCAACTTTTACCTTATCGCCAGGCACTATTCTGATATAAAATTTTCTCATTTTGCCAGAAAGATGAGCCAATATTACATGACCATTTTTAACTTCTACTTTAAACATTGTGTTGGGCAAAGATTCCTTTACCACGCCATCGATTTCAATGGCTTCTTCTTTAGTAGTCAAAATTCCTCCATTTTGTACTGATATTAACAATTAATTCATAATATTTTAATAAAAACCCTTTGTCAATAAAGAATGAGCTTGACAAGAAGTGCGAAATTGTGCAAATTACCCTCTAAGTTAGAAATAAAGGGTGTGTTTATGGAAAGCGGTTTTAAAGAGAAAATGAATAAAGCATTACTTCAGTTGAAGGAAGAGATTATCAACAACCTCATTTCGGAGAATGATTCTTTCAAATCTCTGGTAGAAGACATAGACCCAAAAGATATTGTAGATGTTGCTGCAGACGATATAGACAAGAAAATGCTTGAGACAATGAGCGCGCACGATATCAAGAGATTAAGATTAATTGATGCTGCTTTATCAAGAATTCATAATGACAGATACGGTCTTTGTATGAAATGCGGAAAAAAAATATCCGAAGAGCGGCTTGAAGCAATTCCGTATGCTGTAATGTGTATATCATGCAAAACAACTGATGAGAAAATGAACAGATAAACTATAATTAGCCCAAAATTCTAATATGTTGTACGAGACAGCCGATAATTGGAAGGCAGGGGCTAATTATGGAATCTATAAATGCTGTTTCAAGTTTATCAGTATCTTACTCTCAAATATTAAAAGTAAGCCATTTTGGCGGGCGTTTACCTATTGTTGTTAATGATCCCATAGGAATTAATGCCAGATTTAAGCACATAATAGGTGTTCCTACAATATTAGAAAGAAATGTCTCTTATTTTCAACTTAAGCGGCTTGATATTTTGATTGAACAAATAAGCAGGTTGCGAGACAGAAGAATGGATGTAGATGTTGAAAGTATCGACAATCTGCAACTCCAGGGTTTAATAGATAATTTATCGGCTGATCTTAGGGACAGACTAAATACACCTGTTAATTATAATCATGGAATTTATTCTCCAGGTTCTATTCTTAATATGACTGCATAATAATGAATTATTTAATTTTAATTCTTGCAACAACAATTTTATTTTACTTATTAATTCCCGGAATTGGCGCTTTTATTGTTAGAAGCCGCTGGAAAGAATTCCGCAGAAAACTTGTAGCTGCCGCAACTGCTCCTATTATTGATTTTCATAAATCCAGAACAAGCAGGGAATTTGCATCACCCTGCGTAACGGAATATCTTGGTATATTTAAATTTTTCGGCACACTCGAAGCAATACAGGATAAATATGAAATATGGCTCAGAAGCAGTAATTTTACAGTTACTGTAGATATGAAAAGCGTTAAAATATACCTTATTCCTGCTTTTGGCTCCCAGGAGGAAGATAAAAACAATATATATGAAAAAAACAGAGAAATTATAATCGATGAGATGCCGCAAGCGCTTAGCTGGGAAGCATTTCACTCTTTATCCCAGCAAACAGAAGTTATGGTATGCGGACCGCTTTTTATGGAAAAAGGCAAAGCAATTTTTAGAAATACAACCGAAAGTAGCATTACTTTTCTTATTTACGACGGCAAACAGGAGTCTCTGTTAAGGCGCAGTATATGGGCAGGAAGGCACAGGAATGAGTTTTGGAATATTTTTACCCCTGTCTCTCTGGTTGCCGGCTCTTTTGCTCTTTTTATTATCGCGTATCAGCTTTATTCGGCTCCAGAATTTGCAGATATTTCGAAATTTACACTTGTTTTGAGCCTTATTCCAATAATGCCTCTTTTCCCTCCCGGTGTTGTACTCTTTTTTACCTACAGGCATTTTTGGAAAAAAGCCAGATTTCTAAGAGCAGAAAGGGATATTGTAAAACTTCCGTTTCATCATTTTGCAGATAGTAATCTTTTGAATGATAATCTCTGCCTTTATGTATGGTCCGAAATACCATATTGCTGTAAAAAGATTGAAAACCATGAAGAAGTAGTACAAATTTGCCATAATAAAAATATTAAAATAAGAAGAGCATCTGTTTTAAATAATAATCTGTCAAAAAGTAATATCTATTATTACTTTTATAAACCAGAGGAAAAATTTCAGGATCCTCTTATCGAAGAAATTATTATTGACGGAAACCCTGCGGCTATTATAAAAAAATGCCAGCAGAGATCACAAATATATGAATACCTTTCTTTGGCTATTTTTTCATTGGGAATGATAATTAATTTTTTTCTTACCTATTTCTTTATTGAAGTAATAAGCAGTTAAAAAAGGCGATCAAAAACCTATTTCTCCCTCGCTGAAGCGCTTTTTTGCTGTTTTTTTGCGTAATCAGCGCCTAATTTTTTCCCTTTAAATGTAAAACCATTAATAGTATTCAAAATAGCTTCTGCTTTTGAAGTCGTAACATCAATAAATGAATAGCTGTCAAATACTTTTATGCGCTTTAAATCGCTTTCCTCTGCTGCTTTAGATGACAAAATTATTCCTGCAATATCTTTTGCAAAGAGCCGCTTGGTTTTTCCGACATTTATAAAAATAGTTTTAAAATCCTTATCCTCTTTTTCGTTTTCGCTTGCCTGAATATTATATCCGTTTTGTTCTGCGTATTTTATGAGAAGCCATGCCGAGAAATAACCCCTTGTAAAAAAAGGAACATTCTTCTTTATTAGTTTTTTGACTTCTGCAAGGCTGTTTATATCCGGTGCTTCCTTTATCTTTGAAACAATATTTTGTATAAACGAGTTATCCATGTTTTTTTCTTCTCCTGTCTCTGTACAGTCTATTGTTATTGGTTTTTTAAAGAATTGATAAAAAGAATAATTATGTTCTTTTTCTTTTGTAAATACCATAAAAAACTGCTTTTTGCTACTACTTCGCGTGCCCGTGAGTTTCGAAAAAATAAATTCTATGTCTTTTTCAAAACTGTGAAAATCATCTACATCGCTGTCTTCCAATATACAGCTTTGTATGCTGTCAAGGGAAATATTATTACTCCTTATTTGATCGATAATACTGTCTGCTGTGCTTATAAAAATATCAGGCTGTTTTCCGAGCAGCCTGGAGTCTTTTTTAATATTTCTGTCCGGATTTGCTGCAATTGCCCTAAGGGTTGTTGCTTTTCTTTGAGACAGTTTTTTAAAAAGAATACTGATTTTTTCGGCATTTTCATGGGACGATGCAATAACAATACTTTTTAATCCAGGAGATGATGGATCTGTATTTTCAATAACAGAAAGAGCTATCCCCAAAGTTTTTCCGCAACCCTCTTTAGTCTCTGCGACTATATACTTATTGCCCGGAAACGCCTCGATCAGCTTTTTTTGAAAAGGTAAAAATGCCTCAAATCCTGCTTTTTTTATGATTAAATTATATTTTTCATTTTTTTCTATGTTTTTTTCTGTTATTTGCCGCAAAATCTAACCCTAATATTTGGATGTTGTTTTAGAAAATAGTGCCTGTTTTAAAAATTGTCAATAAAAACAATATATCAATTTTTATTTCAATTATTGACAATAAAAATAGGCAAATATACCGATATAATAAGCATATTTATGCTAATATAACATATAATAGGGATAAAATGAGAATTTTTTTAATATTTTTTTTACTTTTACTGCCAATAACTTTTACTTTTGCAGAGCCTCCTGCTCTGCGGGCTGCCGCTGGCGAAGGGTCTGCTCCTGTAAGGTTGGAATATAGATATGTTCCCGGCACAAAATTCAGAATATTGTCCGAAGTAAGTGCAAATGTCTATGTAAATGATATTTTATCACATACTGCAGAATTGCTTAATAAAATATCTGTGGAAATTCTTGCAGAGGAAAATGGAGTCGGCACTTTATCTGCAGTGCTTGAAATGTCTGAAAGAGGTTCGGCCGAAGGTTTGAGCGACATAGGGGCATTTGCTACATATGAGATAACCGAAAGATACGAAGCAATATTCCAGCAGGACAGGTTTGGAAACCAGATTGTAAGCAGAGATTCTTTTATTCCAACAGTAAGAAATATTCCTGTTTTCCCCGACCGGGAGCTAAGACCTGGGGACAGGTGGACAGGCGAAGGCGCGGAAGTTCATGATTTTAGGAGAAGCTTTAACATACCAGACCCTTATGGCTTTCCTGTGTCTGTAGAATATCAATATCTTGGAAAAGATGAAACCGGGTTATATCATCTTATTAGTATAAATTACACTGTTAATCATAGAGTTAATTTTCCTCCCTGGGAGCAGCACACGCCGGCTTATATGCGTCTTGTAGGAATAACAGGCGGGACTAATCAGATAATGAAGTGGGATAACATAAGAGGGCGCCCATTTAGCTATAGCGAGGAGTTTAACTTTATCTTTGAGTTTGCGTCTGGCGACAGAATGAGGTTTTCAGGAAGGGCGCAGGCAGAGGTTATTGATGCCGAAGATCTCGACAAAGACAGAATGGTGGAAGAGATTCGGGATTTGGGCATTGATGCGGAAAAGGTGCCCGAAGGGGTTAGAATAACAATAGAAGATATTCAGTTTCTTCCGGACTCTACAATTCTTGCAGACAGAGAAGGCGAAAAGCTGGAAAAGATAATAGAAGTGCTTCGGAACCATCCGAACCACGACTTGCTTATAATCGGGCATACTGCTCTTGCAGGAACAGCAGAAGGAAGGCGAATGCTCTCAACGCAAAGAGCAAGGGCTATTGCAGAATTTATTCTTGCGAGCGGCGTGCGAACAGAACGTCAGGTAAAAATCGAAGGCAGGGGAGCGGATGAGCCTATTGCATCAAACGCAACAGCAGAGGGCAGGCAGAGAAACCGGCGGGTCGAGATAATTATTCTTGAGAACTGAGCGGGAAGAATTTCAACACTTCGTGCCGGTTTCCTAAAAACCCTTGAGAAACTCCGGGGTTATTTCGCTGAAACTTTTTATTACAAGGTCTGCTGCAGAAAGATTCTGAAACCCGGAAGATGGGTTTTGAAAGCCTATACACTTCATGCCTGCTTTTTTTGCTGCTGTAACGCCGTTGTATGAATCTTCGATAACAACGCACTCTTCGGGTTTTACGCCAAGTCTGGCTGCTGCTTCAAGAAAAATGTCCGGTTCGGGCTTTCCTTGCTTTACCTGAAAACCGCTCAGGAAAAAAGGAAAATAATGCAAAAGCCCCGATGCTTCGAGAACTATTTTAATAAGATCAGGGTGGGAAGATGATGCAACCGCTGTTTTGAGCCCCTGGTTTTTTATTCCTTCGATAAGCTCCTTAACTCCTGCAATTGGGGCGATTCCCCCTTCTTCTGCTATGCTGTGGAAAAAATTAACCCTGAATATTGAATCAAAATCAATAAAATACTGGAGCGGCTCTTCACGGTTGTGTTTTTCTTTTATTTTTTCCCACATTTTATCAATTGCAAGCCCTACAAAAGAATCGACTTCCTTTTCCGAAATATTAATTTCCAGTTCTTCACAAATAAGCATTTCTGCTTCAAAATGGTATGCTTCGGTGTCTGCCAGGACACCATCCATATCAAAAATTACAGCTTGCGCCATTTTCTATTTCTCCCTATATCCATATTTCTTTAAAACTATGCGTATTTTCGCAATATTTGCACTTAAATCTATCGTCTGTTATTCTTTTAAATTCTGCGGGCACATTTTCTCCTTGCGAGCTATGGCTTATGCAGTCTGTATTTTTACAGCAAATGTTCGGAAAATTATAAATTTTCGGAGGCATATTGAGCTTAAGTTTTTTTACAACTTTTTTTTCTCTGATTACATTTACAGTACAACCCGGAGCAAGCGCTGCAATTTGCTTGAGTTTTTTAATTCCAGGCGCGGAGTATTCTGGTCTGAATATTATGCCTTTCATTTTATCAGGATATTCTCTTGACCTGCTTATCCACTCCCCGCCTTTGCCATAGAGCGCAAGAACCCGAATCATTCTTGCAAGGTGGTCCCGTATATCTTCTTCTTTTTCTCCTCTGCATATATGGTCTATTACAAGTCCGCTTGATATAGGCTTGACTCCTTCGGCATATTCTTTTACGGTCTTGTTCTCGTCTACAGGAACTTCCTGGATATAATCGTGTGTTTCCGGTTCTTCTGTAGTTTTTTTGGCAATTCCAGTAAAATCATGACCTATAGTTCCTGCAATAAGTCCCAGCAGAATTATTCTTATCAATTTTCCGTTTGCAGACTGATTTTCCCAGCCATTTAGCGGTGTTGCATCAAGAAAAGTCGGAATTGTTGGGTGTAGTTTATGTCTTGGGAGAGGGTGATAGAATGTAGTTCTTTCTGGTATTTTATCCATAAGTTCTTTTCTGAATGTAATTCTGTAGCGAAGTTCATCCTGTCTTTTTAATATCGCATCTCCCATACGCTCAAGCTGCGGCCGTGTAAAATACCATAATTGAGCTATATCATTGTTATCAATATAACTGTCTATTGAATCAAATATTCTTATTTCAAAGCCATTATCTTTCATTTTGTTTAAATAATATTCAGGCATTCCAAGTTCAGGAGGCGCAATAAGGTCTACTTTTACTTTTTTGAATATTAAAAGCCCGTCTGCTTTTGAATGAACAGTTCTGCCGTGGTACAGGTCTCCAACAAGAGCAATGTGTATGCTTTCTCTGTCCCAGTTTTTTTGTTCAAGAAAGGTAAACTCATCGAGAAGTTCCTGAGTAGGGTGTTCGTGCTTGCCGTCTCCTGCATTAATAAAAGCAGGCGCCTGCTTCATTTTGTTTCGCTGGGCATAGAGTTTGCCGTTTTCTTCAAGCCATCTGCATAGTCCTTCCTGCTGGCTTCTTACTATATAAATAAGGTTGTCGTATCCGCAAAGTGTGTTAAATGTATCTGCAAAGCTTTCGCTTTTGTTTATGGAAGAGTAGTTTGTTTCAAGAGTGTTAAGTTTTACTCTGTGGAATGCTGCTGCGTTTTTAAAAGATTCTTTTGTTCTTGTTGAATCTTCTATAAAAACCTCGTATATACCAAAATCACTATTGTTGATTCTGAATTTTTCAAGTTCATCCAGATTATTTTCGGTTATGGCTTTTTTAAGCTCTCTGGTTTTCTCAAAAAGATAAAGTCTTTCGTCAAGCGAGAAATCATCTATTACTGTAAGGCTTCTTCCCTTGAATGGGTTGTCCATTCTCCTTCCCTCCCTGATGTATCTTTGGTTATCGAGCTAAAAATAGTGGTTATATCAGTCTGGACCCTATTATTTTTTGTAATTTTACTATACTATTGAAAAAGATACAGGAAAACTCTATTCTAAAAATAACAAAAATAGAATATAATTAGTAAATTTTGTACCTATAAGCTGCCGATATTTAAAATAAACTGGGAAAAGGCGATGGTTTTTGATTCCAAATCCATGTATATTCATGCTCTTTATATAACCGAGAAATATGAAAATGAGCCGAATTACATTGCCGAATATCTTGGAGAGCTTTTAAAAAATAACGTCTCTGATAATGAAAAAGATATTCATATATCCAAAATTCAGGAAATTATTGATGATGCCCTGCAGAAAAAAAGCGAAACAAAGGGGGCGGATAATGCTTCAAAAACAATGCCTTCGGAAAATAAAGATCTTAAACAAGCTCTTGAAAAGACAATAAAAGAGTTAAAATTCAGAAAAGCTATAGAAGATTATTACTTACCAAAACAACTTGTAGAAGCAATAGTGGAAAGAGGGGCAATACCCGAAAAATCGATAGAAGCCAAAATTGGGGTAGCTTTTCTTGACCTTGCAGACTACAGTTATGTTTCAAAATTTCTTAGCCCTATGGAGAATCAGGATGTTTTAAACGGCATTTATTCCTGTTTTAACTGGGTTTTGAAAAAGAGATCAGGATATCTTAATAAAATCGACGGCGATGGCATTATGTTTCAGTTTGGCGGTCTTACATACCCTGTAACCAAAAATATGAAAGAAGAGAATGCCATAAGGCATATTGCGCGAGAGCTTTTTTATACTTGCGTTGAGCTTCAAAAAGTCTGTTTTTTGTTTAATCAGGCAGACAGCAGTTTCTTTGAAAATGATAGCGATATGGACGAAGAAACAAAATCAGCGATTCAAGTAGCATATAATATTATTGGAAATTTAAGGGCGAATAGTGATTTTTTTAATGCAATAAACGCTCTTTTTCAGCTGAGAATAAGAATTGGTGCAAATATAGGAGAAGTTACGATAGGTAATTTTGGTCCTCCGGGCGCAAAGCAGTGGGACGTTGTAGGGCTTCCTGTAATTGAAGCCAAAAGAATGGAGTCCACAGCGCCGATTGGCGGTTTAAGAATTTCCAAAAGTTTTTATGATATATTAATGGAAATAGGCGTGGTTGAAAATTATTTTAACCAATTTAAAAAGGAAGCCCAACTGACAATGGGGTATTTTAAAGACATTACAGTTGACGAGCTTTTTCAATACAAAAAAGTTCTGCTTAAAGATAAAAAAAGCGCTATTTTTGAAAGCTATAGTGTTCAGGTGAGCCCTTCTTTGCCGGAAATGCTATCTGAGCAGGTAAAACTTTTGCTGTATAAAGGCGATGAAGGAATCGATAAAATTCTGGAACTTCTTGAATATTACCGGGGAAACAAATTTGTAATAAATGCAATAGAATCTGTATTTATTCAAAAAGGCATTAACTTGCGAAAAGATGATATTTTAAGAATAATGTATCCTGCAAAATATAAGCTTTTTCTGGATAAACTTGAAAACAATGATGATATTGTCAAAAAATTTATTAACCTTACTTATTCGCTTTATGATTTGTTCGACAAGCTTGGAGCATATCAGGATAGGGTTAATTCTCTGCCCGGATACGGAAAACTGGATATTTCGACTCACATCAAAGAACATAGTCATACTGGTATCAGTGAATCAATTGTTTCTTATTTTAAGCAAAAAAAACTTGCAATTTATTATAGAACCTATTTTTATGACATGATTTACCCATCTGTTTTTATTACTATTAGGGCAGCGCTTACTGAATATATAGCATCTATTAATGAGAGTAGGGCTGAGACTGTTGATATTGAGACCGAAGAAGCGGAAGCTCTTGAAGAAGCGGAAGTTCTTGAAGAAGCGGAAGTTCTTGAAGAAGCGGAAGTTCTTGAAGATGCAGAAGTTCTTGAAGATGCAGAAGCTCTTGAAGATGCAGAAGCTCTTGAAGAAGCGGAAGCTCTTGATGAAGCAGAAGTTCTTGATGAAGCAGAAGCTCTGGAAGAAACGGAAGTTCTTGAAGATGCAGAAGCTTTGGAAGAAACGGAAGCTCTTGATGATGCAATAGAACCTTCGGAAGATTCGGCATGGTCTCTTGATGAAGCAGACGCTCCGGAAAATGAACTGGAAGCTCTTGAAGATACAGAAGAGCCTCTGGAAAAGCTGTCTGAAAAACCTTAAAGCCATGAAAGATTTTCTTAAAGTAAAAAACCTCAGCTTTAGATATCCTGGGTATCAATATGTAAAAGAAAAAGATATTTTCAGCGATCTCTCTTTTTCTTTTAAAAAAGGGGAAATTACTCTTTTTCTTGCTCCTCCGGAGTCCGGAAAAACAACTCTCTCCAGAATAATAACAGCGCTGGTGCCAAGGTATACCGGCGGGCAGCTTGAAGGGAATGTTTTTTTGGATGAAACAGATATAACTAAAGAAAGGGCTTGTAATCTAGTTACAAAAATCGGAGTTGTTTTTCAAAATCCGGAGGAGCAGATACTCACTGCAGAAGTTGAAAGCGAAATAGGCTTTGCCATTGAAGTGCTGGGTCATGATTATGATTTTATAAAACAAAAAACAGACGATGTAATTGAAAAAATAGGAATTGCATATTTAAAGGGAATGAATCCTTCACAGCTTTCGGGCGGGGAAAAACGCAAACTTTTGTTTGCATCTCTTTTGGCGCTTGACCCCGAAATTTGGGTTTTGGATGAAACTTTTGAAGAAATAGATGCAGAAAGCAGGGTTTCGCTATTTAATCTTCTTAAAAGCCTTAATAAGACTGTTTTTATTCTTACTTCTAAATTTCTTGATATTTATAAAAAATATTGCAGCAGGTTTTTTCTTTATGACGGCAAAGAGCTTTTGGAAAGAGCAGGAGCGCCGGACAGCAGCTTTATGGCAAAAGCGCTTGAGAGCGGGCTCTACTTTGAGCTTGAAAAAATAAATGGTATTACGTGCAAGGCGCGCGCAAAGCAGCTGCAGGAAAAAAAACAGGACAGCGAGCCCATTTTTCTAAAAGCAGAGAATCTATCTTTTAAGTATGACAACGGAAGTTTTGCAGTAAATATCAAAGAGTTTTATCTTAGAAGCGGAGAAATTGTTGTTCTTCTTGGAAACAATGGTTCGGGAAAATCAACCTTTGCAAAAATACTCTGCGGGCTCCTAAAACCTTCTGCCGGGGAAATCATGATTGAAAATAACGGCAGCTTAAAAGAAAGCTCCCAAGAAGACTTAAATAAAAATGTCTCTTATTTTTTTCAGAATCCAGATTTTCAGCTTTTTCTTCCAACAGTAGGAGAAGAGCTTGCATTTGGGCTAAAGCAGAGTGGAAAAAGCAAAGCAGAGATCGAAAAGCTGGCCGCTGACACAATAGAGCTTTTTCGTTTGGAAAATGCCAATATGCCGCCCGCAATAATGAGCTATGGGGCAAGAAAAAGAATACAGGCTGCGATTTATTATCTTCTTAACAAAAAAATAGTAATTATTGACGAAGCAGACTCCGGAATTTCTTTTACAGATTACGCCCTTATTATAAAAAACATAAGAACACTTAATCCTATGCCGGCAATAATGATTATTTCGCACGATATAAAACTTTCTATAGGCTTTGCAGACAGAATTGTTATTATGGAAAATGGCGCATTTTCTGAGGCAGATTGCGAGAAAAGAGTTGCCGAGCTTTTGGAAATTTCATTAGCGCCAGAGCTGCGGTCAGGAGATGAATAACAGATGTTTTCCGACACATATCTTAACAGAGATTCTTTTATTCACAGACTTGACCCCAGAATAAAGCTATTTTTTCTTCTGTTTTTCTCAATATTTTTCTTTCTGCCGCTTATTTTATTAAAATATTACGGCGTGGTTCTTCTTATTTTTTTAACAGGAATTATCTCTATCGGGTTTAAAGAAATAGTAAAACCTTTAAAAATGATTTCTCCTATTCTTATACTGATAATTCTTCTTACACCGCCATTTTATCCTGATGGAGAAGCTTATTTAATTCTGTTTAATTATCCGCTTGTTACAGATAAAGGATTGTATCAGGCATTTTTCCTTATAGGCCGTTTTTCCGGTTTGACTTTGCTTTTTTATTTGTTTTTAAGAACAGTAAAAATGGAAGATTTTGCGCTTTCCCTAAGGTTTTTTAAACTTCCATATACAGCAACTCTTGTTATTTCTCTTACTTTTAGATATTTGCCGTATGCTGCATCAATTTATGAAAATACAACAGATGCTCATAAAATGAGGCTTACCAATTACTCCGAGCCTGTATCAAAGTGGAATTTTCCTGCAAGGTTTAAAAAACTGCTTTCCATACTTACATCGGTTTTAATTCAATCTGTAAAAAGCATACCAAATCTTGCAATGGTTCTTGAAACAAGGGGAATAGGAAGAAACAGCAAGCCGGGAAAGATGAAAAAAATGGCTGGCATAAAAAAGTTATCCCGTCAACTTATATTTTCATTTTTTGTTTTATCTGTTATAATATGCTATATTTTTGTTTAGGAAACCGCTGATTTATTCAATCAAGAATAAATTCGCGAAGCATCCCGAACGGGGCTGCAATTCCTTAGGAGTAAAGTTGTGTCAAAATCGGAAAAATCGGAAAACCCGGAAAAATTTTCAAATACAATAGCATTTAGAATAGCTTCGATTGTAATTTTAACTGCCATTGTTACTATTTTTACAATTGTCATAAGAATTCCTGTTGCCCCTACAGGGGGATTTCTAAACCTTAGCGATATAGCAATATTTTTTACAGCATTTGTTTTTGGTCCGATTTCTGCTCTTTTTGCAGCAGGTCTTGGAACAGCGATTGCCAATCTTATTGCCGGATTTGGTCAGTACGCGCCTGTTTCCTTGGTTACACGAGGGCTTCAGGGGCTGCTCGTTGGGCTTGTTTACAATGCTTTTGTAAAAGATGGGAATTATCGAATTAATGCTTTTTTAGTGATTTCTTTGTGCTTTCTTGTAGGCGCAAGTATAATGATATCAGGCTATTTTATTGCACAAATCTTTATGGTTGGTCCAGGCGCTGCATTGGTTGAAGTGCCGCTTAATTTTGCACAAGCTCTTGCCGGGATTTTGGGCGGCACAGCGCTTGCAGCAGCAGTAAAAAAAGCTTATCCTCCTGTAATTCATTTTAGGTGGTAATTAAAATTTTATGAAATTAAATTTCAGCATTGCTAAAGATGATATGTCTGCAGCAGGTACGGCATCGAGTAGTTTTAAGAAAAGCCTTTTGCAGCTTGGGATTAATCCTGTTATTGTAAAAAAAGCAGTAATTTCTCTTTATGAAGCTGAAATTAATATGGTTATACATGGCGGCGGAGGCGATGTTGATATCGAAATAACTCCAGAGCTTGCTACAATGGTTATTTCCGACAAGGGACCGGGCATAGCTGATATTGATCTGGCGATGCAGGAGGGATATACAACAGCTACAGATTCGATCCGGGAAATGGGGTTTGGCGCAGGTATGGGTCTTCCCAATATTAAAAGGAATTCCGATTCTTTGGAAATAAAAAGCAAGCCGGGAGAGGGAACAACTGTTATAATTAAGGTAAAACTTGCATGAACAAAAAGGGCTATTATCATTCAGTTACTCTTGATGAAACTCTCTGCCGCGGATGTACGAACTGTATATCAGATTGCCCTACAGAAGCGATCAGGGTCAGGGATGGAAAAGCTTATATAATAAGAGACAGGTGCATTGATTGCGGAGAATGTATACGCAGCTGCCCTGCTCATGCAAAAAAAGCGCTGTCCGATCCTTTTGAAATAATAGACAAATATGATTATAAGGTAGCTCTTCCTGCTCCAAGTTTATACGGGCAGTTCAGGGAAATAGAGGCCCCTGAGTTTGTTCTTTCTGCGTTGCTCGAAATAGGATTTGATGATGTATATGAAGTTGCAAAAGCAGCGGAAATAGTAACAGTCGCAACCAGAAAACTTATTGAAGCAGGCAGTTATCCAAAACCGCTTATATCATCTTCGTGCCCTGCTGTTGTAAGGCTTATACAGCTAAGATTTCCTTCTCTTATTGAAAATATAATAAAAATACAATCGCCGATGGAAGTTGCTGCAAGGGTAGTAAAAAAATATATACACAAGGACAAAAAGAACATAGGAGTTTTTTTTATTTCTCCTTGCCCCGCGAAAGTAACGGCAGTAAGAGCTCCTATCGGGCATGAAGATTCTTTTGTTGACGGAGTAATAAGCGTAAATACCATTTATTCAAAACTAAGAGCAGCTATTAAAAAAATTACTACTCCAATAAGGTATTCAAATGTTTCCGGCGCCGGAATAGGGTGGGCGCAAAGCGACGGAGAAAGCGATGCTGTAGATGCCCCAAAAAGTATTTCTGTTGACGGAATTTTGCAGGTAATAAAAGTTCTTGAGCAGATTGAAAACGAAGATATACATGATGTTGATTTTATAGAAGTTATGGCCTGCCCAGGCGGCTGCGTTGGCGGAACTTTTAATGTTGAAAACACATTTATAGCAAGGTCTGCAGTAAAAAGAATTATAAAGAATAACAAAACTGTTGTCCGGGACGATGAGATATTCAGGAATCCATGTTTTGATCTTTCCTGGACAAAGGAGATATATTCAGAATCAGTTATGAAACTGGATAAAGATATAAATGTTGCAATGCAAAAAATGGAGCAGCTTGATATTATTCATAAAGAGCTTCCAGGACTTGATTGCGGCTCATGCGGCGCTCCAACTTGCAGGGCTCTTGCTGAAGATATAGTAAGGCATACTAGCGGGAAAGAAATTTTTGGAGGGTTAGGTTTTGCGGAAAAAAGCGATTGTATCTTTATTTTCAGGGATGAGATCCGGGAACTTGCAAGACGTATGTGGGATTTGGAAAAAAAGATGCCTGTTGTTTATAAACCCCATTCTGAGACAGAAAATCTGGCTGAACCATGATTGTTGAATTTGCAGCAATTGTTGTTTTACTGTTTTTTTCTGCTTTTTTTTCTATAGCAGAAATAGCTTTCACATCTCTTTCTCCTATTCAACTGGACGCGCTTGCAGAAAAACGCGGCAGAAGCGGGAAGTTAATAAAGAAAATCCTTAAAGACCCGGAAAGATTTCTTACAACTGTTCTTGGCGGAAGTAATCTTTGCAATATTACTGTTTCTGTAATAACTACCAAAGTTACGTTAGAGCTGTTTGGCGATGCTGTTATCGGGGTCATGACAGGCATTATAACGCTTCTGATATTAATTTTCGGCGAGGTAGTTCCCAAAAATGTGGGGCTTGCCCGCAATGAAATGTTTGCTGTTCTTTGCGCTCCGCTGGTAAGTTTTTTTATTATTGTTTTTATGCCGTTTGTTTTTTTTATTACACTTATAAGCCGGCTTGTTATAAAAATGTTCGGAAAAAATCAAAAAAATCCAATTACAACAGATGCTATTTTGCGGCTTGTAAAATATGCAGATGCCCAGGGTGTTCTCGATGATTATGAGACAGAAATGGTTCATGCTGTGTTTCGCCTTGATCAGCAAAATATAAGCAGCATAATGACGCACAGAACAGAAGTATTCAGCCTTGAAAAAAACAGTCTTGTAAAAGATGTAATTGGGCTTATAAATTCAGATGGGCACTCCCGCATTCCTGTGTATGAAAAAAATCAGGAAAACATTGCAGGCATTGTGCTGGTAAAAGATATTGTTAAAAGAATGTCAAATCCAACAGAAGATGTTTCTATTTTAAAGTTGTCCGACATCATGATTCCGCCGTTTTTTGTGCATGGAAACAAAAAAATCAAGGAAGTTCTTTTTCTTATGCAAAAGGAAAAGAGAAAGATGGTAGTTGTGCTTGATGAATACGGCGGTCTGGCTGGTATTGTAACAATGGAAGATATTGCCGAAGAGATTATCGGAAAACTTTACGATGAAAGAGATTCTCTGGAAAGCGAAAAAATAATTTCGATAGATGAGTTTAATTACCTTGTGCAGGGAAATGCGTTAATAAGCGCTGTAAATGACAAGCTTGGAATAAATCTTCCTATAGGAAAATTTTCCCAAACTATTGGCGGGTATGTGATCGATGAAATCGGAAGAATACCAAAGAAAAGGGAAAAAATATCTTTCGAAAACGTTTTACTTACTGTTAATTCTGTTTCTGCTACAAAAATTAACAGTATTATAATAACTATCATTAAGGAATAGTTTTATAGTGTTGTTTTTTGCAGCTTTTGTGCCTCATAGTGCTTTTTTTGTCTTTGTATAGACAAAGAATGTCCCTTTTAAGGAAGCACTGATTAAATTTGACTCTAATCAGTGCGTCCATATTTTTTCTCGTTTCCTTGCAGAAAACTGCGAAAAAAGGATAATAAGGTATTGTAGCCCCGAACAAGTTCGGGGTGCTGCGCAATTTATTCTCGATTGAATAAATCAGCGGTTCCTTAAGAATTTTGATTATGAAAAAAATTATATAATTGATTTTTACAGTGTAAATAGTGTATAATAACCGGATAGAGATACACCAAATATGAAAAAAGTGCCTTGCTGCAAATTTTTACTGAATATTGGAAGATTTCACAATGAGCTGCATAGTGTCTGGAGCAGGAAGGGAGTTTTCTATTGTTAAACGAAAATATTCGTAAGTATCAGGCTTCCGAAAAAAAGCAGACAGAAGAAGCGCTAAGCGAGCCGAAAGAAACGCTTGATATTAAAACAAACATATTAAATAACCTTGACGCACTAATTTATGTATCTGATATTGATACCAGCGAAATATTGTTTGTAAACGATTATATGAAGCAGCATTTTGGAATTGAGGGCGATGTGCTAGGACAGCCGTGTTACAAGATTTTTTACGAAGGCAGAGAAAAGAGATGTAAATGCTGTCCTTGTCCTCAGTTTGCCGAAGATCCGGACAAAGTAATTGTTTGGGAAGAGCAGAATACAAAAGCAAAACGTTATTACCGAAATATCGACAAGTGCATTGACTGGGCAGACGGTAAAAAAGCTCGTCTCCAGTTTAGTTATGATATAACAGATATCAGGCAATCGCAAAAAGATCTCGAAAATCTGCAAAACCTGACAAACGCTCTGAACAGGACATCTGTTAGTTTTCTCTCGCAGCATGAAAAACCATTTGAGGATATGATGGCAGAAGAGGTCAGGCATATCGCAGATATAGTGGGTATAGACCGGGTGTCTGTTTGGCGAAATTGCCCGGAGCGGGCTGTCTTGCACACATCGCAAATTTACCGATGGGAAAGAAAAGGAGGCACTATGCCGCCTTTATTTACAGACATTACATACGCTGATTATACGCCAAGCTGGGAAAAGTATTTTGTGGAAAATAAAGCAGTTAACAGCCCGGTTCGGCTGATGCCTGAAGAGGAAGCTGCCAAGCTGAAAAAATATGACATGGTGTCGGTTTTTGCTGCGCCGGTATATCTAGGCAATTTTTTCTGGGGATTTGTGCTTTTTGAAGACCATCATAACGAACGCTATTTTAAGGACGATTATGCAGAAGTAATGTGTACTGCTGCATTTTTATTTGCGAACGCTGTTATACACCATAAACTGAGGCGCGAGGTAATCGAGGCTAACGAACGCATAAAAGTTTTGCTGGACTCAACCCCGTTGTGCTGCCAGTTGTGGGATAAACACCTTAATGTAATAGATTGCAACGAAGCAGCCGTAAGGCTTTATGGATTTAAGGACAAACAGGAATATGTGGAAAGGTTTTTACACGACTGTTCGCCCGTTTACCAGCCCGACGGGCAGCGTTCCGATAAAAAGGCTGTGATGCTTGTAAGCAAAGTGTTTGATGAGGGCTACTGGTCGGGCGAATGGATGCACCAAATGCCGGATGGTACGCCGCTGCCCGCAGAGGTTACGCTTGTTCGCGTTGACTACAAGGGGGATTATCTTGTAGCCGGGTATACGAGAGATTTGCGCGAACATGTAAAGATGCTAAGCGAGATCGAGCAGCGGGATAATCTGCTCCATGCAGTAAATCGTGCGGCGGGCTCTCTGCTTACAGCAGAGGATAACGAAAAAATTAGAACTGTTTTTTTGACAAGTTTGGAACTCGTAGGGCGCAGCATTGAAGCTGACCGTGTTCAAATCTGGCAAAATAAAATGATAAACGGAGATTTGCATTTTGTTCTTTCCTACGAATGGCTCAGCGAAGTCGGGAAGCGCAAACCTTCGGTTCCTGAGGGTTTTAGTTATTCCTACAAAGATAAACCGGAATGGGAGAGCCTGTTTTTGCACGGCGGATATATAAATAAACCGCTTTCGCAAATGTCTCAGGATGACCAGGAGTTTTTGGGGATTTTTGATATAAAAACAATTGTAATTATTCCGTTATTTTTGAAGGAGCAATTTTGGGGATTTTTTAGCATTGACGATTGCATAAGGGAGCGCGTTTTTACAGAAGAAGAGATCGATATTCTGCGTTCCATAAGCCTTATGATAGCAAATGCGATAAACCGCCGTTATTTGGCTGCGGAAGTCGAGGAAGCGCATAACCGCACAAAAATTTTGCTTGACACAACTCCGCTGTGCTGCCAATTGTTTGACAGCAGCTTCAGGAAGATAGACTGCAACCATGAAGCAATTCGGCTCTTCGGATTCAAAGACAAGCAGGAATTTCTTAAGAGATCTTCTGAGCTTTATCCCGAGTTTCAGCCAGACGGAGAACGCTCTGCCGATAAAGTTGTAAGACATCTAAAAGAAGCTCTTGAAGAGGGTAGCTCTACTGTGGATTGGACATACAAAATGCTTGATGGTACGGCTATGCCAGCAGAAGTTACTATTGCTAGGGTTCAATATAGAGATGATTTTGTTCTGGCTGTCTATATAAGAGATTTGCGTATTATCAGAAAGATGGAAAATAATATACGGCTGCTCGAATCAGAAGTTGATAAAATATATTATGATGCGCTAACGGGTATTTACAACAGGCGATTTTTTGACGAAACCATTAACAATATTATAAAAACCTTGTCTCGCTCAGGAGATACCCTTAGTCTAATGATGATTGATATAGATTTTTTTAAGAAATATAACGATACTTATGGTCACTGCGAGGGTGATAATTGCCTGAAAACTGTTGTGAAAGCGCTGTCCAAAAGACTGGTGAGAGGCAGTGACTTTATTGCCAGATATGGCGGAGAGGAATTTGTTGTTGTTTTGCCAAACACCAGCGAAAACGGAGCGCGTGTGGTTGCAGAGAGGCTGCTTGAAGATGTACGAAGCTGCAAGATATTGCATGAGAAAAGCAAGATAGCGGATTATGTTACTGTTTCTATCGGAGTTACGACCGGCAAGGTGAAGCATGGGCATACCGGGGCAGATTATGTAAAAAAGGCAGATGAGCTGCTATATAGATCTAAGCAGAATGGGCGCGACAGATATACATTCGAAGATTTTTAAAAGTATCTCTTGACTTGAGCAATTGAATTGGCAAGACTTTTAATATTGGCGAAGGTGCAGGGCGTTGCGTCTGTTATTGGCGCAATTTTTGGACTAAGCTTGAGGTGATTTTTGTCTTGAATGAACTTGCAGAACAAAGATAAAGCTTCGGGATATACTTCGTTATAATTGCCGGGTTGGACTAACAGCCTGATAATTTTCTATAAATTCAGTTCCCCTTTTTTTAGAATTAAAACAGATTTTCCGTCTTCCATTATGGCTGTAATATCAGGCTCTTTTACAAGCCCATCAAGGTGTATGAGGCTAGGCGCATCTCCGTCGTAATTGCTGCCTATTGCGATGTGGCAGGTTCTGTAGGCTTTTTCGTCCTCAAGCATATTCCCTGTAATTTTTGCATTAGGATTAAGCCCTATTCCAAGTTCGCCGATATTGCCTGCATTTTTTTTGTATATCTCGCCTTTGCCTGGGGCTAACGCCCCATCTTTTTCCATAAGAAGAGAGTTCTCCATGCCTTTGGCGATTGTTTCCCTAAGCGCTTCTGCTTCGCTCTGCCCATCTATCGAAGTTATATACCCATCAACAACCGTTACCTTAATCGGAGAATCAATTACAATAGTGCCGCTCCCAACTGCAATGCTTCCGTTAAATACAATAGTGCCGCTGCTCTCGCCTACCAGCGGAGAAATAAAAACCTCGCCTGCCGGAAGATTACCCCCAGCTCCGGCAAAAGAAAAATCGCCGTCATCGCAAAAAATTTTTCTCCCCTTAATTGGAATTGTGAAATCTGTTCCTTCGGAAGTTTTAATAATTACGCTATGCGTTTTATTCAGAATATCTTTGAGCGCTGCACATTCTGCTCGCAGCCTGTTGTAATCTATTGCAACTGTACGCTTGAAAATATCTGCGGTTATGCCCGGAGACCAGAACGACCTGCTCTTTTTTATTCCTTCTACAAGATAGCGAAAAGTATTGTCATAATCTTTGTCGCCAATTTTATATGGCGATGCAATCGCTTCTTTGTCTTTGCCAAGTTTGTTATGGCTTATCGAAATTATTATATCCGGCGCGCTCTTTATTGCGCTTACAACAGCATCGTCTGCAAAATCAAATTGAGTTTTCGCCTCCTGAATAATGAGGCTTGGTTTCCCGCCCGCCTCAAGCGCTGCTTTATAAATCGCAGATGCGATTTCAAAAGAATCTGCCTGAGGATTTGCTATAATAAGGATTTTCTCCCCGGTTTTTACTTTTAGAACTTCTTTTACAGCAATTTCTGCACTTTTCATAAGCTCTGCATCTTGTGGAAAATATTTATTCATAGCTGAAAATTTAATTTAGATTTCAAAAATATGCAAGTATACTAAGTTGCCCTACGGCTCAAATCCGCAATTCAAACCAATACCACGTAGGCCTCTCGGCGAATCCCGCATTCGCTCATCCGCCGAAGAAGTGAGGGTCGCGGGCAAGCTTTGCTTGCACATGACAGAACGATGAGGTGGACAAAGGGGCTGTGCCCCTTATGCTCGTTTTACTCGAAATCGCTCATGCGTTTTTCGCCTGCGGGTAGCCGTTGCAGTTTTTCCTTTCTGCCCATGGTATCGATATGAATTGCGGCTTAGTTGCGGGGCTGCCCGTAGGCTCAAGACGTGCGCGCGAATGTTGCTAATGAGGGTTGGCGGCTGAGATGCGAGCCGTCCTTTAGGCGAGACAGCGCAGCCGCCAACCCATCGCGATTCGCTGGAAACTTCGTTGCGGCTTGGGCCGAAAGGGCAACTGCAAGAAGAATTTTAAAGCCGCAATTCTTGCCGATTTAATTTTTTATTTGTATATTCTTTTTAATTGTTAATATCAGTATATCAATATCAATACAGGAGAAAAAAATGGCTTCACATCAATTTCAGACAGAAGTTTCGCAGCTTCTTCACCTTATAATTCACTCACTCTATTCTCATAAGGAGATATTTCTAAGAGAACTTATATCAAATGCCTCTGATGCCCTCGACAAGCGTAAATATCTCTCTCTTACAGATGATAATTTTAAAAACATGGAGTATGAACCCCGAATCGATATCTCTTTTGACGACGGCGCTGTCAAAAAACTAGTTATAAAAGACACAGGCATTGGAATGGACGAAGAAGAGCTTGCGCTTAACCTCGGAACAATAGCGCGCTCAGGAACAAAAAACTTTTTGACAAACCTTAGCGGCGATGCAAAAAAAGATTCAAACCTTATAGGTCAGTTTGGCGTAGGTTTTTACTCTGCATTTATGGTTGCAGATAAAATCGAAGTAATTTCCAAAAAGCCAGGCAAAGACAAAGCATATATCTGGTCGAGCGACGGAAAAGGAAGCTTTGAAATAAATGAAACAGAAAAAGCAGACTTTGGCACAGAAGTAATTCTCTACCTTAGCGAAAACGGAAACGAGTATGCAAACCGATGGCAGATCGAAAATATCACAAAAAAATATTCCGACCACATAGCATTTCCGATCTATCTTGAGTTTACCGAAACAAAGTACGACGGCAAGGACGACAAAGAGGGCAAAAAAGAGAAAAAAATAGAGCAGATCAATTCTGCATCTGCGCTCTGGAAAAAGTCGAAATCTGAACTTACGGACAATGATTACAATGAGTTTTATAAAACAATTTCGCACGATACCGATGAGCCGCTCTTTTATATACACACAAACGCAGAAGGCACAATTGACTACACAACCCTCTTTTTTATTCCAAAGAGAGCGCCGTTTGATATGTATCAGGCTGATTACCGCCCGGGAGTAAAGCTCTATGTGTCGCGTGTTTTTATTACAGATGACAACAAAGAGCTCATGCCTGCATACTTGCGGTTTTTGCGCGGTATAATTGATTCCGAGGATCTTCCGCTTAACGTTAGCCGCGAAATCTTGCAGCAGAATAAAATCATGGTAAACATAAAGAGTGCATCTGTAAAAAAAGTGCTTTCGGAATTAAAGAAACTTTCGGAAAGCAATCCGGAAAAATATACAGAGTTCATAAAGCAGTATAACCGGCCGCTCAAGGAAGGGCTTTATTCGGACTTTAGCAACAGAGAACTTATTCAGGACCTTGTACGCTTTAAAAGCACCACGCGCGAAGGTTATGTGAGCTTTGCCGAATATGTTGCCGGGATGAAAGAGGATCAGAAATCAATATATTATATTTCCGGCGATAACGAGGAGACCCTTAGAAACTCCCCGCTGCTTGAGGCGTATAAGGAAAAAGATATCGAAGTTCTTATAATGAACGATGATATCGACGACATTGTTACTCCTACGCTGGTTAGGTATAAGGACAAAGACCTTAAAGCGATTAACAGAAGCGGCACTGTAGATGAGATTAAATCTCTGGAAGATAAAGAAAAGGAAAAAGAAGCGCAGCCTGTTGTTGAGAAGATCAAAAAAGCTCTTGGCGATGCTGTAAAAAATGTGGTTGCTTCGAGCAAACTCAGCGGTTCGCCGTCCTGTATTGTTATGGATGAAAACGACCCTTCGATTCAAATGCAGCATATGTTTAAAGCAATGGGGCAAAAAGATGTGCCGGATATCAAGCCAATTCTTGAGGTAAATCCTGAGCACGATATTGTAAAAAAGATCGCAGATACAAACGATGATCTCTTTGCCGAAGATTTGAGCTTTTTGCTGCTTGAGCAGGCAAAAATTATGGAAGGCGAGGATATTAAAAAACCTGCTGATTTTGTCAAAAGGCTTAATAGAATAATGAGTCGCACTTCGTAGGCGCAGCAGTGTAAGGGGGGGCGGCATAAATCTGTAACTGGGCTTGTTACAGGTTAGTTTTGATGTTATACTTTATTTGTCCGTAACGACAGTTTCCACGCACGAGCTGTTTGACTACGGATTTTACAGAAAGTTACACGGAGGCACGAAGAAAGCAAAGGACAATAATGTATGAAGTTTTAATTACTGATAAAGCTGTTAAGGTGCTGTAAAAAATACCAAAAGCAGATGCAGCCAGATTCTTGCGCAAAATTGAAACGATTGCAAAGGATCCTTATGCTTCTCTGGCTTTTGTTAAAAGGCTTAAAGGCAGCCAAAATTTTCGATTAAGATTTGGTGACTACAGGGGAGTGTATACAGTTGTTGACAAGGTATTGACAATTATTGTAATTGACATAGCGCACAGAAAGGAAATTTACAGGAGATAATATTATGGCAGAGTACCAGATTATTACAGAAAAGAACAAGCCTCGTTTTGTTGTTTTACCATTTGGCGATGTAATAGCTGCCCAGGATTATCTGGATGAATTATGGACCGAAAAAGCTGCGGCTAAGTTTAACAAAGGAAAGCCGCAAAAACTATATTCTCTGGCGGAAGCCAAACAAATGCTTGGATTGAAACGTTGACTGCAAACAAGGTAATAATATCGTTTTTCCATTTTCTCTTTTATTTCATAATTAGGATAATGGGCAGGAGTTCGTAGGTGCTGCGGTAGATGGCTGGAGGCTGGTGCGCGAGCCGCGCTAGAAACTTCGTTGCGACGTGCCGCATCGGCGAAGCGTAACAGCTAAAGCCAAGATTTTGCTAGCAGCACTTAAATAAATGGATTTACGATTTTAAGCGAATTTTCAACAAGCTGTCCATTCTCCATATCTTCGGAATAGAGAGTTTCGCAATTTTGATTATAAATTAAAATATTACTGTCTAATGCAATTCTACTCATAATTATTTGCTTCATTACGATCAAATTTAAAATTGTTAAAAGAAAATAGATATTCAGCAAAAATGTCTTTTTTGTTATCGCTATTTGTATTTACTTTTTCATTGTAGAATGGAAATACAAAAACCTCTACTTCCATTCCGTAATATTCACTAGGAATGTTGATCGTGGAATTTTCTTTGCTTGGTATCATAACTTGTCTTAACATCGTATTCTCCATTAAATACATCTCTATTTTATAGGATAATTCTGATTTACATATCTTGTCAAGATCACGAGATGCCTCATTCAGCGCCCGCAAAGGATACGGCATTGTCGCAAAATTTGGCGCGTTTACCATCTCTGCCCTTGACATATTGTAGAGAATAATCTACAATATTAGTGTGTATGAAATTGAACAATCCGAAACATTTGTTGCATGGCTGCAGAATTTAAAAGACATTCGGGCAAAAGCATGAATTAGGGCAAGAATTGAACGTGCCGGAAAAGGAAACTTCGGCGATTGGTCGCCGGAAGGCGGGGAAATTCGAGCAATGCGTATAGATTTCGGTCCCGGATACCGGCTGTACTTCACTATTCGCAACAACAAGATTATCATTCTTCTGTGCGGCGGAGATAAACATACGCAGAAAACTGACATAAAGCGTGCCAATAAGCTGGCAAAGGAGATTAAATAAATGAAAACTACTAAATGGAACATTTACGAAGAACTCAAGACCGAAGTAGATATTCAGGCGTTTGTCGAGGCATCTATTATCGAAGCAGAAAACGATACTGACCCCAGTCTGCTTGCCCATGCCTTGGGGGTTGCGGCAAAAGCGCGTGGTATGCTGGCAGTTTCCCGCGATACTGGTATTGACCGTGCAGGTCTTTACCGCTCCTTTGCAAAAGGCGGTGATCCGCGTATTAGCACTTTTGACAAAGTAGCGCGTTCTCTTGGCTATCATCTTACTCTTGCTCCGATTAACAAATGAAAACAGGAGAAGCAAAGCCGTATCAAATTAGGCAATTCTTCTCGCCGGTGGAAAAATATAATTTGAGAATAGAGGAAAAATAATGAAGGACTATCACATAAATATATTCTATAGCGATGATGATGAAGGATATATCGCCGATATTCCTGACTTAAAAAAATGCAGTGCGTTCTTGGATTCCGGCTGGTGCGCCCCTGAGGTTCTGCTCGCGCCGAAGGGCGCGAGCGACCCAGAACAAATTTGTGGCACAAAATGCCCGAACAGGGCATTTTGTGTTTCCAATTAACAAAATTCAGGTCAAATCTTTACTATGTTTATTTTATATCCAAGAGAATTTAATACACTTGTAAAAGTCCTGAAATTTATTCGTTCTGCATTTTTGGTTCGTATTTTTTGTATTACTGTAGGCGATACTCCTGCTTGCTTAGCCAATGTCCTTACTGAGACACGTTGAGATTCCATTTTTTCAAGAATAAATTCCGATAAAAGAAAATCATTGTATTCTTTATCGAATTTTTCTTTTCTTTTTGGGTTACTTGTAATAAATTTGTCAAATGTTGTTTCCATTATTTTTTTCCTCCAGATTTTCTTTCCAAATAATCCTGCCTATATTTCAAAGCAAGAGCCTTTTCATTTTTGGGTAATTTATCCGTTTTTTTCCTGAACCCATTTGTTACAATTATTTTTTTACCATCTGTAAAAAACGATAAATATCTATCAGGTTGAGGTTTAAATGCGTAAATTCCATCTCCTTCATTACGAAACTTCTTTATATCGAAAATTTTTCCAAAATCTCCCATTTTTTTTGCTAAAATAAGGAATTTATCCTGTAAATCCTCTGGTGCTTCAATAAAATATTCATAGACAGCGCTTTTCCCATTTTTATCAAAATACCACTCTATGGTAAATTTCTTGCCTATGTATATTATACATTCGCTTTCGGTCATATAAATATTGTACCTCATTTGTGATACGCTGTCAAGACGATTCTAGATTGAATAAATCAGCATGGTTCTAAATTAAAGCGCTAAAAACTCCGAAAATGTCTATAGAACTCTATGAAAATGAAAGAATTTCATATAAAATAGTCTAAAATAATAGAAGAATACTACGGAGAAATTGTGAATAAGAAGGCTAAAATACCCCGCAATCGCGGTTTTTTTATAATATTACTAATAATTTTTTCGATTTTTATCCCGGCGCAGGCAGCTTTTGCGCAGCAGACTTATACATGGACTGGCGGCGCTGGTGATGGTGTATGGGAAACCCCAGGAAACTGGGCAGGGGGATTACTGTTCCCCGACGCCGGAGATACTGCAATATTTAATTTAGGCGCAACAGTAACAGTAAATACTCCTGGTCTTTCTATTGGTGAGTTACAGGTCAATAGCGTGATTCTCACCCTTAACTTAAATAATGGCTCATTTGCTACTACTGCTACAACATTGGATGGAACAATAAATGTGTCCGGCGACGATATTAATTTAGGTAATATTACGCTAAACGGCAATTCAGATATTACAAGCGACAATTCTATAACAGCCGGCAATATTAATGGCTTGTTTAATCTTACAGTAGATACAGCAGCAGGAAATAGCAATATTACATTTAACGGCGCAGTAACCGGGGCTGATCTTGTTTTAAACGCGGGAATCGGCGGAAATATTACTTTTGTCAATACTGCCAACCTTGACTTTCTTACTGTTACTGCTGCTAATGCTATAACATTTGCTCCAGCGGCTACTGTAGCCGCCGGAGCTGTGTCGATAAATAACAGCGGGTTGCTTACAATTGGCAACGGAGCGAACTTTAACCTTACAGCAGGCTCATTTACTCAAAATGGCAGCGGGGCTGTAAATCTTGGCGCAAATATTACGACCGCTAATGCGGCAATAACTTTTGCTGGGGCTGTAACCTTAGCAAGCAATGTAACATTAGCAACAGGTGCAGGAGCCGGCGATATTACATTTAACAATGCAGTAAATGGCACACAAAATCTTACGTTAGATGCAGGCGCAGGAAGTGTAAATTTAAATGCAGCTATAGGTAGCATAACACAGCTTTCCAATTTAACAATTACAACAGGCAGTGCAATAACGCTTCCTGCAATAAATGCAGCAAACCTTAATGTAACAGCAAATGGCAACATAGGGCAGTCAGATCTTATTATAGTACCTGGAACAACAACGCTTGAGGCAGTAGGATGGCATAGCATAACGCTTAATAATCTGCTAAATGACTTTGGGACAGTCGCAGTTGAAAATGCATCTGTGGCTGAATTTGTAGACATCAATGGAATTATTCTTGGGAACATAACAGCAGGAGACCTTAATGTAACAGCTATTACTGGAGCGATAGAACAGGTTTCGGGTGCAACGCTTTTAATAGGGGATGCCTCACACTTTACAGCAGGCGGGAGTATAACTTTAGATAATGATACAAATCATTTTGGTCTGGGTGTAACGCTGAGTGCCGCAGGCAATAGCTCAATACAAGCCGGGAGTAGCGGGATAATATTTGACACAGCAGATCTTGGTACCAATAACTTTACAGTAACTTCCGCCGGAGCAGTATTTGGCGGACCAATAATCTGCAGTGGTCTTCTGCTTCGCGGAACAGGAAATTTTACTCTTGATCATTTTGCCAATAATATAACAACACTTGCCGGAGATACAACAGGCAATATTACATTTGAGAATCCAGGCGCATTTACAGTTGGGGCAGTTAGCGGAATTAATGGAATTACAGGCGCTGCATCTGTAACTCTTTCTACCGGCTTCGGTAATTTAATTACTGTTGCGGAAAATATAACGACTGTAAACGGCAATATAACATTTCACAATAATGTTGCAATTGTTCTTAATCGCACTATATCAACAGGCGCAGGGACAGGCAACATTACATTTAATGGTACTTTGACCGGAGATAACCTCACTTTGGCAGCAGGTACAGGTAATATAGATTTCAATGATAGTATTTCTCTTGAACACCTAAGTATTTCAAATGTCAATCTTGCAACATTTATGGAAGATGTAATAACAACAGGGGTTGGGCTTACTCTTACCGGAGATAATTTTCACTTTCATGAAGCCGTAACAATAGACAACGGCGGAATAGTAACAATAGTCAACACAGGGATACTTACAATAGATTCAGACGCAGTTTTTGTCCTTAATGGAGGTGGTTTATTTAGCCAAAGCGGGGTGGGGGGGGCAGTAAGCCTTGGCGCGGATATAACAACTGTAAATGCGGCAATATCTTTTTCTGGAGCAGTAACTTTAACTCCGCCTGCTGTAGCGCCAATAACACTAACAACAGGTGCAGCAGCAGGCGATATTACATTTAGCAGTACTATAAATGGCACACAAAATCTTACGTTAGATGCAGGCGCAGGGAATGTATTCTTTAACAACCCTGTAGGCGGAGCAACTGGCGGGGCTGCGCTTGGAAATATAACAATAACAGATGCGCTTGGAGTAACATTTGCTCCCGCGGCGGCTGTAACTGCCGCAAATGTGTCGATAAGTAATAGCGGACTGCTTACAATAGGTAATGGAGCGAACTTTGACCTTACAGGCAACTTTTTGCAAAATAGCAATGTGGCTGTAAATCTTGGCGCAAATATTACAACCGTTAATGCGCCAATATCTTTTGCTGGAGCAGTAACTTTAACTCCGCCTGCTGTAGCGCCCATAACATTAGCAACAGGTGCAGGAGCCGGCAATATTACATTTAATAATGCAGTAAATGGCGGTCAAAATCTTACATTAAATGCAGGCGCGGGGAATGTGTTATTTAATAACCCTGTAGGAGCAACAGGTACGCTTGGAAATATAACAATAACAGCAGCCGGCGTAACATTTGCTGCTAATTCAACTGTAGCTGCCGGAGATGTATCGATAAACAACAGCGGAACACTTGCAATAAACAGCGGGGCAAATTTTACTCTTACAGGCTCATTTACTCAAAATGGCATCGGAAATGTAAACCTCGGCGCGGATATAGAAACTGCAAATGCTCCAATATCTTTTATAAGCTTATCGCCAGGGACAATAACTCTAACAACAACACCAATATTGCTGGATACCGGAACAGGAGCAGGCGGTGTAATAATTAACAATCCAATAAACGGCGGAGCCAATCTGCTAACCATAACAGCAGGCGCCGGAAATGTAGCGTTAAATGCTACAACATCATATAGTTCAACCGGCACAGGCGGGCTAGATATAACAACAAGTTCGGGAAGTATAACAGTTGCAGGAAGTTTGTCTGCCGGCAGCGGGAATATAAGTCTTGTGTCTACGACAACAGGAACAACAGGAACAATAGAGCTTAGCGGTGCGGTAACAACAGTAAACAATGGAAATGTAACAATAACAAATGGCGGGCAGCTTACAATAAACAGCAACGCAAATTTTGATCTTACAGGTGATTTTTTGCAGGATGGACCCGGCGTTGTTGTTTCTTCGGGAGACTTAATAACTACAGGAACTATTGTGTTTAGCGCGTATAGTTCGCCCCACCCCCCGGTATTTTTTGCAGGTTTTCCTAATTCTGATGTTAATATAGGTACTGGCGGAAGCACAATTACATTTCATGGGGATGTTTATATATTTCTTCCAGGTCAAACTATTACGTTTCAAAATAATTTAACAAGCAGAAATTTTATAATATACAGCGGTGAGGTTGACATAAGCGGCGTTACTCTTACAACAACGCAGGATTTTATAGCTTTTGGTTCCGGATATAATCCTAATGATAACTTAGCTGGTCAATCAGGTGTAGCCGGGCTTTTTGCATATAACCATGCTTTAAGACCGCAACCAACAATTACCCTTGATATCATTATTCCGCTTTCTCCTCCTGCAACAATAAATTTGGCAACGCCCGGCGGATTTGACGGCAATACTATGGTGCTTGACAATGCTACAATAAGTGTCGGCAGGAATTTTTATGTAAATGGCCGCAATATGCAAGCTCCATCATGGATCCTTGAAATTCCATGTAATTTTAGTTCTGCAAACACATTTGCAGAAGCATATAACATGAGTGTTTCCGGCAGTAATGTTGTTCCTACTTCATGTGCCGGCGGACATACCAATGCAGACGGAACTATGGTTACCTGTGAAGAAGGGACTTGGGTTGCGGCTGCCGAGAATGTAACCGCGGCGGCTTCTCCAGACTGGGCAACAGCAAGGCACTCTCTTAGAGCCGGAGCGAATGTTAACGATTTTGTAAGTTGGGACGCGGCAGTAGCAGTTAATTCCGAAGCAGGCACTATTACTGTTTTTGATAATGTTATAAGAGTAGAGATAAATAATGGCGGCGATTCTACTGTTTTGTTCGAAAACACAAATAACGAAATAAACAATGCCATTGCTGCAAACGCAATACAAATAAATGTTGGTATCGGTCGTGTGCAGCTTTCACCAATAGCAGCATTTACAAATTTGCAAGATGCTGCTGCTGCTACTGCTCTAGCAGGCAGGACTGCTCCGGGAAGCACAGATGGGCAAGGAGACCTTGCGGTATTTTATCTAAGATTTGCCGATGCCAATACATGGAATACAGATGCTTCGGGTACTGGTCCTGGCGTTATTGCCGGTACTACGCTCAGTACAGATATGTCCGGCAACCAGAGAAATGTAATACCAAATATTTTTACGCCAAAGGGATCGACGACTTTTTTCTTTTCTTTGCTGGACAACAGGAAAAACAGACTTACGCACCATGGCGCAATAAACCCATTTACAGCAGTAACAGATTTTTGCAGACCTGTTGTTGTAAGCATAACCGTAGGCCGCGACACTGACACGGCAGGACCTACCAATTGGAAAAACTATTTTGAGATAAGATACTCCGAACCTGTAAATATTGGAACAGCACCAGGTTTTACAATAGCGAGCCCTAATGCGAGTAACATAAGAGCGCAGAACGCTTTTGCTGCCCCAGGAGATTGGGGCGGACACCTCCGTGAAAGACCTGGGTTTGAAACTCAACCTCCAGCCGGGGGTGGTGGGTGGGGTCAATCTGCGCAGCTTCCTCCCATTAGTCATGGCATTGTAGAAATGGTCGGCTTTTTTGAATATCCCGGAACATTTTCATCCGGCTCAACAGATGGAAACTCAGTAACAAATTCCTTGTTCAGAAACAATGCGCACAGTATTAGGATATATGTTGTAGGTTATAGCCCTGATAACGGCGTAACATGGCCGGGTTTTATGCCTGCACAATGTTTTGGTATGGATGGTAGTATTGCGCCTCCCAATAGTGTTATCTGGAATAATATTACTCCGCCTCATTGGTATCCGGGAACAGTACTCTCCAATGAGGCAACAATTCTTGCTAATAACTTTATAACAGATTACAGAGGAAATATTCTTAATATACATGGGTATGATGTTAATCCTACTTTTGGCGCCAGAAATCCCAGAAGGGTTGTAATAAGTCATTTTCTTGCTCCCGACCCTCGCCGCGCATTCTGGGTGCGCCCGGAAATTGGTCCGCATTTTGAAGCCCCGGACACAAGACAGGTTGTAGTAGTTTCAACTAATCCTGGGGGGGTTACAGACAGGTTTGACTTTTTTATAGCAAACACAGATACCCCCTGGACTGCTACGGTCGGCAGTCATCCGTTTGCTTATCCGGCGGGTCAACTTGGCAGGGGAGTAAGGGATTCTTCCATTTCATCTGATATTAATAGATTTAGGCTATCCTTTTCCGTTATGGCTCCGTTTGTGACGCCTCCGTTTCTAGGAGTGGTTTTACCTAATCTTTCTTTTGCTACAAGCGTACATAACCACCTGTTTCCTTCTATCACTAACGCTGATGACAGCTATTTTGCAGTTTCTTTTACTCCCCCGCCATTTTATGATGCATTTTTACCCCATGCTTTTAGTTATTACGCAAATGATGGAATGGTTACAGACCTTGCAGGCAATCTTTTAAGAAGCGTAACTTCTGTTATGGCTATTAATCCTCTGCCTCCTGTTATTCAATATACAATAGCTTCTGTGGGTCTGGATAGGGTATATGTAAGGTTTTCTGAAAATGTATTTCATTATAATCCGGGTATGGGATTAGAAGCGATTACAGCAGCTAATTTTGACATAACCACTCCTGTCCCTCTTATCCCAATTTTAAGCATTGAAAGTATTGAAAATCAGGGATCCGGAACAGGAACTTTGGAGGCAATTTTTGTTCTTAACCGTGCTCTTACTGCCGATGATTTGCTGGATGCAAGAATAGAACCAAGTTCCACCCCGGCAGCTAATGCATCTCGCTTTTTTATGCGTCCTGTAGAATATCGAATAAGCAATTTTGCAATAGGGGTTATAGAGCCGATATGGGCAATGGATAGTTTTGACCGCGAAGAAGCAAGTTCTGCCAATATAACTATATTTAATTTTACAGGAAGGGACAGGCTGCGCGCATCGGATATTACTCTTGGAGTTCAAGTTAATAGCGGTCTTACAAATCCAAATCGTCCTGTTTCAATCTATTTTGATGCAGATGTTGGGGCAAGTACACGGTCGCCTATAGATATTCCGGCAAGCAGCGGGAACAGAGGCCGGTTCTGGCTTCCTACGCTTTTTAGAGGTTTTAACACTCATGCAAATAGCGGTGCAAGAGCGCTTGCTCCTGTTCGTTCAACTGTTCCTTCGGGCGGCGGGGGATTATTACATGAATTTGTTATCCCTGGGTCTGACAATGCAATAAGAGCCGGAAGGGACCTTGAGTTTATATTTAGCTTTGACGGATTATATGCAGGATATCTTTCTGACCCTACTGACCCAAGAAGCGTAACTCCGTGGAGAATTCCTATAGGCGGCATTATAGTTCAAAGAGGCGGGGTTACAATACTTAACAATGTTATAAATGTATCGCGCGGAGAAAGGGCAATACTTATGTATGAGCTTCACAGAACAGGTCCTGTTACCATAAATGTTTTTAATCTCTCCGGCAATGTTGTAAAGACGCTTGTAAGAGGAGTGCAGCCCGCAGGAAACTACAGCATAACCTGGGATGGAACAAATACTGCAGGCAGAAGAGTTGCCAGAGGCATCTATTTTATAAGGGTTGTTGGACCGGACATAGATGAGTTTAGAAAAGTAATGGTTGTAAGGGACTAGGAAACCGCTGATTTATTCAATCGAGAATAAATTGCGCCATCCCGTGGCGCGGAAGGGGATTTAGCTTGCAGCTAAAATTAGCGGGACATGTATCTAAGTTCCGGAAAAGCTATAAGTACGCTGCCGATGTCCAGAGTATTTACTCCTCCGGTAACATCTGTTGGAGATATTAAGAGCACTAAAGAGTCCCCTGACCTTATTTGGAAAAACTGCTCTACATGGAGTGGTGTCCAGGCTGTAGCGCTTAGCTGCGAAGCATCAAAAGACCTAATAGTTGCAGTGCTTTGTGTTCTGCCAATACCCAATGAAACGCGGGAAGAATGAAATCTGTCGATTGTAAGATCATCGGCAGTTGGGTCTTTTTTAAAATAAACAGTAAATCTATATCTTCCCGAAGTTAGATTCGGGCGTCCCGGAGCTGAATATGGAATTGTAAGTTTAAGATAATAATTAATATTGCTGCTTCTTACTACTCTAAAATTATCGATATATCCTTCTATGTTTAGATGGCTGTATATAATACTAAAAAAATCGTCGAAGCCTCTTGCTACTGCTCTGCTGCTTGGAGCATTTTCATCCGGAAATCTTGTATATCCGGCATTCCAATCTTGTGCAGATGTTGTGTCCCACCTCGGCAATTCTTCTCTAAACTGAAAGTGCGTTAAGCTATTGGGGACTTGTCTATAAAAATTTAAACGTATTATATATTCCTGCCCCAAAAGAAATGTATCTCTGACTGTATTTAGATTAAAGTTTACACGATAGGGCGACGCTGATGTAAATTCATAACGTAACCCGCGGGCAGCGCTAGGGAAGACCGGGGCAAGTACGTGACTTATATTTGCTCCGCCGATGGCACCGGTAGACGTGCGAGCTTCCCAGCCCGCAATACCGGAGTGAAACTTGCCATCCTCAACAAGATTAAAAATCTCAAGCCTTGCAATATCTCCTCTTTCCAGCGTTGTCTGCGGAAGTCCCGGCGCTATGCCAAAAGCAAGTAAGTCATCCAGATCTGCGGGTGTATACGAAGTTCCATCCATGTTGGAATTAAAGCCCATGTAATAATGACCGCTTGCGTTTGGCGCTTCTGTATCATTTGTACATGCAAAAACCCACTTATTGAGATTCGGGCCAAGGATAAGGTTGGAGCTAAACCTGTGATTCTCAATAAAATTGATGCCATGAAACTCCGAGAGGTCAGGCACATTAATTGCGCAAGATGCAGGTTTAAGCATTAGAATAACAAAGAGTAATAATATTGGTAAAACGAGAAACCTGTTTTTCATATCAGTCCTGTATAAATTATAATATGTGTATTAAAAAAAGTCTACTTTAATGATATTATCGGAAAAAATATGAAAAAACCTCTCATTTCTGTAATAATTCCTGTTTATAATCGCTCAAATCTCCTAAAAGAGGCTGTAAATTCTGTAATGAGCCAGAGCTTTGCGGATTTTGAGCTTATAATTGCAGATGATTGTTCGGAAGAGGATATACAAAAAGCTGTTGAGACGCTTTTGGTAAGGGAAAACATCAGTATAAAATTTCTTAGGCTGCAAAAACATTCGGGTATGCCGGGGTTGGTGAGAAACTTTGGCTGCAAGGCTGCGGAAGGCAGGTATATTGCGTTTCTTGATTCGGATGATCTCTGGCTGCCTGATAAGCTCGAAAAACAGGTTGCGCGTCTTGCTGGCAATAGCGCGGTTTCGATATGCCACACGAGGGAAATATGGCAGCGCGGGGAGAAGGTTGTTTCCCAGGCATCGCAGAGGCATAAGCGGGAGGGCGATATTTTCGAAGATGCGCTTGCCAAGTGCATAATGGGGCCTTCGACGGTTATTATGGAGAGGGGGCTGTTTGAAAAGCTTGGCGGGTTCCGGGAAGATATTGAGATTGCAGAGGACTATGAGCTTTGGCTTAGGGTAACGGCGGGCAGCGCTGCTGCGTATATTGACGAGCCGCTTGTAATCAAAAGAACAGGGGATTGGCCGCAGCTTTCGGAAAAATATGGGCAGATTGAGATATTTCGGATAAATGCGCTCAAGCAGCTTGTGGAAAGCGCTTATTTTTCCGGCGAAAAAATGGTTCTGGCGAAGAGGGCGCTGGCGGAAAAATGCAGGATTTATGCGGCGGGGTGCCGAAAGCGGGGGCGCGAAGATGAAGCTGTTTTGTACGATGGTATAATAGCTCAAATATTTGGGGCTTCCTTAACTAAAGATGCTTGACTTTTGCTGCCGGCGAATACAAAATATTATACCCGGAGTAACATACTAAACATGAAAAAAGTTTCTCTCTTGTTTTTTACGATATTAGCTGCTGTTCTGTTTTTAAATACTCCTTTGGCAGCAGCGCAAACAGATTCTCAGGCTAATAATGCAAACAGGAATTTTCAGAGAATAATACCGCTTACATCTCCTATTTACAGAGAGATGGACAGGCTTTATTTGCTTGCAGGGAAAAGCAGACCGTCGTTGTCGCGGCCCTGGTCTGCAGATGAAGCGAGAAAAATCTTCGAAGCGCTTCCGGAAAATTTCCTGGACACTGTGCCTGCATCTGCTGCGCTGATTAAAAGAGAAATTGGATTCGGGAATGAAAACACGGGACCAAGGCAAATGGCTTTTAAGGTTTCTCCGGAGATTAATATAGCAGCTAATGTTAAAATAAATAATGACAGAAAAGAGTGGGAGCATGGTTACGAGGCAAGACCGCCGTTACTAAACATACCGCTTGAGTTTTGGTTTTTTCCAAACGTGTATGCGAACATGGAGTTTGCGCAAAGACACGACTATGCTATTATTGAATCAAACAGATATTTTACCAATATCTCGTTTAATCCTGCGGATTATGACTGGAATACTCCTTTTAGGGCATTTTTATCTGTCGGCGGCGAGCACTGGAATATTCAGGCAGGCAGGGACAGGGTAAGCTGGGGAGCCGGCGTTACCGGCAACTTAATGATCTCCGACTACTCTGATTTTTTTAATAAGGTAAGGATTACAACATATTGGCGCAGGTTTAAATTTACTTATGTTTATATGGGGCTTGAGCCGTGGCTTACCCGCCAGGAAGAGGGTTTTAGAGACACGGTTGGCAACGAATTCAGGTGGTCAGGTCCCTTTGAGGATTTCGGCGAGCGTTTTAAAGCGCATTTGGGAAAGAGAATAGAGATTAGAATATTGGATAATCTTACTTTTGCAATAAGCGAAAGCTCCATGTTTGGAAACAGGTACATAAATCTTTCGGAGTTAAATCCTGTTATGTATTGGCATAATCTTTTTACGCCTGAGTATTCCAATGTAATGATGGGGTTTGATATAGATTTTACTCCGTTTCCGGGTCTTAATATCTATTTGCAGATTGCAATTGACGAGTTCGAAAATAGCGGCGGCAAGCCGCGCGCATGGGCCTACCTTGGCGGAGTTACTTATGTAAGGCAGACTACGGAAGGGTTCCTGACGTTTAACCTGGAAGGCGCAATTGTGGAGCCATATATGTACAACAGATGGCATCCAAATACAAGGTTTACAAACAGAAGAAGAATAATGACTCGCCAGGTCGAAGGCGGGCAGGATTTTGTAAACAAGCCGATTGGTTACAGGCACGGACCGGATTCTGTAATTATTTATGGAGCTGTGCATTATGAAAGACCAGGCCGTTATATGGCGGGGATAAGCGTAAGGTATGCGCTGCTTGGGGCGTGGAATGATTCGCTTGATTATGCGGGGACTTACCCGGACGAAGGGGAAAGGGGTGTTGGTCTGCTTTCCGGCATAGTTGAAAGAAATCTTGTGGTAGGGCTTCATGGCAGAATGCAGCTTACAGACAGAATATCTTTGGCTTCGGATATCTACTATGTGCGCATTCATAACTACCAGCCGCCGCCTGCCAGGGGCGGGAGAGCGGAAAGACCGGAGCGCACTTCCGGCACTAATATAACGGATTTGGAATTTACAGGCTCTGTGCGAATTAGGTTTTAGGCTGACTGACCATCGGTCGACCGATGCCACAATCCGCCCCTCCGCCGACGGTACTTTGGGTGCCACCCCCTCCGCGCCGGAAAGGGTGGGGTAGGCTGGTGGTGTTCCGCTACTTCAAAGACGAGAGAAATTTTACGGCATTATAACCATGAACAGCAGTTGAAACAGGAGTATAATCCGGTTCTTTGAATGCTTTTACAGCATCTTTTACCATATTCTCAAAGTAGCCTGTTTTTTCAAACTGCGGCGTTTCGGTAAGCACAAGAGAATTAAATCCTGTGTAAAATGGGCTTTTTTCGCTTTTCCACTCTTCGTAAATACCATTGCCTATTTTAATTAATCCGGATTCAAATGAGAGCTCAAGAGAAAAGGTAAGATGCTCTCTCTCTGCGCCGCACTGAATAATTACAGGTATTTCCCGTCGAGCGAGCTGCTGCGGGCGAAGATTATCCTCCGGTGTTTTTCCAGCTTTTTTGCTTTTAGTGTATGCAGTAATAAAAGCAGTGCCTTTTCCTTTTTTAATATTTCCTGCGATTTTCCATTTTTTAAGCACGCTGCCTGTAAAATACATTATTATATCTGCAAGATGAGTGCCGTCGTGCCACATAACATCAATAATTCTTTTTGTTTTTCCCATATAGAGAAAGGCGGAAATGGAAAGCAGCTCCCCGTAAGTTTTTTCGTCAATTCTTTTTTTTGCCAGCACATAGTCGTTTGAATAACGCCTTTCGTGGTTTGTAATTATTTTTGCCGCCCCTTTTTTATGATACAAAGCGATTTTTTTTGCTTTGCCAAGTTTATCTGCAAGAGGTTTTTCGCAAACAATAACTTTTACTCCCTGCGTTATTGCTTTTTGCACCATTTCCAGGTGGGAATCCGGCCATGTTGCAATAAAGACAATATCGGGATTTATCTTTTTTAGCATTTCTGCGGGGTCTTCAAAAACAGGGCAATTCCATTTTTTGGAAAAAAGCTCTCTTCTTTCCGGCTTTATGTCGCACCCCGCAGAAATAACTGTGTCCGGGTTTTCTTTTACAGCGCCTGCATGAGTGCAGGGCTTTTCGCGTAAAGGATCATCTTCGAGAATGCTTGCGATTCTTCCAATCCCTATAAAAGCGCACTTAATTTTGTTTGCCGGAGAACTATTTTCCTGGCTGCCTCCGGATTCCTCTGGGTTGCTTCGGATTCCTTTGGGCTGCTCCGGGCTTTGCTCCGGCGTTTGCGCGCTTGCAGCAGGCGTCATAATTCCTTTGCCTCTTCTTTGAGAACAGCAAGCAATTCGCTGTCTGTTTTAGCATACTTTATTATTGCGCGCAAAAACCCCGAAGGAGTTCCAATATCAAGCCTTTCGCCTTCTATTGTCTGAAACACAACCTGTTTTTTATCCATAAGTTTTTTAAGAGCATATACATGAAAATACTCGCCCTTGTTCCCCGACGAAATATGTTTTTCCCAGCCCTCTCTAAGGTATTTAAAAATATCAGGAGTAAAGAGAAATCTGCCAATAGAAGCTTCTTTGCCGGGCTCTTTCCCCGGCGCAGGTTTCTCCACAATATCTGTTACATGTATTCCGTCTTCCGCCAGAGCAAGGACCCCGTACCGCTCAAGTTGCGGCGGGTTGT
>JGI20163J15578_10000049_pt1 | contig 44113 bp, 45 predicted proteins | sample TergutCu122P1_FD_15578 | JGI IMG/M metagenome (IMG submission 15578)
GCAATAATAAAGAACGGCAAAGATGGACACAGGCGGATAACCCATTTAAGAATAGCAGAAACGCAGTGCATACTATTAGCCCTAAGTCAGCGGCTCAAGTGTAAGACGGTAAGTTGTAAAATGAATTGCCCAAGCGAAAAAAAAGAAGCCCCATGAAGGGACACAAACGGTTAAACTGAGTTTTGCGAAGAACCAGAGGCCGGGAGTGAACCAAAATGGGACAAGAAGATAATACCGCAAAAAACCGCAGTTGGAAACAGCTAACAGAAAAAGACAGATACAAAATAGAAACGCTACTGCAAGAAAAGCTGTCCGCAGCTGAAATCGCAAAGCGAATGTGCCGTGACCGCCGCACAATAGAGCGAGAAATAGAACGTGGCAGCGTGCATCAACGAGACAGCGAATTGCGTGAGCGTCTAGTATATCTGGCAGATGTGGGTCAGCGCATCCACACCGAACGTGGAGCAAACAAAGGTCGTGGTTTAAAGATAGGCAATGACCATAAACTGGTAAAACATATCGAACAAAAAATAGTCAAAGAAAAGTATTCACCGGATGCAGTGATTGGAGAAATAAAAGCAAAAAACATGATATTCAAGGAGACGATATGCACCAAAACGCTCTACAACTACATCGACAGCGGTCTGTTTTTGAACATCAGCAATAAAGACTTGCCGATAAAGAAACAAGGTAAAAAGCGTGACTACAAGCCGGTTAGACGAGTAGCCCTAAACAACATCAGAGGTCGCAGCATAGAAGAACGCCCACCGGAAGCAGAAAGCCGCAGCGAACTCGGTCATTGGGAAATGGACTGTGTAGTAGGTTCCGGTAAGGCATGTCTGCTGGTTATGACGGAACGAAAAAGCCGCAAAGAGTTGATTTTTCCGATGAAAGCCAAAACACAAGTATGTGTATTGGAAGTTATGGACAAGTTGGAAAATAAGCATAAATCTAAGTTTTCTACAATATTCAAAAGCATAACTATGGATAACGGCAGCGAGTTTTTAGACATAGAAGGACTTGAGAAATCCTGTATATTCCCTTCAACACTACGAACCACTTGTTAATAGCGGCCTGGATTCAGGATATGGCTAAAATCAATCACGCCAATAACCATTTCTGCCAACCGTACCAAAGCCAACGCCGCCCGGGCCTATTATGAAAGAACGTATATCCGTGACCCCGGCGGCGGCAAAGATGTCCGGATTTTTGGCATGAAAAATTCCATTATGGCAACCCTGGAAAAATCTTTGTTCTGGTACAGAGGAAAATGGATGAAAGCCGGGCGGGAAACCAATGCAATTTCCGATGCGGTTGCCATATTCTTTTCTGTGCTGGCATTTTTGGTCATAGGCTTGCGAGCCATAAACGGTATGTACGATATTGGCCAAGTAACCCTTTATGTTGGGGCGGTGGCGGCATTTTCTGCAAGTGTTGTAAACATCGTAAACATACTTTCGGGCTTGTACCAAAACGCGCCGTACCTTGCCATGCTATACGATTATATTGATTTGCCCAGCCACAAATATTTAGGCAGCCTTACCACGGAAAAACGCAGCGACTACGACTATGAACTGGAGTTTATAAATGTGTCGTTTAAGTATCCCGGTTCGGAAACTTACGCCCTAAAAAATGTTAATCTAAAACTGCATGTGGGCAAACGGCTGGCGGTTGTAGGCCGCAACGGCAGCGGAAAGACAACACTGATAAAATTACTATGCCGCTTGTACGACCCTACAAAAGGCGTTATAACACTTAACGGCGTGGACATCAAAAAATATATTTTGAACGATTACATTAGAATATTTTCTGTAGTGTTTCAAGATTTTGCGTTGCTGCATTTGCCGCTGGGTGAAAATGTTGCCGCTTCCGGCGAGTATGACGAAAATGCTGTAACCCAAGCACTGGAAAAAACCGGCTTTGGCCCGCGACTTGCAGATTTTGCAGAACTGGAAAAGGGCTTGCAGACTCTTTTGTACAAGGGTTCGGACCAGGAAGGCATATTAATTTCCGGCGGCGAAGCACAAAAAATAGCCCTTGCCCGGGCATTATACAAAGACGCGCCATTTGTAATACTGGACGAGCCGACCTCTGCCCTAGACCCGCTGGCGGAATATGAAATATACACTAAGTTCGAACAAATTGTAGGCGATAAAACGGCGATATATATTTCTCACCGGTTATCCTCTTGCCGTTTTTGCGATAACATTGCCGTGTTTAAAGACGGGGAACTTGTACAGCAGGGCAGTCATGACGCGTTAACCGCCGACAGAGAAGGGGATTATTTCAAGTTGTGGACAGCGCAGGCACAGCACTATAATGAGGAAAACGTATAAATTCAAGTGTAATTGCCTACCCCCTGATATCATTTGTTATATCAGGGGGTAGCTATGTTAGTATATATGGCAAAAAAATTCCGCCACCATGTATAATCTTTATATAAATTGGCGATATTTAAATTGTGACCTTAAACTCCGTTTAAGGAACAACTAAATATCCCCCCTCAAAGCCCGGCCTCACTCCCCCCTGAGGCCGGGCCTTCCTTTTTGCAGGGGTTCGCGCTTTACTATACTCTTGGCAAAGCAATTGCAAATGCGGCATAAATTACAATTACCAATGCCAGGTACCAATCAATTTTTGAACGCTCCGGTAATTCCGATGAATATTCAGTTGCAGCAAGCTCATTTGTACTAAATTCAGGCTCCCGGTTTACATACTGCTCTTTATCAAATTGTTTGTTTCTTTCCTGATTGTGCCGGACAAAAACATGGAACAGTGCCATTGCGCATGCAGTTGCGAAAATAGCCAAAAACCCAACTACTCCAATAACAAACAGCTCTATGTTAATGTTATTGAGGAATTCATATGCGCTTTGGGCCAGTGCCGGGTCTATTTCCGCAATTGCTTGGTACACCATTTGTGAAATAGTTTGGTCTGCCGTTTCCGGTAAATATTCGTAGGAATGCATGACCCAATACATAAGTGAGACGTTGACGCCGTTAACAATAAAGTGCGAAAATACAGCTGTCCAGATGCTTCTTGTATAGTAAACCATGTACGCGAAAACTATACCCAGGATAAAAGTGTACAAAAACTGGTGCAAATTTAAATGCATTAGACCAAAAAGGAGACCGTTAAATAAAGCAACCTTTCTAATTGTTCCGCTAGTAGTGGATTGAATATACCCGCGGAAAACTATTTCTTCAACTATTGCGGGGGTTACGGCAATTGCCAGCATCAGCATCAGCCAAGAATGCCCCGCACCGGTAAATGCCGCAAGAACTTCTGCCACCTCGTTGTCCAAAAACTGGCTGGTTACCCCAGAAATAAACATTAGCGCGGGTATGGCAAGTATGCTGATAAAAAAAATATAGATAAAATTTAACTTGTCCAAGGGCTGGTTGGGCATGTGCCGTGTAAAGTTGTCTTTTGTCATACAAAGCCAAATTATAAGCGGCAATAACAGGCGAAATATCTGCACTATAATAAGGAACCACATAGAGGCGAATACTTCGGCCGGGACGCCATTTTGGATAAGTGCATAAACAACAAGTTCGCTTACAACAGAGAAGCCTACGAAAAAAACCATCAAAAACAACATAAATGCCGAGGGGTTTTTATAATTTATTCTACCGGGTTCCATTGAAATATTACCTCCAAAGCATTGGCGATTCTGTCAAAATTTTGTGTGTTGGCTACAACCACAAGATAAATATTGCTTGCGTCAATATCTAAATAGTCAAATAAAGGCGTGTCGGCAAGGGATATGGCCATGGCGTCTGTATAAATGTTTTCGTCAAGCTCAAATGTTATTGTTACCAGTTGCTCTGATACTTGCTGATAAAGTGCAGCACATACAGCGGTCAAATAACCCATTACTTCATGCACCGGGCGGCTAAAGCCGCTTTCCGCAATCTCCGTTACCCCATGAACGGGTGTGAAAAACAAATCTATCGACCCTGTTTGAAGCATAGCGATTAAACGCTGCTGCATTCCAGAGTCAAATGAGGGGTTGTTTGTAATTGCATAAGACATTACTGTAACTTGTTCGCGTTCCGGGTTGTCTACGGTGGCGGCAAGGGCATCCCCTATACTGTTAAGCATGTCTGAAGGTACTACTGCCCCAAACCACGCAATGTACAAATAATCCCTTAGGGGCGGGTTGATAAACCACGTGTTTATTAAGCTGCCCACAAGAAACGCAATAAGTGCAAATGCGATAATGTGAATTTTGTAGTATTCCCAAATATATTGGCGTTTATCTTTAAAACTCATTTCCCGAAGTTTTGCTCTTTCCGTCGCAAAAAAATTCTTTAAATTTTCTCTCATCATTTGTTCCGCCTTTTCTACTCTTTACCGCCTAAAAAGTCTATTGTCCGTGGCAGGGCGTCTTTCGAGTTTTTCCATGGTTCGTTCGCGTTGCGATGGTCAAATTTTTGTACGAACCAATCTAAATCTTCTTCAAGCTCTTTTGTAACCTTTTGCCACAATGGTAATAGAACATCCAAAAATTTTTCCCGTTTGCCGCGGCCAAATTTTTCTGTATGTTCCAATAGGGTAATAAAATGCGGTAAACAATAGCCCGTTTGATTTTCGATAAGCTTAGCGTCATTGCCGCCTTTGCCCCAAATATAAAAGAATGTGTCTACAAACCTGTTAAACGTCGTATCTACTCTGTTGCACACATAACAGGAATTTTTTGTTTTTTCCATATGCCCTTTAAGGCGGGGCAGCATACCGCTTGGGTCTTTACCAAACAGGGGCAGAGGAACCCTTCCGTTAATAATGTTGCCTGTGTCTTTGCACAGCCGCTGCATATGGGTATGTAGCATCAGAGCAAGACCAAGGCGGTTTTGCTCTTTGTACATGGTTTGCATATGAGTTTTGCAAAACCCTACTTTATTGGTTTCCATTCGTACGTCATCTTCCATGTACGATGGCCCCATTACAAATTGGATAACGTCGTTTTCCAGCTTTCCTTGCATTTGACAAAAAGCGCAGCCTTGGGGGTCACGCAATGCGTCAAGTACAGGAATTGTATGAATGTGGTCCGGCATAGTAACATCTCCTAATATATAGTTGCTGTAATAATAATAACATATTTCGTGGGGGGAAGTATAGTTATTCCGGAACAGCCGTATCGGCGGCTTGAAACTTAATTTTGAAAGATGTTGTCCATTTGCAGTATAGAATCAGGGAGTGCGAAAAATTCCGGCAAAGTTATTTCTACAGGCTGCTTGGTCATAATACCAACGTACGAAGTCAGTACTTTTTCCAAAGATGTTTTAAAGTCGTGTCTTGACGCGCTTACCGTTGCTGTAAGCGGGATTTCTTTAAAAAAGTCTGTTCCAATGTATATCCGTGCGGAACCGATTACATCCCCTGCAGAAACCGGAGCTTTAATTGAAGTTGGGATAAACAACTCTATATACACATGTTCTTTCGAATTTTTATTTAACGGAACCCGCGCACCGTAAGTGTACGCATAATCTATAGATTTGCTGCGGGAGCGGGTAACAGGCATGGTTCCTGCAAGAGATTCGGATGTTATTATTGTTTCGAATTCGTAATTGGCAAAACCATAGCTTAAAATTTCTTTTGTGTCTACCCATTTTTGATTACGCCCCTGGGTTCCCCAGCCCGATGCCAACACTACGGAGATTAACTGCATACCATCGCGTTTTGCCGCGCCGACAAAACAATGGCCTGCCTTGTTGGTGAACCCTGTTTTTATGCCGTTGGCCCCGGCGAATTCATCCAACAAACGGTTTTTGTTTTGCATGGTATAATCCCGCTTGTTACTGGAAAAATTTGCGCTGCGCGTATTGGTAAGTTCAATAAAACCGGGGACTTCCAATGCGTAGCGGGCTATAAGTGCCAAGTCGTACGGTGTAGATTGATGATTACCGGCATCCAGACCGTTTGGTGTTTCAAAAATTGTGTTTACTGCACCCAGTTCCTGTGCTTTTGCTGTCATTTCCTTGCAAAATACTTCTACCGAACCGGAAAGATGCTCTGCAATTGCCACTGCCGCGTCGTTAGACGATTCCAGCATAAGTGCCAGCATCAAATCCCCAAGACGGATTGTTTCCCCTGCACTAAGGAACATTTTCATACGTGGTGCAGACGCCGCTTTGGCAGATACTGTTACAGTTTCGTTTGTACGGCCACTTTCCAAGGCAAGCACAGCGGTCATTATTTTTGTGGTGCTTGCCATAGCCAATGGCATGTGTTCGTTTTTTCCCCACAAAACCCGGCCGGTTTCTGCATCCATTAAAACCGCACCATGGGCATTTACGGTGGGAATTTCAATTTTATCCGCGGCTAAAACCGGTGTTGCAGTTGTGACGCAAATTGCTAATGATATGAAAATTTTTGACAAAAATTTTTTTATGTTTTTCATATGACATATGCCTCCATGACGTAGTTACTACGTGTAGTGTGTGCATTTTTTGCCATATCATACAAAAGGCGCGGTTTGAGAGCAAATTATTCAAATCCCAAAATTTATCCCAAAAATTATTCAAAAATTGTTCTTGCAAATTACTATGAATGTATGATATAGTAGCCCTTGCGCAACACGAGCGAATAGCTCAGCTGGATAGAGCGTCTGACTACGGATCAGAAGGTCGAGGGTTCAAATCCTTTTTCGCTCGACTTGAATAACCCCGTCAAATCAACTTCTGTTGGATTGACGGGGTTGTTTGTTTGTCTCGTTTTCATGGTTTTGGGTACTATTTGGGTACTAATGCTTTGAAATGATACACTACATTACGATAAAAATGGCTATGATATGGTTTGAATTTCTGCTTGCTGTCATGGTAAATCGCTCCTTTTCTCCACTTGTGGCGAAGCGGTCAAGTCATCTTCCTGCCTATTGGTCTGGAACCTCACAGGTATATGGGCTTGTGCTTAGTACCGCGTTTTCGGATACGGTCGCTTCAGTTAACTTCTGTATACATTATAATATATAGCGCGCCATATATCAATTGACAAATCAATAAAAATATAGCGCGCCATATTATATGTGTGATATAATGAAGCAAAGGAGTTGATGATATGCCAACCACAAAAGCCCAACAAAGGGCGACTGCTAAATATGTTGCAAAAAATCTTGAAGAAGTCCGCTTTCGTGTTAAAAAAGGCAAAAAAGAAGCAATTGCTAATCATGCGAAAAGCAAAGGAGAAAGTACACAAAGCTATATAAAGCGTCTAATAGGCACAGATATGGGTGACACAGACCTATAATAAGCTGGAGGTGTTCCATGACAAAAACCAAAACATCCAGTGCTGTAAAAAAATAGATATAATTCAAAGGCTTATGACCAGTTGCCAATCCGTGTCATATAAGGCCGTAAAGCCGAAATAAGGGCCATTGCAGACAGCAAAGGCGAGAGTCTTAACGCTTATGTAGTGCAAGCCATTGATGAACGCAAGCCAAACATTGGGCTTACTACATGGAAGAATGCCCCTGATGGTAAGATACTACAATCCGATGTTACAGTATCCAAAAATAATCTTGATTGTACGGAATTAAGCGGCTTAAATAGCATTGTAAATATGTACCTTGATTATGCCGAGAAAATAGGGGAACTGTCGAGCGACAAGTTGCGGATAATTTAGCAAAAGCTGAGTAAAAAAAATACCGGGTACTGCAAGACAAGAAGTATGTTTCAGATTTTAATAAGGCTACGCAGAAATATTTGAAGTAGCTAATGGTTCTCAAACAGCGCGATAGACAGCCAAATTTTACGGGATAATGAGAATGGGGAAATTGCACTAGCGACGCCGGGAGCATCTTTCCAAATTCTCACCATCGGAAAAATAAAAGAAGGGAGCAACTACCCCATGGACTTTACAAAGATAGATGCACTACACGACAAACTAAAAACATTGCGGCCGCTTAACAATGCAGAATTAAAACGTTTACGTGGCGATTTTATGGTCGAAAACACATACGATTCAAACGCAATAGAGGGCAATACTTTAACACTGCGCGAGACTGGCCTTGTTTTGGAAGGGCTTACTATTGCGGAAAAGCCGCTTAAAATGCACTTAGAAGTAATCGGCCACAGGGACGCATTTGAGTACATGCTAAAATTGGCAGATGCTAACGAACCGTTGACAGAACGCAGAATCAAAGAAATACACAGCCTAGTTATGATACATGAAGCGGAAATAAGAGGCGTATATCGCAACCTACCTGTTATAATCCGTGGAGCTATACACGTACCGCCACAACCCTATCTAGTTGCACCACAGATGGAAGCCCTGCTTGCGGACTGGGAAACCTTAAAGAGCAGCAAGCATATTATCGAAGCTGTAGCAGAGTTTCATTTACGCTTTGAAGGTATTCACCCTTTCTTAGATGGTAATGGCAGAACAGGGCGGCTTATCCTTAATTTGGAGCTTATAAAGGCAGGCCTACTACCTGTAAATATCAAATTTACAGACAGGAGAAAATACTATGATTGCTTTGACTTCTACTTTGGAGATGGCGGCAAAGTAGAGCCGCTTACTCAGCTTATAGCGGGTTACGAAGTTAGCGAACTAGAACGCCGCATAGAGATATTGGAAGCTATAGAGTGATAGGTAGCCGTCTTTTTATGTTATTATCTATTGGCAACTGTTGGTATTATGCAATATTTATTGTTGACTAAATCTGTAATGAAAGCATACAATATGTATGTAGCCACCGTGCTACATAATTTAAATTCGCTTCAGGGGTGTTTGGCTTTCGAGCCCACACCCTTTTAATTATTGAAATACCGACTTTGTATGTTTGGGCAATTCATAAGTCACTTAAACCAACTACATTTGAATTTGTGCTATCCTAAAGGTAAACAGGATAACTTAACGCCTATACAGAGAAAACAAACAAAAGCAATTGTTGAAGCATTGAAAGGGGTATAGATATGGAGAAAGAATTATTTGACGATTTAATGGAAGGTCTTAACGATGCACTTGTTTATGCAAAAGGCGATAAGACAAAAGCCCGGTCTATGGTTGTCGAGATACCGGACAACGAAAGCTGTCAAATGCTATATCGTAAAATAGAGAAACTCCCGGAACTTAAGCGTCAACAAGTAGCAGAATATGTAGATGAACTGCTACGGGCATCCGTTGGATAAAGGCAGTTGCAGAAATTGCAGTTGTTATCTATTCGGCCAGCGCGGCGTAGCAGGCCTAGAAAAAATGGCTACCTTAATGCCGAGGGTGGTATGCCTTTATATTTTTTAAATAAACGGCTAAAATAGGACACATCTGTAAAACCGCAGTTATGGGCAACTTCTGTTACATTTCTTTGTCCGGTGCGCAGCATATCTTCTGCTTGGTTTAGCCGGATTGTATTTACATAGTCACGGAATATGGTGTTGGTTTCTTTTTTAAATAATGTTCCAAAGTAAATGGGATTTAATGATACGGCTTCTGCCACTTCCGAAATGGTAATATTATTCGCGTAATTTTCGGTAATATATCGTATGGCCCATCTGACTCTGGAGTCGAATTTATGGGTGTTAACATCATAAACAAGGCGGGTCATAAAATGTTGTAAAATTAGCATAAGATGGGCACGGGCACGCATGGTGTATCCCGGCTGCCTGCTTAGCCAGCTTTCGTTTAATTTACGGTACATAGATACAATTTCTGTATGAACTCCTACATTGGAGAGAAGCGGCAATGGAACGTGAACTTCTTCATTTGTATTAATATTATGCATAAAAAAATTAGCGGCAAAGCATTCAAAATTTTCTGGGTCTTCACTAACTGCGAACCGATGAGAGTTTTTGGGAACACAAAGAACATCACCTTCGCTTACCAAAATTTTTTGGTAATCAATAGTGTAAACGGCTTTACCACGAAGTACATATGTGAGGTCAATGAAGTCGATTAGTGCGGGCTCTATATTCCAATTGGAAGTATTAGTGCGATAAATAAAGTATTCCAGGGTTGGTATTGCATTATCAAAATTATCAGATTGCACTTACACCACCGCCTTATAAAATTGATTGTCTTTATGTAAATTTATCATAAGTATAAACTTGACAGACATAACCAAACATAGCTATACTTTTGAATGTTTGGATTAATTAAAGATACAAGGCATGGTTTCAAGTGGGTGCCGATAAAAAAGGAAGAAAAATTTATGTGTAATATAAAACTACCGTCATTTTTTAGCAATGGTATGGTTGTAGGGAAAAATGCCCGGATATGGGGATGGGGACAGCCCGGGCAAAGCGTAAATGTACAGTTTCTTGGGGTAAGCTACAATGCTGTGTGTGACAGCGGCGGCCGTTTTGACGTAACCGTGGTTGCAAATGAATTTGGCGGCCCTCACATTATGACAATAGGCGGGCAAATAATTAACGATGTTTATGTAGGCAGGGTGTGGTTTTGCGGCGGGCAATCGAATATGGAGACGCCAATCAGCCGCACAAGGGAACTTTTGGGCAAACATATAACGGAAGATACACGTATTCGTGTTTTTCAGGCGGAAAAGGGCGTAAAATTTGACGGGCCTGCTACGGACGTAAACGGCAAATGGCAGCCCGCGACAGAAAGCGTGTTGGATCAATTGTACGCCGTGCCATACTTTTTTGCGCGGCAGCTTTTGGAAGACGATTCTACACCCATTGGGCTGCTGTGTACCCCTGCAGGCGGTACGCCAATGCAGGGGTGGCTGACGGAAAATATTATAGAAAATTTCCCGGTATATTACCAAGAACTTTTGCGGGTAAAGGAGCCCAACTATATTGAACAAGTTACGGCAGAAGGAAACGCCCGTGTGCATGCATGGCATGAAGAATTGCTTGCCGGGGACGTGGGGCTTGCAGAAGGCTGGCAACACCCGGATTATGACGACCGTAACTGGCAAAACCGGATGCTGCTTGACACGGCAGGCCTGCCCGAACATGGCGCGGTATGGTATCGTAAACGTATTACCTTGCCCAAGGTTACCGGAACCGTAACGTTAAACCTTGGCCGTGTGATAAACAGCGTTAAAGTGTATGTAAACGGGCAGCAGGTATGCGGCGTGGACTACATGTACCCGCCCTGCGTATGCGTTTTGCCGGAGGGCTTGTTAAAAGAAGGCGAAAACCTTATTGCCGTACGGGTTGTGGGGGATGGAAATACCCCGGAATTTGTGCCTGGCAAAGACTATTCGCTAACATACGTTGGTGGTAAAATAGATTTAAGCGGCATGTGGAAATTTAACATTGGTAAAGAAATGCCGAATGTTGTGGGTGGCGGATGGTTTTATGGCCACCCATGCGGTGTGTATAACTACATGCTTGCGCCGCTGCTTGGCTACAGCGTGGACGGGATGATTTGGTACCAAGGGGAATCTAACATCGCCAACCCTGAAACTTACAAGGTATTGTTTACGGAATTTGTCCGCCATGTACGGCAGTATTTTGGCGAAAATTTAAAAGTCATTTTCACACAGCTGGCCAACTTTGCAGACCCACGGGGTATACCCGGTGACGGCTGGGCAGTATTACGGGAGGAACAGCGCAAATGCCTGGAAATACCCAACACTGCCATGGCGGTGGCCATCGACTGCGGCGAGTGGAACGACATTCACCCAATAGACAAAAAAACCGTGGGCGATAGGCTGGCCTTGCACGCCCGCAAGCTGGTGTATGGGCAAGATGTTGTTGCTGACGGGCCTGTGGCTGTAAAAGCTGCTTCCCAAGACGGCATTTTAGCTGTATCATTTGACTATGGCGTGGGGCTTTGGGCAAGAGGCGGCTACCCGCTTTTAGACGTAGTTGACACAGACGGGGCTGTTCACAGACTGTATGCCGCCGCGCGAGATGAAAAACTGGTTGCGAGACTTGGCCGCATAAAACCGGCAGCAGTTCGTTTTGGTTGGACAGACTGCCCGGCTGTAACCTTATACAACGCTTACAACTTACCTGCTTCACCATTCCAGTTAGAAGTGCAATAAAACATAATTTTCAGGAGGTAGACCTATGAAAAAGCCGGAACAAAACAAGCCACTGGTAACAGACATTTACACGGCAGACCCTTCTGCCCATGTATTTGAAGGCAAGCTTTACATTTACCCGTCCCACGACCTGGACCATGACGGCGGGGACAACGACAACGGCGACCAGTACCGCATGGAAGATTATCACGTATTTTCCATGGATGATGTAGATTCGCCGGTTGTAGACCACGGGGAAGTATTGCACATGAAAGATGTACCCTGGGTAAGCAAGCAAATGTGGGCACCAGATGCCGCGTACAAAAACGGCATGTACTATTTGTACTTCCCGGCGCGGGACAAAGACGGTATTTTCCGTATTGGCGTTGCCACAGGCACAAGCCCCGCAGGCCCATTCAAGCCCGAGCCAAATTACATCCCCGGCAGCTTTAGCATAGACCCTGCCGTGTTTATCGATGATGACGGCAAGGCGTACATGTATTTTGGCGGCCTATGGGGTGGCCAGTTGGAAAAATGGCAGACAGGGGAATTTGTAGATAAGCCCGTAAGCCGCCCGGGTGATGACGGCCCAAAAGGCACCGAGCCTGCCCTTGGCCCCATTGTGGCGGAAATGTCTGACGACATGCTGACTTTTAAAGGCGAAACCCGGGAACTTAAAATTTATGATGAAAACGGCAGCCCGCTAACCGCCGAAGACATAGAAAGACGTTACTTTGAAGGCCCATGGGTGCATAAATACAACGACAAATATTATTTATCGTACTCCACCGGCGAAACCCACTACTTGGTGTATGCCGTAAGCGACAGCCCAACAGGGCCGTTCACCTACAAAGGCAGGATTTTAGAGCCGGTTATCGGCTGGACAACACACCATTCCATTGTGGAGTTTAAAGGTAAATGGTATTTGTTTTACCATGACGCGTCACTTTCCGGCGGCGTAAACCACAAACGGTGCATCAAATTTACAGAACTGAAATACAACCCGGATGGCACGATACAAACGATAAACCCGTACCCGGATAAATAAAGAGCTACCCCCTGATATCATATTGCGAATTTGATATCAGGGGGTAGTTTTTTGCTTTAGGAAATTGTTCTTTACGAAACGCGCGCGCAAGCGCGCTTTATATAGTGTTTTTACGATTACTGTTGTATTGTATTATACAATCGAAAGCACGGAGGTGATTCCTTGAATGATGAAATGTTGATTGCGAAACTTATTGACGAAGACCAGGAAGCCTTTGTTTACATGATTCGCGTTTACAATAAATTGCTGTGGGCCATAGTTGGAAGCATTTTGGGCAGCGTTGGCACGGCGCAGGATATAGAGGAATGTATCAGCGACGTGTATATTCAAATTTGGAAAAACCCAATGGCTTTTAACCGGCAAAAAGGATCTTTTAAAACGTTTTTGGCGGTAATTGCCAGAAGCAGGGCCCTAAATGCGTATAAGAAGCTTGCCAAGTCTAAAACCGTTGAGCTGGACGAAGAAATTACTACACACGGCAACGATTTGACGGATTACATCGCAGAGCAAGAGGCGTATGCCGAAATTTACGCCGCCATCGCCACACTGAAAGAGCCAAACAAAGAAATTTTGGTGCGGCGGTATTTTTTAGAACAAAAACCTGCGCAAATTGCGGAGCATATTTCTATTCCCGTGAAGGAAGTTGAAAACAGGCTGTACCAAAGCAAAACAAAATTGCGTAAAATACTGGGCAAAATAGGAGGTGTATGGAATGGAGAATAACTCGGTAAGCGAAATACTGATTGCGTATCTAACAGATGAGGAACTGGAGGATTTGCTGACATATGCCCCGGCGTACTCTGACGCTAACTTTGAAAGTATTGAATCCCGCTGTCTTAAAATTATAAACCAGAAACGAAAATTTTCCGCGAAGAAGGCCGCATTGACATTACTTGCTGCGGTTATGCTGTTGGCAATGTCTTCCGCTGTTTTTGCGGCTGCTACAGACTTCCGGTTTAGGCCATTTGCGAATTTTGCGCAAATATTCGGCTCGCTACTTAACAACCAATACGCCGCCAATGTAATAGAAATAGGCAAAACAGTTGAAGCAAACGGTATTGAAATTATATTGCTGTACGCATATTCCGACGGTACAAATGTGTATGCCATACTGCAACTACGGGACTTGATGGGTAACCTTTTATTTTACTGGACGGAAATGGTGTGCCTTTAATTCCTAAGTACTATATTTCTGTGGGGCGTTACAGAGAATATGTATTTGAGATTGGTGAGTTGGAAAACGCGGTAGGGATGAACTTTTCCTTTAACGGTTCAACCGCAGATGAAATAATTACCGGCCCGTGGGAGTTTACATTCCCGATTACCGCCCTGGCGGAAACGGCAGAATTTTCTATAGAATTACCCCGCTCGGAGTTTTTTTCACGCGCGGATATTGAAATTTCTCCAATGGCAACACGCATTACGTTCTATGAGTTACCAAGCAATCCCTCGTCAAGCGATCCGGGTTTTCATCATTTGTTAAACGACTACTTTTTCTTCTCCGATTATTTTGTTACTCTTGTTGATGGGACTGAAATTAATTTGTATATAGATACTATTTATACCGATAGTGGAGCAAGAGACAGGAGAACAACATTTTACTTCGTCAGCGAGTATATCGACATTTCCCGCATCTGTTCTGTTACCATGTTTGGCGTAGTGCACAGGCTTAGACGGTAGCCAAATTACAACCCGGCATTGGAAAAGCAACAACTACAAGGCGGTTGTAATTGTGTCCTGGGCCTTCTACAATAGACCCAAGGAGGTGCCAACATGACTTTACAAATTGGTGCGAAAATAAAGGCTTTACGCAAGCGAGATGACATTACCCAAGAGCAGTTTGCAGAAAAACTTGGTGTGACAGGCCAGGCAATTTCCAAGTGGGAAAGCGGGGCAGGCTGCCCGGACATTGGCATGATTTTACCCATCGCCAACTTTTTTAACGTAACAATCGACTACTTGTTTGACAGGGATGTATCGGAGAAGCAGAAAAAAATTGAAGAGTTATGTAACGAATATAACAGCCATAAGCGTAACACCGACCTGCCACAAGAGCGCGTAACCATGATGCGGCGGGCCCTTGCGGAGTTCCCCGGGGAGGAAAAATTACTGTGCAGGCTGGGCGAAAGCCTGTTTGAAAACTGGCAGGAGCAGGGGATTGCCAGGGAGTGGGTTGATGGCGCGGATTATTGGGATTACAAGCAGTTTAAATCCCATGAGGGCTGGGAAGAGGCCACGGAAATAATGGAGGGGCTTCTTGGGTCGTCTACGGATGATACAATCCGTCAGTGGGCGCGGGTAACCCTTGCGGTTATCTACGCGCAAACAGGACAGACCGAAAAAGCTATGGACATGGCCCGTAAACGTGACCCGTTGTCCGTTTGCCGGGAAGTGTTGCTTGCCCAGACTATTGACGGCAATGACGGCAGACGGTACAAGCAGGAAGCTTTGCTGGCAAGCATTGGACTTGTGGCTAATTACTTGCCAAACTGTGCCTGCGAAACCGGCGACACCGAAACCATAATTAAGGCGTATGAAATGGTGCTTGAGCTGTACAAATTTATTTTTAGCGACGGCAATTATGGCACACACACCCTTTGGTGGCAGTACCGCCATTACGCGGTAAGCTTGACCGCGTTTAAAATGTACGACAAAGCCATTGAAGCCATAGAAAACGCCTTTGAACACGCGAAATTATTTGACCGTACCATTGCGCAGATAAAAGCATCAACAGAGAAGGGGCAGCCATACAAATACACGGCCCCCATGATAAACATGGCAGAAGCTACGCCGGACGAAATAATTGCCGTGCCGCCAATGGCACAAGTGATTTTGGACGATTTGACCAGTGAAACAAGCTATGTATACCAGCAGCTTCATACGTATCCGAGGTATGCCGCGCTGGTGGAGATGGTTCGCAAATCAACTTAACACTTCAAACCTTGCATACACAGGCACGGCGGTCCACAACGCTGTGCCGTTTTCGTTTACCCAACGCCATTCCTGCCATGGGAGTACGAAATAATAGCTACCCGGTGGCAGCTGCGCTTCCCAATTTGTGATATGTCGCCATGATTCCCCGGCCGCAGTTTCAATGTGAACAGTACTAAAGTGCATAATCCCGGCGCAACAGATTCGGCTTGTACTGTCAGTCTTTCGTGCGGCGGGGGCGGCACAATTCCTTGCGTGATAACATCCGGGTTTGCGGCTGTCGCTACCATAACATGTATTTCGCCTGTACCTTCTGCGTAGCTGACATTGTCCGCTCTCAGGCCTTGCAAAGTTACATAATGTCTGCCATGCGGCCACGGCTGGGTGGTGCTTATTATCTGTGTTACGCCGCCGGGGTGGTTGGCAGGGTGAGTTATAGAAAGCAGTTGCCCGTCAGAAAGGCCAACAGTAACCAAGCTTGCAAGAGCCGGGTAGCTGTGAAACACCGTTATTTTGAAGTATCGGTATGTTGCGCAAATTTGAAAGTTAATATTCTTGCCGACTGCGATGTCTGCAAAATCCGTTATCATCACATCGGCAACGGTATTGGCACGCAGGGAATGCGGCATTACATATCTGCCTTCGGCCCAAAGCGGCTTGATGCGCGGCTGACCGCGCCGCGATGTATGGATGAAATATCCGCCCGCTAAAACCAGTGCCACCAATACGATAGCCACGGCTATTATAGTTTCGCGCTTTGTACGTGATTTCAATTTGCCCACCTCCATATGCTTAAAGCTTGACGCACGGAACCTGCCTCGGGCTTGGCACCCTATGAAAATTCCTCCAGCAGGTCGCTGATTTGCTTTATCTTCCATGCGCCGCCGTCATCATCGGGACGCTTATCTTCTTTAAATCCGCGAATGGTAATGTACGGCGTATCGGCCATGGTAAACAGCAGCCGTGTTGGGTTTTTCGTTATCGCTTCCGTAAGTTTGTCCAGGTTAACTGGGGCATCTTGGCGGAAGGTTATTACTGTGTTAAGCCCCTTTTGAGCAATGGCGGTTACGCCAAGTTTGCGGGCGATGGCTTTCATTAACGCCACGTCCAGCAGGTTAACAACGGGCGGCAGCAGGCTGCCGAAACGGTCTTCAATTTCTTCCTGTACATCGAAATAATCCTGTTGACTGTTAATAAGGGAGATTTTCTTGTAAATTTCCAGCTTTTGCTGTTCGTCGGGGATAAGGCGGGCGGGAATGTGAGCATCTACACTAATTTCTATGGTAATTTCCCGGTGAGTTTCAATGGGCTCGCCTTTAAGCTGGCTTACGGCTTCCGCCAAAAGCTTGCAGTACATATCGTAACCAACCAAGTTCATTTGGCCGTGCTGTTCGGCACCAAGAAGGTTACCCGCGCCGCGAATTTCCAAGTCCCGCATGGCTATTTTAAAGCCCGCGCCAAATTCCGTAAATTCCCGGATGGTTTGCAGACGTTTTTCCGCTTCCTCCCGCAAGACTTTATCCCGGCGGTACATAAGGTAGGCGTAGGCCAGACGGCTGCTGCGGCCAACACGGCCCCGTAATTGATAAAGCTGGCTAAGGCCCATGTGGTCTGCGTTTTGGATAATCATTGTGTTGGCGTTTGGTATGTCCAAGCCGGTCTCGATTATGGAGGTACAAACAAGCACATCTATGTCGCCTTCCACAAAGTCGTGCATGATGTTTTCCAGCTCCGTCTCGCTCATTTGCCCATGGGCGAAAGACACCCGTGCCTGGGGGACAAGCTGCTGTACGCGCATAGCCTCTTCCGCAATGTTGCGGACGCGGTTGTGCAGGTAGTAAACCTGGCCGCCCCGGGCCAATTCGCGGTTTATTGCGTCACGGACAAATTCCCGATTGTATTCCATTACGTAGGTTTGCACGGGTTGGCGGGCTTCCGGCGGTTCGTCCAAAATGCTCATGTCCCGTATTCCCGTCAGGCTGAAATGCAGGGTGCGCGGGATGGGCGTTGCCGTAAGGGTTAACACGTCCACATTGGTGCGCATTTCTTTCAGTTTCTCTTTGTGGCCCACGCCAAAACGCTGCTCTTCGTCCACGATAACCAGGCCCAAATCCTTAAACTTCACGTCTTTGGATAACAGCCTGTGGGTGCCGACTACAATGTCTGCCGCGCCTTTTTCCATGTTGTCCAGGGTTTTTTTCTGTTCTTTTTTTGTCTGGAAACGGGAAAGCCGCTCGACGGATATGGGATATTCCTTCATGCGAGATTGGAATGTCTTGTAATGCTGCTCTGTTAAAATTGTGGTGGGCACCAGGTAGGCAACTTGCTTGCCGTCCTGTACGGCTTTAAATGCCGCGCGAATGGCAATTTCCGTCTTGCCGTAGCCAACATCACCGCAAATTAACCTGTCCATTACCCGTTTAGATTCCATGTCTCGCTTTACATCTTCGATTGCGGTTAGCTGGTCGTCGGTTTCCGTATATGGGAAGTTGGCCTCAAATTCCTGCTGCCAGACAGTATCCGTGCTGTAGGGGTGAGCCTGGGCCGCCTGGCGTTTTGCGTACAGGGCAATAAGGTCTTCTGCCAAAATTTCCACGGCTTTACGGGCTTTCGCTTTTGCCCGGGCCCAGTCCGCGCCGCCAAGTTTAGACAGCCGCGCCTCGGTTTTGCCGCCGATGTATTTTTGTATCAGCTCCATTTGGGAAGTCTGTACGTAAATATGACCGCCGTCAGAGTATTCCAGCTTCAAGTAGTCGCGGCTGTGGCCGTCGCTGGTAACTTGCTCTATCCCACGGAAAATTCCTATGCCGTGGTTGTCGTGTACAATGTAGTCACCCACGCGGAGGTCTGTAAAATGGTTGATTTTCTCTGCGTTTTTGTCCCTGCGCCGCCTACGCCGTTTTTTCTTTTCTGTGGCAAAAAGTTCCTTGTCGGTTATTACCGCAAGCTTAATGTCCGGGTACTCGAACCCGGCGGATAGGGTGCCCCGGGCCACTGTAACAAGGTTGGGCACAAGGTTTGCTTCCTGCAAATTTTCTGCGAAGCGGGCCAGGATGTCCAGGTCGTTAATGGCCTGAGTTAACTGCTGTCCGTGACGGCGCGAACCCGCAAGGATGGCAACCAGGTAGCCGTTTTTCAGATATTGGGCAATGTCCTGCTTTAACTCGGAAGGCCTGTGCCTCAGTGGCATACAGGAGCGAGCGTTTATGGGGGTTGGGGCTAGAGTTGAAAACTCGCGTAGTTCCCCGGACATGGACGAAAACAACACCCTGTGGAATTTTTGCGTTTTATGCAAAACCTGCGCCCAGGGCATCATTACGGCAACTTGTTCCGGCAGAAGCCGCCCCGCTTCCAGCCTGTGGCTGATACTCTCGTTGTATTCAGTCTGCACCGTGTCCATGTGAATAGCAATGGGGTTTGGCTCATCGAAAAAAATAACGGTGTTGTCCGGCAGGTAGTCCAGCAGGTTGGTTTCTTCATCGTAGAAAAAGGGCAAGAAAGCGTCCGCGTCGGCACCCAGTTCTTCGCTCCAGTTTTCCAGGGTGAAGCTGATGGTATCTTCCAGGGTTTTGGCCTGTTTTGCCATGCCCTTGTTTTTTAAATTATCCCGATAGGCAGCGGTGGCCTGTCTTATTTTTTCCATGGCGGCGCACAGACGGGATTTGCTAAATACAAGCTCTCGCACGGGGTAAATTTCGAATGACCGGGCGTTTTCCACCGACCGCTGGGAAAGGGCGTCTATTACGCGGATAGAATCCACATCGTCCCCAAAGAACTCTACGCGCAGGGCTTGGCCCTCGGAAAGGTGAGTACTTTCGTCTGTTTTAGGTAAATTATACTGCCCCACTGCCGGGTAAATGTCCAGAATGCCGCCGCGAAGGGCAAATTGCCCCGGGCCTTCGGCCATACTGCTGCGCCCGTAGCCCATTTGTACCAACATGCGCATAAGTGTGTCCGGCTCGCATATGTCACCGATGGCCAGGTGCATGCGGTATCTGTGAAATGTATCCGGCGGCGTCATACGGTCCAGCAACGCTTCCGCAGACAGGATTACGATAGGCGGCGCGGCGTTTGAGTCGTGGTTAACCCGGTGCAGCTTATCCAGCACCTTTAAACGCTGCCGTGTAATGTCTACGCTTTTAACGTCTGCGGCGTAAAAAATCAGGTCGCGGCTGGGGTAGAAGTGGCAGTCGTCCCGGAAAAAATAGTACATGTTTTCAAAAATTTCTTTAGCCCTAAGCTCTGACGGGGCAATAATTAGGGCAGGGGTGCGCTGTTCGCTAAGCAGCCCCGCTGCCATGTGCCATTTTTGCGCGGCAACAACACCGCTTGCCCATAGGGTTTGCGGCGTAGCATTGGAAAGAGCGTTGTATATCCGGTTGTACCCTTGGCTGTTAAGCAGGGGGGCGAGTAGGGCATGATTAGACATTGGGCTTATCCTCTTTATTTACAATTACATCTGTAATGCCGCGCTCCTTTAGTTTTGCCAAAGCCAGCCGAAGAATTTCTTTTTCGTAGCCTTTCTGCCGCTGTGTTGGACGGACACCGAAAGCTATGTGGTCTTCGCCGCTGTGCCGGATCGACACCGCGCCGACTAACTTCCCGTTGAGTATGGCAAAATACAGGGTTTGGGGTACAGACTCCGGCGGGCATGTACTTTCACGGGAGACATCTTTCATCCACTGCAGCCATGTTTCGTAAGTTACATCGCTGCTTAGCAACGCCGCCGGGCTTACCTCGCCGCCGGATACAAGCCATTCCTGCATCATCTCTTCATATTGCGCTTTGAAGGACATATTGGGGCGTATTAATTTTATTGTGTTCGCATCCCGCTTTTTCTGTTCCTGCCGGGCAAACATTTTTGTATTGTACTTGTTCATTGCGGCATTTGTACCCTCTGTAAGGATAAGTTCTGCCGCGTCCCCGGCCTTTGTAATGCCCTGTATCATGTCGTCCCATTCTTGTTTAAAAAAGCGGCTTAGTACATAATCCGTCAGCTTCATTCCCGGGGGCTTATCCCCCACACCAATGCGGATACGTGGGAATTCGTCGGTTTTAAGCTGGGCAATAATATTTATCATGCCCTTTTGCCCGGCGGCACTGCCCCGCTCGCGCACTCTAATATCCCCCACAGGAAGGTTGACATCGTCGTATATCACAATCATTTCCGAAGGGGTAAGTTTGTAAAAGTGTAATATTTTGCGAACCGCTTCGCCGCTAAGGTTCATGTAGGTCATTGGCTGGACAAGCAGCACAGGCTTGCCCCCAATGCGCCCTTCACCAACAAACGCGCGGAACCGCTGGTTGTTTTTTACTGTAATTTTGTGGTCGAAACTTAGTTTGTCTATGGTTTCGAAGCCCACATTGTGGCGTGTGCCCTTGTATCTGCCGCCCGGGTTGCCCAGGCCTATAATTAAATGCATGTGAGTATGCTCTTTTCGTTTGAATTTTGTTGTTTTTTATTTGAAACGATGGACTTTTCAATATATTTCTACGGTGGTGGCTCCTTTGCGTTTGCCCTCTGCAATCTCGTCAGCTTCGTTTATCAAAATACCAATAGCCTTGTTGATGTTTTGCCGTTGTTCCGCGAATTTTGTGAGCAGCTCTTCACTACTATACCTTTGCAAAACTAAATCCATCAATATTTCCATAATGTATTCAAATATCAATATTCTAATTTCCTTGATTGGATTATATCAAGGAAATTAGGAGTAAACAATAGCCTGGTTTTTGACTGCATGTAAATATGCCATCGAAATGATTTGGTTGTAAAGTACCCCCTGATATCATATTCGCCAATGTGATATCAGGGGGTGCCGAAAAAATTGCTGCACCAATGTAAAAAAATCTATGTTGATATAAAGCAGAAATTGCGTTAATATGTTCGATAGAAGTTTTAACATTCATGGGAACATTTCACCCTGACATATTGTCCGGAGAGGCCTTCCCATATGAGTTAAAAATGCCTTTAGTAAGCGGCGACTTTACTTATTGGAAAGATGATGCAAAATTTATTAATGCCGCAAAAGAAATGGTAGTGGAATATAAAGGCACAATAGGCGGATATATGTTTGCCCATTTAGACCCTAACCCATGGGTGGGTTATACACTGTGGGACAAAGGTGACGCTGCCAAGGTAAAACGGGTTTATTTGCAGATTTAAGAAACCGACAAAAAGGAGAATGAAAATGTTAGAACAACACGACCTTACCCATTTACACGTACAAAGGAAATTAAGACCGAAAGTTGAGGATGTAATTCCTTTAATTGTTGATAAAGATAATCAACAAAATGCACTTGATTTTGTTGCATGGCTCCGTGAAAACAAGATGTCGCCCGGGTGGGGAGGCATTCATAACACATGGAATGTTAATTATAAGGGCAAAGTGCTTTGCAAAGTAGTACTTGTCACAAAAGGCTTTGGCATTCCAACCGAAAATCAGTGGACTTGTTTTTTGTATCTCGCAAATATTGAAAAATACGAAGATGTAATTTTAGCGGAAAATTTACAAGATTTTGTTTGGGATAATCTGGTTTTTTGTGTATGCGCTCCTAATATGGGCCGTTCTCAGAAAATCAAGCATTTGGCGTCTATGGGTGGGACGTGTAACGAAGCACGTTGTGCGGTAACTGTGACGGTTTGCGGTAAAGTGTTCGAATATAAATGCGGCAACGGTACTTTTAGATGTTACTGGTTTGTCAATTCCAACGAAGCCGAAATGGCCGCCATAAAACGGTTAATTCAATTAGAAAGACAAGCAAGATACGAAATTGACAAGCAAACTTTGTGATTGTCAGGATTTGGGTGTATAATCATAATGTAGTCACATTATCGCAAATAAGGAGAAAAAAATGGATTCAAACGGATTATTCTCAAACCTTAATGACAAACAAACAGAGGCTGTTCTTTCAACCGAGGGATATATCCGGGTAGTTGCCGGTGCAGGCAGTGGCAAAACCCGGGCATTGACGGCAAGGTATGCTTACCTTGTAGAGGAGCTGGGCGTTTCACCATCCAATATCCTCTGCATCACCTTTACGAACAAGGCCGCCAGGGAAATGAAGAACCGCTTACGCCGTATGCTTGGCGACGGAATTGATACATCGTTTGTTTCCACACTCCATTCATTTTGTATCCGGGTTCTTAAAGAGGACATCGGGCGTTTGTTTTACCCGGAAAATTTTATTGTCCTTGATACGGCAGACTAAAAAAGCATTCTTGAGGAAGTTTACGAAGAACTCGGCATTAAAATGGATACCGCAACCTTTGAATTTATGATAAACAAAAAAATCCGTACGTTCAAAAATAAAATCCTTTATTCAAATTATATGATAGACCCTAGGGAAGCGGTTGGCGATTTCGATGCCACAGACATGGAGAAGAAAGTTATCGTCCGTTATATGGAAAAACAAAAAAAATATTTTGGGCTTGATTTTTTTGACATCATAAACTTTACGGTATGGTTATTCAGGAGTGATGAAAGTATTTTGAACAAATGGCAAAACCGTTTGCATTATATTATGGTTGACGAATTTCAAGACACCGACACAAAAATGTTCAGGCTTATCCGTGTTTTGTCCGATTATCATCAAAACCTGATTGTTGTGGGCGACCCCGACCAAAGTATTTATGAATGGCGCGCAGCGATGATCGAACTATTTGTAGAGTTTGACAGATTTATAACCGGATATTTCACCGGGGCAGACCCGCTTCCCACCTATTGGCCAGATCATGTAATACCGGAAATGAAATCCGAGCCTAAAACAATTATGCTTAACCAAAACTACCGCTCTACACCGGAAATACTTAGTGCATCCAATGCCTTGATTGCAAGGAACAAGCTCCGTATCGAGAAGGAATTGTTTACCGTCAACCCGGTTGGATTGGCGGTAGAGCATTACCACGCAAAGAACGACATGGATGAAATCGCCTATATTACCGGCAAGATAACCGGCCATATTGAAGGAGGCGGTAAATATACGGACATCGCCATATTGTACCGCTCAAACTATGTTTCACGGTTCATCGAACAAGGTTTGATTAAGCATAACATACCGTATGTGGTCTATGGCGGGATCGGATTCTATGAACGGCGTGAAATAAAAGATGTTCTGGCCTACCTCCGACTGGTAGCGAACGGTGATGACCTATCCTTTAGCCGTGTCATTAATGTTCCGCGGCGGAAAATGGGCAAGACCAAGATTGCTTTCCTGAGAGAACGGGCAAATGCGGAAAATTTGAGCCTGTATGAAGCTTTGAAAAAATATGTAGATAATCCCAATATGAAAGGTTCGGGAGCTGCAAAGTTCGTTTCTGTTATCGAGAAAATGAAAGAATGGTCCAAAACCGCACAAGTATCCGAGCTGTTGCAAAAGCTGCTAATTGAAACAGGTTATGAGCAGTATATCCGGGAAAGCGGTGAAATGGAACGGCTCGACAATGTTTCGGAACTGTTGCGCTACATTGTGAGTGCAGAAACAGAATACGGCGAAACAATGACGCTGCCTTTATTTTTACAGGAGGTTTCCTTAAACCGTGATGCAGACGAAGAAGAAAAAAAGAATTGCGTAAAAATCATGACTGTCCATATATCGAAGGGGCTTGAATTCCATACGGTATTTGTTGCCGGGTTATCTGAAAAGATTTTCCCATCCGCCAGAGCTATTGAAGAACGGCCGGTCAGAGGGCTTGAAGAGGAACGCCGTTTATGCTATGTGGCGATGACCCGCGCTATGCAACGGCTGTATATGACGGAAAGCGAAGGCTTTGGCATAAAGGGCTATATGAAAACCCCGTCCCGTTTTTTATTTGATATTGATGATGCGTACATCACTCGCACAGGCAGCAGCATCAGCAAGGAAATCCTTGATGAACATAAAATACAGACCATCGCCCGGAAACCGGTCAATGAAGACTATTATCCGGTGGGTACGGCGGTTAAGCACAAGTTTTTTGGCGAAGGTATTGTTGAATCGTTGGATTTGAATACATCAACATATATGATCCGCTTTTTAATCGGCGTCAAACCCATACAATTTAATTTTAAAAATTTATGGAGAATTGTTTAAAGGAGAGTGAAAATGTCAGAACAACACGACCTTACCCATTTGCACGTACAAAGAAAGTTAAGGCCAAAACCCGAGGATGTCATTCCCCTGGTTGTTGACGAAGATAAACAACAAACGGCACTTGATTTTTTTGTGTGGCTCCGTGAAAACAAAATGCCAATTGGATGGTCAGGTGTCCATAACACATGGGATATTAAATATAAAGGCAGATTGTTTGGCAAGATAAGAATCGGTGGGGTAGGTACAGGTATCCAAACCCACGTTCAATGGTCTTGTGCTCCTTATCTTTGGAATTTTGAAAAATACGAAAATTCAATTGTGTCGGAAAATTTACAAGATTTTGTATGGGATAATGTGGTTTTTTGTAAAAACGCCTTTAAGATTGGCCGTCCTGCGAGTGCGCCGAAAATTAAACATTTGACAACTTGGACGTGCAATAGAGATTGTGTTGGAGAAACCGTGACGATTTGCAATAAAGTGTTCGAAAACAGATGCTGTAGTCCTCATTTTAGGTATTGTTGGTTTACCAACCCCAACGAGGCGGAAGTCGCCGCTTTAAAACGGTTACTTGAATTAGAAAAACAAGCACAATATGAAATTAACGAGCAAACTAAAAGAGTTAAAGCAAAAATGGAGATAAAAGTTAACAAATTAACCGGCGGCGTGAAATTTCATGAAAACTTCGCAAATTTTGATCCTGCAAAATGCAAAGCCGCTGAAATGCTTCCATTACACGAAGGGGTACATGGGACGAATCAGGAGTTGCAATTTAATGGCGTTCCACAAATTCTTAAAGTCTGCGAACACGATGGAGTGAAATGTCTTTATATTGAAACCGAAGAAACGCCAAGAAATAAACGGCGCGGATTTTTAGTGGCAGAAGGTATTGAAATGGACGGTGAGTTGGCAGTTGAAGTCAAAGTCAAACCGATTGACGGTCTTGAAGGTGTATTTGAAGTATGGCTGCTTGGCGATAATGGCGTATATCTTTGCCTTGAACTTGGATCGTCACACAAGGGAAAATTTTCGTTAATAGCTATGCGAAGTCAAATGGAGAACGGTAAACGGCGCAATTACGTCGCCGCATCAAAATATAGACCAAAATTCATATTTAACGAGTGGTATTATTTGCATATCCAATTAAGAAAAGACAAAATCAACATGGCAATACTTGATGCCAACCGTGCCTCTGTTGACAGGCGAACTTTCGATACTCCTGCCGGTTTCAACAGTTTTGACATTGCGCTGGCGCATTCGTTGGGGCCCCGTACAAAAGATATGTACTATTTTAAGGCTCTTGTGGAAAGTGTTATAGTTGCGGATTATGGCTATCAGGATTTAGGTGAATAATAATTTGGCAATAAAGTACCCCCTGATATCATGTTAGCCAATGTGATATCAGGGGGTACTTTAGGATTTTCCTTGTTTACTTCCATCGTGGGCCTTTGGCTTTGCGCAATTCTTCTTCTGCGGCGGCAAATTCCGGATATTGGCGGAGTTTATCAAATATGGGTCTTTGCAAATCATCTAATAATTCGCTTGCTTCGTTTTCTTCGTTTTCTTGTGAAGTACATGAATAATTGCCGTATTGCCATATTCCGCGGAACAGCAAGCTGGTATGTTTTAAGGTTTTATCATTGCTTTCCGTGTCAAACCGTATCGCGTGTTTGACGGATAACTCTAAGTGCTTTAATGCGGTAGGAATATCCCCTTTTACCGAGTAAAGATAGGAAAGCTGGCGGTGCACTGCCAACACATCTCCGTGGAAAAAACCAAAATCCCCATTTTCGTATAACACGTTGTAGATATCCAGTTTTTTATGCTGGATAGAGATTCTTTCCTCCAGGCTGTAAGCCGCGTTGCCGTCATCTTAAGTAATATTCAGTCTGCCCATTTTGCAAGCATAAGATCCATATCCAAATGTATTACAGCCTATTTGTGATGGTACAACTCTGTGCCTTTGTATACATGGGTTAGTAAGTGCTCTCGCGATATGCACATGGACGGCATTTTATGTGCCAATTCTATGGCTTTGTCATATTGCCCATTTTGGGCATAAATTTAGCACATGGTTTGAATCATACCGTGTCTTATTTCGTCCTCGGTGCATTCTGCCAACACTTTTTCACCAATCTTCTTTTGCGGCGATGTCTACACCAAGCAATGTGTCGGTGGTAACGTCAAATATGTTGGCCAGTATTGGCAGTTGGGCAATGCCGCGCCGGTTTCCCACCGGGATACTGCCTGGGCAGATACGTTAAGATACTCCGCAAGTTGCTCTTAGGTCATGTCCCGTCCACGCCGTAATGATTTAATTGTTGCGCCAATATTCATATAAGTGCCTCCTGTTGTCAGTTTGCGTACAGTATAGTCAACTTTGCGGGTAGGCACAATGTAACCTGTCGTGGAAAAACTCACGGTATGGTTTAGATTTGCCTATACCACTACATAAACCGTATAAAAGCCCTGTGCTTGCGGCACTTGTAAATAGCCGCTTTGGCAAAGCACCTCCACCATTTCTGCTAAATCATTTTTGTTTTTTACCGCAATTCCCCTACAATAGTCTTTTAGCGGGATAGGGGCGTGATTTTCCATTATTCTTGTGACAACCGGTATTATTTCCGCAAAATGCGCCGCAAGCTCATTTGCTGCCGTGTCGCACAGGGCGCAAAGCTGATTATACTGGGCTTCTGTCATTACAGGGCAAAGGTAATTGAGAGTATCGCCATCTTTTTCAATAATTACTGTTTCATAATTATCTTGGCGTACGCGGGGTTGGCATTTCACTGTTTTCCGATTGCATTTTATATGTCGCGTGCAAAAGTATAAAGTGGGCAACAAACCACCGCAACGCACTGTGTGGCATGTTAATAATTTCCGCAAAGGTCGGTATTAACATGTCTGCGTGCTGTATCAGAGTTTTGCCATACGCGCTGTACAGGCTTTTTGTTTTTGCGGCCAGTTCCTTATCGCAAGAGTCTGTGTAGATGAAGAAGTATATTTCCGGGCAGTCTCCTCGTCTCATGAACTCTAAAAAGATGCTCGTATTTTCCCCATGCGTCACCGGAAACCCACATGTTAAACCTAAAAATTTCCGGGTTGTAGCTTTTTTCTCCGTATTCTCGTGCCATGTTCATACCTTCTTTCAAAATTTTTCGTGCCTTAAACAGTAAATTTTTTACAGTTTCAACGGAAATACACAGTTCTTCCGCAATTTGAATACAACTTTTTTCCTCAAAGTGATGTTGTCAAGTACCTTTGTCCAATTATTTTCATTTCAAAAAATGCTCATCTAAGATTCCTTTCAGGAAGTCCAGTCACGATGACCCTCAATGCTAATGGCGGTTCCGTTAGTCCAGGGCAACTTATAAGATTTTCAGGAATACCGATTGGTGAGTTTCCTACTCCGACGAGGGCAGGACGTAGTTTTGTTGGTTGGTTTAATACACCAGCTACGATTGGTGGGACAAGATTTCATGCTGGGATCTCTACTCCTCAAAGCAATTTAACTTTGACTGCAAGATGGAATGACCCTAGCAGGCATTTAGTTAGGTGGTGGCCTGCTGCAAATTCGGGTACAACCACGATTTCATATCGGTTTGTGGGCGTAACAACCCAATGGGCAACACCAATAAACAATGGAATCAGGAATTGGAATAATCAGACTCATAGAACTAGGGTCTCATTCCAAACAAACTCTGTTTCGAATAATGAAGTAAGGGTAGCAACCCCTTCCAATGCACCTGCAAATTCTCTTGGCACTCATGTCGGTTTTTCCTTTGCAGACAATCCGCATCGTATTCATAGGTCAAATATTTATTTGCACCCAAATGCAATAAATAATTTCGTAGCAAATCCCTCTATTGATATTAATTTTAACAACATTGTTACACTTGTAATGGCACACGAATTAGGTCATGCTGTTGGTTTAGCTGATGTTAGAGTTACTGGCGGTAACTCGGGCAGTATTATGGATTCCAACCTGAATGGAATTACTGACAGAAACATCACTTTATCTCCAACAAATTTTGACATAACAAGTGTCAATATGTTATATAATTGATGAAAGGATGTGTAGTAATGGCAAAAAAAATGTTTACACTAATTCTATTAATGCTTATCTTATCACTATTGTTCGCAGGATGTGTACGAGATGGCCAATACCCTATTGAACAAGTTAGTTTGCGTGGGGATATGGAAGTTCGAGAAATGTCATCGTTTGTCTGGATATATGACAGCATTGACACATTGTTCTCATTATCTACGCATGTTGCTAGGGTGGAAATTTTGGACGAAAGAACAGAACTCGTAAACCGATGGATTGGACAAGAGCATCTTGGCTTTGAGGGAGAATATGATGTGCTTACTGTCAATACCATAAAATTATTGGAAGTATTTAAGGGGGGGCATGAAGCAGGGCAAATCATTGAGATTAGTCAACTTGGGGGGCGATACGGAAATGTGTATCTTAACGTCACCGACAATACTCCGCTTACAATAGGCGACGAATTAATCCTCTTTTTTGATGATCATGGTTTTGATTTAACTCGGCCGGCAATAGTACATTGTTCTGTCCAAAGCGCATATCATGTATCTTCCGCTACTGAAAGAAGTAACCAAGCATCAAGTATGCAAGATACAGGCATTTTACAAGCCTATGAAATGGGTATAATTAATGCTAATGATAAGTTCGAAGGTGTAAATGAATCTAATAACCTTTCCTTAACAGTGGGTGACTTGATTCGTTTAACAAAGCCAAGTAATAATTAATACACCTATATGCATAAAAGGGCCTTCATTAACAAAGTTTACAACTTGTTAATGGGGGCCTTTATCCTTAGTCAACTTGTAGATTGTAATGGCAGACGGTACGGAAGCGGCGGCAAGTGTCTGTAACTCCGACAATCCGGCGGCCATTTTTGAAATGATGGAGCGGCATTGCCGCCTTTGACGCTGATATTTAGTTTGCGAAGAATGAGGATTTGCTTCAATCGGGTTATCGCTACTTCGTCATACATTCTGTGCGCGTAGCCTTCGCTGCGGATGCTGGTAAGGATTCCAATATCCTCATAATAACGGAGCGTTCGTGCGGTAACTGCATACTTCAATGATATGTCCTTAATTTTGGTAAGTTCACCCATGATATTTCCCTCCATTTTTTTTTGACTTGAACGGTATACCATGATTATAAATCCTTCCCTAACGGAAGAATCAAGTGGTTTCACAAAAAAAATTTATTTTTGTTATTTGTTAATTTTTCTGTTTGAATTGATACACTCCTACATTACCCGTAGCTTCCCTGTATTTTTGCGCAAGGAAAGACATCTCTCTGCGAAGGATATTTACTTCTTCTTTAGAGATTAGGCTGCTTTCGATACTTGCCCCTTGGTAGCCGATGCGGTCTACATCTTCATTTGCTGGGAAAGGGCTTCGGCCTGGGTTGCGTCTGATACCCGGAAGCGTGAAAAAGCGAAAATGCTTTTCATAGAGTCAAGTATTTTTTCTGTTATTGCGGCTGTGTTTTCCATGGTTTAGGAATTCCTTTCGTGTTTGTTACAAGAGTCTCGTATATATAGTACCAGAAATTGAGTTTGGTTAATGAAAAAATCCCCTTTTCATAACATTTGGCTTTTACAGCACAAACGCTATACAAAGGGGATTTTATTGTTCCTGAAAAATATTAACTATCTCTATATTATCAATTTTTTGTCCGCTGTGCATATCTTCCGACAGAATATAGTCGCAGCCACTTAATATTACAGAGGATAACATAAGGCAATCGTAATACGAGTATTTGTATTTGCCCTTAATCTCTAAGGCATAGTCAACAACATCTAAATCTACAAATTGTATGTCGCATACGGCTTCTATCTGTTTAATGGCGAATCGGATATCTTTTACAGGCAGTCGCCATTTCTTTGTAAACACATTACATAACTCGTTAATGGCTTGTGTACTGGTTATACATGTATATTTCCTTAAAGCAGAGATACATTTAAGGTTTTTCTCTGGTTCGTCTTCGGAAAATAAGTATATCAAGACGTTTGTATCAAAAAAAGCCCTATCTTTCATTTGCGTATTCCCGGTCAAATTTGAACTCTTTGGTTTTAATACGAATTGCCGAAAAATCGATGTCGTCGATTTCATCTTCTGTTTGGGAAGCAGATAGAAGTATGACCCTTACGCGGTTTCCAAATTTATACTTGTATCTTTCTGGGACAACGATTACCCCATCTTCTCTTATGGTTGATTTAAACTCAACAGCAGTCATAAAACTCACCTCTAATCTTAACTTCTATCAAAGTCTACTATTTTATCAATTTCGTGTCAACGGTAGTGTTAATTTTTCACATTTCCAGCTTGACACAACATACATAGCGATGTAGCATACAAGCAAGTTACAACATAAAAATTTCACAAAGGAATGGTGTTAGTGAAAACAATCACACTGGTACTTGGCGTTATTGGCGCGGACGTACACGCCGTAGGTAATAAAATTTTAGACTATGTGTACGCCCAGGCAGGTTTTAATGTGGTAAACCTTGGTGTAATGGTTTCCCAGAAAGAGTTTGTGGAAGCGGCGGTAGAATCTGCAGCGGATGCGATTATTGTTTCGTCTTTGTACGGCCACGGGGAAATTGACTGCAAGGGTTTAAGGCAAAAATGTGACGAGGCGGGCCTTACAGGAATAAAATTATACGCCGGCGGTAATTTAGTTGTAGGTAAGCAAGACTTTGCGGAAGTAGAAAAACTGTTCCTGGATATGGGCTTTGACAGGGTGTATCCGCCGGGTACAGACCCACAGCTAAGCATAGACCATATAATTGAAGATATACAAAGGCCGTTGGGCTGCGCGGGCTGCCCCGGCTGCAATAAGTCATAATGGGTTTATTGCTTTGCTGCGATTTTGGTTCTACTTTTACAAAGTTAACGGCCATTGACGGTGACACAGGGGAAATTGCGGCTTTTGCCAGGGCGTTTACCACAATAGACCATGACGTAATGGACGGCTTTAACTGCGCGTTGGATGAAATACATGCACAATGCGGCGTGCGCGATTTTGACGTCCGGCTTGCGGCCAGTTCCGCCGCCGGAGGGTTAAAAATGGTGTCCAGCGGCCTTGTGCCGGACTTAACCGCAAAGGCTTCCCGCCTTGCTGCGGCCAGTGCCGGGGCAAAGGTGCTGAAAACCTATTCTTACGAATTAACCAACGATGATACAAAGGAAATTGCCTGCATATCGCCGGATATTATTTTGTTAAGCGGCGGCATAGACGGCGGCAACAAGGATGTGCTTTTGCGCAACGCCGCTGTAATTGCCCAAATCCCCGGTAATTTTTGCGTGATTATCGCCGGTAACCGTGCCGCGGCAGACGAGGCTAACGAAATCGCACTGGTAGGGGGCAAGCGCACCGTTGTTTGCGAAAATGTTATGCCGGTTTTTGGCAAGCTTAACATCGAGCCTGCAAAAAACGCAATCCGGGAACTGTTTATCGAAAATATTATTTCCGCAAAAGGGCTGGACAAGGCTCAGCAATTCATGACTGCGGAAATTATCCCTACGCCGCTGGCTGTTTTTGAGGCTGCAAAGCTGCTGAGCGAAGGTATCAATGACGAAGATGGCTTCGAAGAAGGACTTGGCCCTCTTATGGTTTTTGACCTGGGCGGTGCGACTACAGATGTGTATTCCATGGCAGACGGACTGCCTAAAAACCCCCAGGTGTATGTACAAGGGCTGCTGGAGCCTTTTGCCAAGCGCACGGTTGAAGGTGACATTGGTATGCGTTATTCCCTGGCCCCAACGATTGAAGCCATAGAAACCGACGCAAAGTACCATTTTTACAACGGGCACGGCATAACCGAAACGGATGTTGCAGAGTGGCAGACCATATGCGCCGCAAACCCTTCCGCACTGCCTGTTGGCGAACACACGGCTTACAAACAGGTGGAACAAGCCTTGGCAAGTGAAGCCGTAAGGCTTTCCGCCGCGCGGCATGTGGGGTTTTACGAACGGACATATACGCCCATGGGGGAGACAATTATCCAAACAGGTAAAGATTTGACCGGTGTAAAGTACGTGATTGGCACCGGCGGGGCGATAATTGGCGCAAGCGCGCCAAAGGAAATTCTGAAAGCGGCAGTTTACAGCCCACGGGATGTTAACTTGTTAAAACCGCAAAGCCCGCAATTACTGCTGGATAAGGAATACTGCTTTTCCGCAATGGGGCTGCTGGCGCAGAAATTCCTGCGGCTTGCGTTGCGAATGATGAAAAAGAAAATTGTGTAAGCGAGGTGGCGAATTTGGAAATTACCATCTCAAATAGTGAAGATTTTTGTATCGATAATTTAATAAAGCAAGAGCAAAACTATGAATAGGGTGAATCCAATGACACTTAAAAACGAGAAACTGTCCAACGACCTGTTCCACAGCATCCGCAAAGACGTACTTACCCACTGGGAAACAGGCAAAGATGTAGACTTTGACGAAGCCGTAGCCTACCAAAAATCCATCGCCAAAGAAAAACGCTTCAACTTGAAGCTGGACGAGGCAGACGCCCAAAAGCGTACATTAACCCAGCCCCGTGCAGGTGTGGCCCTTCCGGTGCAGTTAATTGAACTGCTTCGCCATTTGGAAGATGAAGGCGAGGCCGATTTGCTACCCACAACAATAGACAGCTACACCCGCCACAACCGCTACGACGAAGCACAAATTGGCATTGAAGAAAGCATCAAAAATAACCGCTCCTTGCTGAACGGCTTCCCGGCGGTAAATTTTGGCGTACAAGTTTGCCGTGATGTTACAAGCGCGCTAAAAAACCCTGTCCAGGTGCGGCACGGTACGCCGGACGCACGCTTACTTACGGAAATAACTGTGGCAGGGGGCTTTACCTCCTACGAAGGCGGCGGAATTTCTTACAACATCCCTTATGCCAAAAAGCACACCCTGAAAAAAACTATTTTCGACTGGCAATACTGCGACCGCCTTATTGGCCTTTACGAAGAAGCAGGCGTTACCATTAACCGGGAACCTTTCGGCCCGTTGACGGGCACACTTGTACCCCCTTGCATTTCCAACGCGGTGGCAATAATCGAAGCGTTGCTGGCGGCGGCCCAAGGCTGTAAACATATCACAGTGGGGTACGGCCAGTGCGGCAATTTAGTACAAGACGTGGCGGCCATAAAAAGCCTGCGGGAGCAAACCGAGTACTACCTGAAAGAACACGGGTTTGCGGACGTAAAAGTGACTACAGTTTTCCACCAATGGATGGGCGGCTTCCCTCAAGACGAAAGCAAGGCGTTTGGTGTTATTTCCTGGGGTGCGGCAGCGGCGGCACTGTCCGGTGCCACAAAAGTAATTGTAAAAAGCCCGCATGAAGCCATGGGCATACCAACAAAGGAAGCCAACTCAGCAGGGCTAAAGGCCACGAAGCAAGTAGTTTCCATGCTAACCGACCAGTTGTTTTTGAATCTGCAAAACGTTGATGACGAATGCGAAATAATAAAAGAAGAAGTACGTTTGATAATGGACAAGACCCTGGAACTTGGCAGCGGCGACATTGCAATCGGAACCGTACGCGCCTTTGAAGCCGGTGTAATAGATGTTCCGTTTGCCCCAAGTATGTACAACGCAGGTAAAATCCTGCCTGCCCGTGATGACATGGGTGCGGTACGCTTGTTGGAATACGCGAACCTGCCCTTTAGCCAAGACTTGAAAGATTTCCACCGGGCCAAACTGGAAGAACGGGGCAAGCGGGAACAGCGCAAAGTCAGCTTCCAAATGGTAATCGACGATATTTACGCGATTGGGCGGGGGCATTTGGTAGGCAGGCCATGATTGTAGAGTTACGAAAAAAATACAACCATTGTGTTGAAAATTAGAACAGGAGCGGGGAAAATGAAAATAGTAGACATGATCTGCTCTAGCGGCAGGACAGGCTTTTTCTTTGATGATCAATTGGCGATTAAAACAAACGCCGTAAAAGAGGGTAATGCGTACAAAGGCTATCCGGTGACACCGGGCTTCCAGGCTGTAAGGCAGGCGGGGGAAGCGGTTTCTATTATGTTAATTTTAGAAGATGGGCAAGTTGCCTACGGCGATTGTACCGCGGTTCAATATTCCGGCGCAGCAGGACGTGACCCGTTGTTTCTGGCAGATGATTTTATTCCCATTATAGAGGAAGTAATACGTCCGGTGTTGTTGGGGCGCGAAATTACAACGTTTCGCGAGATGGCAAAGGAACTGGATTCCTTGGTGTACAATGGCAGGCTGCTGCACACGGCAATCCGCTACGGGGCCACTCAAGCAGTTTTGGACGCGGTGGCAAAATCTAGGCATAAGCTAATGGCGCAAATTATTGCGGAAGAGTACGGAACCACCATATCAAATACGCCAATTCCAATTTTTAGCCAATCCGGTGACGAGCCCCAGCTTAACGCCGATAAAATGATACTTAAAAAAGCGGATGTCCTTCCACACGCGCTGTTTAACAATGTAGACAAAATCGGCTTCCAGGGCTTTAAGCTGCTGGAATATGTAAAATGGCTGCGGAACAGGATTTTCGACCTGCGCTGGTCCGACACATATAACCCGATAATTCACCTGGATGTGTACGGTACAATAGGCATGGTGTTCGACCATTCCTATGATAAAATTGCGGAATTTCTGCAGCATATAGAATACGCTGCAAAACCCCTTAAAGTGCGCGTAGAAGGCCCCGTAGACATGGGCGACCGCGAAACTCAAGTACTTGCAATGATGCGCTTGCGCCAGGTTTTGGAAATGCGGGGCATAGACGTTGAACTTGTTGCGGACGAATGGTGTAACACATTGGAAGATATTATTCACTTTACAGAAAATAACGCAGGCCACATGATACAAGTAAAAACTCCGGATTTGGGCGGCATTAACAACTCTATTGAAGCGGTGTTGTACTGTCAAAAACGCAATATGGATGCCTATCTCGGTGGCACTTGTAACGAAACGGAACGCTCTGCCCAGGTTTGCACCCATATTGCCATGGCGGTTAACCCTGTGCAAATGCTGGCAAAGCCCGGCATGGGCATGGACGAAGGTTACATGATTGTGTATAACGAAATGCGCCGGATTTTGGCACTGAAAGACAGATTGTAGAACGGGAGATTTTATGATAATTGAAACCGAACGGCTAATTCTGCGCCCTTTCAACGTAGATGACGCGGAAGCTATGTACAAAAATTGGGCATCGGATCCGGATGTGCTGCGGTACATGCCCTATAATGTTTGCGAAACATTGGAAGCCGCCCGCAGTTGCGCCGAAGGCTGGCTGGAGTCTATAAAAAACATGGAAGGTGCCTGGCAGGTGTGGGCAATTCAGCTAAAGCCCGCCGACGAGATAATTGGCACAATAGATTTTGTGGAAGTTGATACAGATGCCCGTTCAGCGGAAGTTGGTTATCAAATTGGTAAAGCCTGGTGGGGCAACGGCTATTGTGCCGAAGCCCTGGTAGAACTGGCAAATTACGCCTTTGACACAGTGGGGTTAAACCGCCTATGGGGCGGCTACGACCCGCGCAACCCCGCGTCCGGCAGGGTAATGGAGAAGGCGGGCTTTAAGTACGAAGGTACTTTGCGCCACCACAGGCTGCGGCGCGGCGAGCTTGTAGACAGGATTATTTACGGCATGATTAGGCCCGACCGGGCTTAAGAGATACCCCCTGATATCACATTCTCAATGTGATATCAGGGGGTGGAAAGAGTCTGCGGTTGGGATATTGGGGAAAGTCGGTTACTAAAAGGAGGGCTTGGAATGATGATGAAACGTAAATTACTGCCCGCAATAGCCGCTCTGCTATTTATTTTGCTGCTTGTTTTAGCAGTTTGTGGCCGAAGGTCAACAGAGATTTATGAAATTATCAGCGAGCATCACGGCGGCAACCGGCAAACTGAAGAACCGGTGCTTTTACCGGAAGTACCGACGCATGATGAGGAACCAACGGACAACCCCCAGGAAATCAAGCCTTCCAATACTCAATCCTTTCAGGTAGTTGCATTAACATCGCCATGCGAGGGTTATAATGAGACTTCCCAAACTCCCAGAGCATCAATTTCTGTTGATTTAGCTGCCCAATACCTGGCAGAGCTTGAAGAACTGTGGACTAGGGATGGCGGCGCATTGTGGGGTATTCCGCTGCATGAGCCAATGATTATTGCATGTCAGGCAACGCGCCATGCGGTGGCCAATATGCCGGATGAAGGCGGTATTTTTACCCAATACAATGGCGTTTATGTTGGTTTTTTGCCGGAAGGTCAACTTATCGGCAACACTGCAGTAACATTTGGCGGGCGCAATTGGGGCATGGTTACTTGGGATGTTATGGAAGACTTTGCCGATGATAAACTTGAACGGCTGCGCATTATGTCTCATGAAGCTTTTCATGCAACACAGGAAGGGCTTTTACCCAATGTTGGTGGTTTTGGCAACGCAATTGAGCATATGCAGGCCAAGGAAATGCGGGTCAACACACACTTGGAGATGAATGCATTGTTCGCTGCCCTTGGCAGTACAGGTAAAGAAAGACTGGCCGCTATCCACGACGCGTTGTCTATTCGCGCGGCACGGCGACATGGCTCCAGTATGTTTCTAATAGGCGGGGAAAACATGTTTGAACTAAGTGAAGGAACTGCCCTGTATACAGAATTGCGGTTAAATTTTTCTTGTATGGATGAAATCCTGGCAGAAATTTGCGTACGAATGAATAAGCACTTTGGCCACTCTGCCGCATGGTTGTCCTTTGGCTACTACGCCGGTGCAATGTATGCGCTTCTACTGGATGAGTTTGGCGTACAATGGCAAGAAAACATTAGGCCGCATACAGACCTGGCCAACTTACTTATGAGAGCCGCAGGTATTGCAGAGTTAAAGCCTTGGGATGAAATTGACCTTTACATTTACGGATATGAAAAAATAACCGAAGCCGAACGGGCTTGGGCTGACAGGCTTGAACGAATGGAAAAAAATGTAGAGATATTTTTTGCACCAGACAGGGCTTTTTTAGAGATCCCGTTTGATTTTACCATCCCAATGGATGTTTTTCATACGGCAGACCAACTCTTTTTGCCATCCGGCTTTTTACTAAGCGGCAGTTTTGTAATTGAATGTATTTTTGGTAAGCTCACAATAACCGACGGATATTTGCTTAGGGTGTTTCATGCATCAAGAGCCCATAGGGTTTGCGCGGCGGAAATTGAAATAAACGGCAACCGTATTGTTGGCAGCTATTGGGAACTGATACTGAACGAAGGATTTGAATTGATTCCGGTGGGGTGAAATTATGCATGCAGTTATTTTCGATTTATTTGAAACTCTTGTAACAGAATGGGGCAGACCGGTTTTTGCGCAATCTTTGATACATAATAACCCTTGTATCAAAGTTGCGCAAAATACCCCAAAATACTTTACAAGCATGATTGCTGTATACACAACTCCTGGAAACAATCCTTGCCAACGTGAACATCTCACGGGAAAAAAGTTTACTTACCTTTGACGCTGTGGTAATGTCCTGCGATGTTGGTCTGGTAAAACCCGATGTGAAAATTTACGAACATTGCCTTTCACTTCTTGACGAAAAAACCGGATAATAGCTTTTTTATAGGTGACGGCGGCAGCGATGAACTAAACGGGGCAAGAAACGCAGGCTTAACGCCGATTAGGGCGGTATGGTTTACAAAGTATTTTGCAAATCTAAATGATAATAATTTAATAGAAATATATCCAACTGTATTTGAACCATTAGACATCCGAGAATTTATTAGATGAATTACAGGTGAAACAAATGAAAAATAACATAATAATCGCGGGTGTGCCACGGGCGGGCAAAAGCACGTTATCCCGCATGTTGTCTAAGAAATTTGGGTTCCAGCATGTTAGTATGGATTCAATCAATAACGGGCTTGAAAAAGTCTTCCCACAACTGGGTATTGATATTTGCATGATGCCAATTGCGAAATTTACTACTTCGTCACTTCGGATATAACGCCGGAAGGCCGTTTCAAATTAATGCGTGTCCATGATACGGAAAGGCACTACACATTTAACTGGCCCGACGATAAACTTCGCAGTATGTGCGGGAATTTGATAGAAGAAAGCAAATTTATTAAAGAGCAATGCGCAAAGTATAATTTGCCATATTATGAGACTGCGAATAATAGGGAGCAAGTGTTTGAAGAATTTTGTCAAATGACTGCGGAAAAACGAGAAAGGGAGGAATAAATCAATGAACGAACTCAGAGTTTTAGCCCCAACGGCAATCCTGGGTTACGGCTTCCCGGAAGCATCTTTTGCGGAAGGCATGAAGCGTAAACCCCATGTAATAGCCGTTGACGCAGGTTCTACCGACCCGGGGCCATACTACCTTGGCTCGGGCAAGTCTTTCACAGACCGCAATGCCGTAAAGCGGGACCTGGAATACATGATTAAAGCCGGTGTGGAGAACAACATCCCGGTAATCATAGGCTCTGCAGGGGGCAGCGGCGCGGATTCACATTTGGATTGGAACGCGGACATTGTGCTGGAAATTGCCCGGGAGCAAGGCCTGACCTTTAACCTGGGGATTATAAGCGCGCAAATTAGCAAGGAAATTGTGCTGCAGCATTTCCACACGGGTGGGTTGAAATCGATGTCCTCCGTACCACCAATTACAGAGGAGCAAATCATTTCTTCTTCTAATATTGTGGCGCAAATGGGCTGCGAACCATTTACAAAGGCATTGGAGAAAGGCGCGCAGGTAATTGTGGCGGGCCGTGCTTACGACCCTACGGTTTTCGCGTGCCTAGCCATAAAAAACGGCTTTGATGAAGGGCTTGCCCTGCACATGGGCAAAATTTTAGAGTGTGCCACAATTGCCTGTGTGCCCGGCAGCGGTTCCGACTGTATGTTTGGCACATTGTACGACGATTATTTTGTGCTGGAACCCCTTTCCGATGTCCGCAAGTGTACAACTCTGTCTGTGGCGGCCCATACTTTGTACGAAAAAAGCGACCCCACAAAGCTGCCCGGCCCCGGCGGCGTGTTAGATTTGACAGATTGCGTGTTCGAGCAGCTAACCGACAACAGCGTGAAGGTAAGCGGGACAAAATTTATCCCGGATAAGGAATATTACGTAAAACTGGAAGGTGCGGCCTTAAAAGGCTACAGAACCGTTAGCATAGCCGCTGCAAGCGACCCAATTTTTATAGAAAAAATTAACAGCATTGTTTCGGCGGTAAAGGACAGGGTTGAGTCCAATTTCGCAAATTTTGGCACAGACGAATATTTTCTGGACTTTAAAGTGTTTGGCAAAAACGGCGTAATGCTAATGGGCGGTAACCCGGATACAGCCCAACCTGCGGAAATATGCATCGTAATTGAATCAGTGGCCAAAACGCCGGAAATGGCCAACACAATATGCTCTTTCGCCCGCTCCAGCCTATTGCATTTTGGCTACGAAGGACGTAAATCTACCGCCGGTAACTTGGCGTTTCCATTTTCGCCGTCAGACTTTGAAGCAGGGGAAGTTTTCAACTTTAGCGTGTACTGCCTAATGCGCGCCACAGACCCGTGCGAATATTTCCCGGTAAATGTTAGGCTTTGTGAAAGGGGAGAGTTGAAGTGATGTACAAATTATTCGACTGTGCAGATGTTATAAGAAGCAAAAATTCCGGCCCCTACGAACTTACATTTGACATTATTTTCAAAGAGCAAGAAATGTTCCAGCGTTTTAGGGACGCGAACATCATGACAAAAAAAGTTTTTGCCAAACTATACGGCATCAGCGAAGGGGACATTACAGGCATAATTGCCTTTGCCCCGGCCAAGGCAATAAAAATAACCATTGTACGCCCCCTTGCTTCCGGTGACTTGGGCGAAAGTGACGTATACGGTGCGCAGCAGCACGCCCCGCTGATGGGGTTTGCATTTGAGTTGTAGGAATAGGAGGAGAGTATCGTGCAGAATTTCGAAGAAATGAAAACCCGTTTACAGTTGGCCATCAAACAAGCCGACGTAGATTATTGCGAAGTACGATTTGAGGATACACGGGAATTGCTGATTCAGTTTCAGGGCAAGGCGTTGGACAACGTGCGTAACACCGGCATGTATGGTGGCAACGTGCGGGCTTTACACAAAGGCGGATGGGGTTTTGCCAGCTTCAACAGCTTAGACGACCTGGAATGCAACATTGCCCTGGCATGTGACCAGGCCAAAGCCGCCGGTGAAATTGTCAACGAAGACTTTAAATTGGCACCTGTTCCCGTAGTTGTCAAAGTTGTCTGTCCAAGTTGGACACTGCACCCGGAAGGGGTTTCTCTGAATGAAAAAATCCGTATTTTGGGGCATTATCACCGGCTTATGCTTTCTTATGACAATATTCCCGCAGCCACAATACAGTACCAAGAGCGGTGTATAACACAGTGGTTTGCCAACTCCGAAGGTACGTTTATCCGGCAAGAAAAGCTGGACCTTTCCGGCGGAATAACCGCCAATGGCCGCAAGGGTGATGTTTCTGTTTCTCAAACTGTGGGCTTTGGCTCTTCTATAGGGATAGACAAAATTTTGGGGCTGGACGCAAAAGTTGAAGAAATGTGTCGGCGGACTCAGAAACTTTTGAACGCGCCTTCTATTAAAGCCGGGGTTTACACGGTAATATGTGACCCGGCTCATACGGGCTTATTCGTACATGAAGCTTTTGGCCACTTAAGCGAAGCCGACGATTTGTACAAAGATAAAGGCTTCCTGAAAGCAATGACATTAGGACGTGAACTGGGCAGGCCAATATTAAACATATACGATTCCGGCGATGTAATGACAAGCCGCGGCGGCCTTATTTACGACGACGAAGGTGTGGAATGCCAACGGGCCGCCCTTGTAAAGGAAGGCAAGCTGGTTGGCCGCCTTCACAGCCGGTGGAGTGCCTCTAAACTTGCGGAGGAAGGTGCAGTGCCAACGGGCAATGCCCGCGCGCTTAACTATACTTTCCCCCCTATTGTCCGAATGCGCAGCACCAGCATTGCCCCAGGGGAAAGTACGTTTGAAGACATGATAAAGGACATCAAGCTTGGGGTTTATGCTGTTGGTTCCGGCGGGGGGCAGACAAACGGCGAAATGTTCAACTTTGGCGCAAGCTACGGCGTTATGATACGGGACGGTAAACTTGCGGAACTGGTTCGGGATGTCAAACTTATGGGCAACGTGTTTACCACATTGGAAAATATCGACATGATAGGCATCGAAAGAGACTCCAGAAACGGCCCCGGCGGCTGCGGCAAAGGTGCCCAGGCACCGCTGCCAACCAGTGGTGAGTGCCCACATATTCGTATCCAAAATGTAATAGTGGGAGGTGTAAAATAATGAGCGATTTTATGAAATATTTGCCCGCAGGTGCCGAATATGAAATGCGAACCGAGCGAACAAAAACCAACAGTGTCTCATTTGACGGCAATCAGCTGGAAAGCATTAACAGTGCCGATAGGATTTTGCAGACGGCACGGGTATTACACAATAGTAAACTAAGCGCTGCATCCGGCTCTAAGCCGGGCAACGAAGCGGAACTGATAAAACAAGCCGCAGAAACCGTTAAATTTGGCTCTGCCCATGACGTACCTTTTGTGGGCGCGGAAAATATCGCCCCAATGAACTTGGAATGCGCGGACACGTTAACATCCAAGGAAATGACAGATATTGCCGCGGGTTTGATGGCAGATATTCGCAGATTGGACAGCCACTTATCTGCCGGTGCCAGATTTACTTCTACATTAACCGAAATATCCATGAAAACAAGCAACGGCTTTAACAGCAGCTATCGCAAGTCCGTTTGGAGTTTGAGTGCGTTTTTAAGCCTGGCTCAAGGTGATGACAGCCTGGATATCTATGAATATAAAGTAAATATGGGGCCGAAATTCGATGTAAGCGAAATCACAAATGTCGTAGCACAGAAATTGGAATATGCGAAAAATACAGTGTCATTCAAGGCCGGGGCGTATCCCGTCATATTTACGCCGGAGCAGGTAGGGTTTGTGATAAACCCGGTACTTGCATCCCTTAACGGTATGGCCGTGTACCGTCAAATGTCACCATGGAGCAACAAGCTTGGAGAAGAGTTGCTGGATTCTCGTTTCACACTTATTGATGACGGTTCGTTGGACAACGAATGGACGTCGAGGCCATTTGATGTGGAAGGCACGTCATCACGCCGCAATGTTTTGGTACAAAACGGCCGCATACATGATCTTATTCTTGACCGCAAGGCAGCTCGCTTCCTTGGCAAAGAAAGCACCGGCAACGCGAGTACCTCAGGGCCTTCGCCAATTCACCTGCGCTTAGATGCCGGAGATAAACCATTGGAAGAACTCATCCGTTCTATCGATTATGGCTTGTTAATTGACGACACCATGGGCGCATGGTCGGGCAACCCGTACAGTGGCATTGTTACAGGTACTATTTCCATGGGTCTGCTAATTGAAAAAGGCAAAATTGCGGGCCGCGTTAAAGACTGCATGTTTACCGTAAACGCTTTCGAACATTTACAAAAGCATCTTGTAGATTGCTCTGCAGAGCGGGAGCAATGCGGCGTAAGAGGCGGTACCACCGCGTTATTCCCATATGTAATGCTGGACGAAGTTGTTATTTCTACAAAGCAGATTGACTGATTGCAGAAACGTACCCCCTGATATCATACACCAATGTGATATCAGGGGGTAAGGGAAGGCTAGCTGTTGAACCTATCTTTAAGCAAATCAAAGGCGTCAAAATTTGGGTTCAGTATTTTACGTCCTACACATTCGCCCCGTTTTTCATCTCGTTAATTTCACCCCATGTTGCGGCGCGGGCATCCATTACTTCATTATTCATCTTTACACCTCTTAAATTTTGTTGTTGGCAAGGTAAGTTTACAATGAAATTGCTAAATTTTGCAATATGTATAATTTTACCAGATAAATAAAAATCAAAATATCGAAAATATAATGCCGATAAGCCCAGGGTTTACAAGGAAATTACCGAAAATGGCCATGAAAAAATTTTTTGAAAAAAAGTGTTGACACGGTGATGTAAAATGACTATAATAGCCTTTGTCTCTCCTGCGCGGGAGTGTTTTGTTAAGTAGAAAAAGCCAGTTATAATC
>JGI20163J15578_10000050_pt1 | contig 43687 bp, 42 predicted proteins | sample TergutCu122P1_FD_15578 | JGI IMG/M metagenome (IMG submission 15578)
GACATGGGGCGGGTAAACAGGGGTATGACATTGCCCGCCGAGTCCCAGTCGTTAATAAAAGTGCTTACGATGGTGATATGCGCCAGCAGTGCGTTTACATAGGTGTAGGTTAAAAGCTGTGTTAAGGTCATACCCGCGTCAATACCGTCTGCCGTAATAATGCGCCATATAAACATCAGCGGAACAAGGTATATGACTTTTATTAGAATTTGCGGAAACATATAGATAATCCCGCCGTTGGTTTGGGCGTGTAAAGCTGTGCGGGCGGTTATGATGTATTTATGCATTGCCATGGCCCCCGTTCTCGCCTTCTTCTGTCCATTCGCTGTACAGGGCTTCAATCTGTTCTTCAAGCTCTTGTTTTTTTTCGTACATCGGTTTTAGCCGTTCATAGTCGGTACTTAATATTCCTGCTTCTATTTCAGCATTAACTTTTCCCAGTTCCGTTTCCGCTTCGTAAATTAACGTTTCTACCGATACTTTTTTGACGGGCGGCTGCTTAGGTTTAACGGCGGGTTTCTTCTTTTTCTTGTCGGTTACAGGTAAATTGGTCTTGTTGTCATTCGCCGAAAATTTCAAGAAATCATCAAAACTACCGTGGAAATCGGTAATCCTGCCGTCCTTCATGCTCCATATCCGCGATGCGAACTTATTCAAAAAATATCGGTCATGGGATATGAACAACATTGTCCCCTCGAAGTCGGCTACGGCTTCCTCAATCCATTCGCGCGATTCTATGTCAAGATGGTTTGTCGGTTCGTCAAGAATCAAAAAATTCGCTTTGTTCTGCATAAGCAGGCACAGCTTTAAGCGGCTTTTTTCGCCGCCGGAAAGGTTGCCGACTTTTTTTATTACATCCGGGGCTTTAAAACGGAAACCGGCGAGAATAGCGCGGTTTCTTTCTTCGGGCAGCCCTGTTACATTGCGTAAGGCTTCAAGAATCGTCGCGTTTTCATCATCAAATCGGATAATTTGCGGCATATACGCAATTTTTACGTTGGTGCTTACTTTTACAATACCGCTGTCGCAGGGTTCTTCGTCCATTATCAGCCGTATAAGCGTGGTTTTGCCGCAGCCGTTCGCGCCGATTAAGGCGATGCTGTCGTTTCTACCGATGATAATACTGACATCATCCAATAGCACATTCGTTCCATAGCCTTTGATTACGGAATCGAACGATACAAGCTGCTTCGCCGCATGACCGCCGCTGTTGAAATCCTCTGCCATTTTCTTTGACGTAATAGGTTTTTCGACTTTTTCCATTTGCTCGATGCTTTTCTCGATGGCCTTGAACCGCTTGTCGTGGCCGGAAGTGCTGTTGAGGCTATGCCACACTTTCAACCTTGCAATGGCTTTTTGAAGCTGCTTAATTTTTCTTTGCTGTTGCTTATATTGCTCTGCTTGCGTAAGGTATCGCTGTTCTTTTTCCTCAACGTAAAACGAATAGTTGCCGGAATAGAAATTTGCCCTGCCGCCGTCAAGTTCGATAATCCGCGTAACCACGTTATCAAGAAAAACCCTGTCGTGGGATATAACAAAGACTGTTCCCTTGAAATCACGCAGAAACTTTTCAAGCCATTCAAGCGAAGTCAAGTCAAGATGGTTCGTAGGCTCGTCAAGTAGTAGAATATCGCAGTCACGCAAAAGAATCCGCGCCAAGTTCACCCTCGTTTTTTCGCCGCCGCTTAATAGCCTGAACGGGCTTTTGCGTAAATTTTCCCCGATATTCATGCCGCCGCAGATTTTTTCTACCCGGACATCTACTTCATATCCTCCGAGCCGTTCATACTCCCCCATCAATTTCCCATATTGTTGCAACGCAGACTGGCTGGTTGCAAGCTGCGCCTGCTGTCCGCCCATGCAACCCGGGGCGAAGCTTCCCTCGATTTTTTTCATCGCTTCCCCAATTTCGATAATCTCGGCGAAGGATGAATACAAAATGTCCTCCACCGTATCGGTTTCGCCGAAGTCAGGAATTTGAGCAAGAATTTCCACCTTTTTACCCGATGCTTTGGACAAACTCCCGCTTTCGTAAAGCTCATCCCCCGCGATGATTTTGAACAGCGTGGTTTTACCCGAGCCGTTCTTGCCAAGTAACCCAATTTTTTCACCACTGTAAACCTCAAACGTAATGCCTTTCAGCACATGGTTTGAGCCGTAATATTTATGCAATTCGTTTACCGCTATATCAATCATAATAAAATCTCCTTTATATTTGCGCATAAAAATACCCTGTACAGACCGTTTTGTCTGCGCAGGGCTACCAAACACAAAGGAGCGGAAATTAAGCCGCTATATGTGGTGACAGGCATTCAAAACAATCTTGTTTGCGAAAAGGGCAGACTTCTCCCTTGAAATAACAAAACCATGAGCCAGCTGACGATTTGCAACTGCCAAAAGGGCAGACTCCACCCTTAACAGTGCAAAAAGTGCTGCGCGAATAGGGCAAATAACAGCCAAATGGGCATAGTTATCCCCTAAACGCATTGCTTTGAATGAGTATTTACGGACGACATCACTACCGGGAAATAATTCCATAACGCCTGTAAAATAAGATTGTTTCATACCTCTCACCACCTTTCGATCAAAAGTTATTATTAAATGTATCATATTTGGGTGCAAATTTCAATCATGAATTTTGTGGGATTGTTCCTACCTGGTATTTAACTTACCCCCTGATATCATATTGATGAATGTGATATCAGGGGGTGAAAAATTTTTCTTGACAGTAGAAAAACAATGTGATATCATTTTGATATCAAAATAACCGAAAGGAGCTATACCATGAGAAATGAAACTTTTTCTAACATCGTAGAGAAAAAAGCGTGGAGTACTGCAGGTTTACCAATTTTAGTAATTAACACATTACTACTGCTTGCGTCCATTGGGGGAATTGTGTTGGGCTTTGTAAATGGGGCGGGGGACAATGTACTCCTCCTTGTAGTGTGCTTTATTTACGCAACAGTTATTTCGTGGGTTATTTACGCAGGCTGTTGCACACTACGCCCTCAGGAGGCTTATGTTCTTGTATTTTTGGGCAAATACAACGGCACTTTACACGGGCCCGGGTTTTTCTTTGTAAACCCATTTTCCACAGCATTTAAAAGCGACACAGGGCAGCCCACATCCGGTGCCGCAAATATTTCCAAGCCAAGCAAAACCGGGATTAGCGACATCGACAATACTCTAAGTTCCCTTGGCAACCTGGGCGTTAACAAAAGAATTTCCCTAAAAGCAAAAACGCTAAACAACGACAAACAACGAATTAACGACTTGCTGGGCAACCCGGTAATTATCGACACTGTAGTTGTTTGGCGGATAGTGGACACGGCAAAAGCAATGTTTAACGTAGACAATTTTATCGAATTCCTTTCCATCCAGTGCGATTCTTCCCTAAGAAATATCGTAAGCCAGTACCCTTATGACCTGCCCCGCGACGGCCAAAGCGAGGATAAATGCCTGAGAAGCGCGTCCGATGAAGTTGTAATGCGCCTAAAAGATGAAATTCAAGCCAAGGTAGAATTTGCGGGTATGGAAATAATGGACGCAAGAATAACAAACCTTTCCTACGCGCCGGAAATTGCCGCCGCAATGCTGCAAAGACAGCAGGCCAGTGCGCTGATAGACGCTAAACAAACCATAGTGGACGGCGCGGTGTACATTGTCCAAACAGCGTTGAAAAAGCTGTCGGAAAACAATGTCGTAGAACTTGACGAAGAAAGAAAAGCCGCGATGGTAAGCAATCTTCTGGTTGTGCTTTGCTCAAACTCGGAGGCCCAGCCCGTAATTAACAGCGGCTCGTTGTACTAAAATGGAAAAAGAAAAAAAATTGCCCGAGAAGCAAGAAAAAAAGAAGCAGATTCCCCTAAGGCTTTCTGCTTCTTTGTATAACGAACTTTCTGCTTGGGCAGAAGGTGAATTCCGCTCGCTTAACGGTCAGATTGAATACTTGCTAACCCAGGCTTTACAAAAGCGTAAGGGCAGGGATGATTAATTTACACCGTACTCCTGTAAATATTGCTCCATTTTCGTCTTCATTGCGTCGTCTATCAGCACCGTACCACCAACTTCCCTGCCATATAAATGCCCGATAATATCTCGCACAGTTACAATGGAATGCACGGTAATACCAAAGTCCTGTTCGGCTTGCTGTATGGCAGAAAGATCCCCTGCGGCCCGTTCCATTCTGTCCACTTGAATGATTAACGCTTGAATTTTTACGTCACCGACTTCTGACTTTAGAATGTCCATTGTTTCCCGCAAGGCGGTTCCGGCTGTAATAACGTCCTCGACTATTACAACGTTATCGCCTTGTTTTGGTTTATTGCCAATAATAACGCCGCCTTCGCCGTGGGTTTTGGCTTCCTTTCGGTTAAAGCAGAAGGGGATGTCCATGCCGTGGTTGCGGTATAGAGATGTTGCAGCCGCTACAACCAGGGGGATTCCCTTGTAAGCGGGGCCGTAAAGGGTGTCTACAGGTTTCTCTATTTTGTCCATGTAGCAGGAGGCGTAGTAATCCCCCAGTTTTGCCATTTGCGCGCCGGTACGGTAATTGCCCGTGTTTACGAAATATGGGCTTAAGCGACCGCTTTTTGTTTTAAATTCCCCAAAAGTCAGCACACCGGAGCGGGCCATAAATTCGATAAATTCGCCTTTGTATGCGGTCATCTTTGTCATTCTATGATTCCCCTTATCTCGCTGATATGTTTGATGTTGTACATATCCATGTAGGCATCAATGCCGTCCAAAATTTCCATTGTTGCGAGCGGGTTGACGAAGTTTGCCATGCCGACGGCCACGGCGGTTGCGCCTGCCATAATAAACTCGATTGCATCTTCCCAGGTAGTAATGCCGCCCATGCCTATAATCGGCAGGTTTACTGCTTTTGCAACCTGGTAAACCATTCGTACGGCTACAGGCTTAATTGCAGGCCCGGACAAGCCCCCAAATTTGTTACCAAGTACGGGTGCTTTTTTATGCACATCAATTTTCATGCCCAAAATTGTGTTAATTAGGCTAATTCCGTCCGCACCGCCCGCTTCTGCGGCTTTTGCAATTTCGGCGATGTCTGTTACATTGGGGCTAAGTTTGACAATTACGGGAATTTTCGTGTGCCTCTTTATTTGCCGGGTTATACGTTCCGTCATTTTTGGGTCTGTACCCATTGCCATGCCGCCTGAATTTATATTTGGGCAGGAAATATTCAGCTCGAACAAGTCTACACCTTTCGCACCCGCAAAATCACGGGCAACGGCAATGTATTCATTCTTGGTTTTGCCGCACAGGTTTACGATTACTTTTGTGTCGTACTGCCGCAAAAATGGCAAATCATCTTTAATAAAGGCCTTTGCGCCGGGGTTTTGCAGGCCTACGGCGTTAAGCATTCCGCCATAAGTCTCTGCCGTGCGGGACGGCGGGTTGCCCGGCCACGGCTCGTGGGAAACACCTTTGACTGTTATGGCACCAAGCTTGTTTAAATCAAGAAGACGGCTGTATTCCTTGCCGCTGTTGAACGTGCCTGACGCGGTTATAACGGGGTTTTTCAGTTCTACCCCGGCAATGTTTACGTTTAATCGGTTATATATCATAATTCCCTCCGGTTTTCTAACGCACGGCGTACATTTCGCTTCCATGTTTCCAGGCCGTCCTTGCCCGCGTACCATAAGCGGGGCAATATAATGTTCGCATAATCCTCTTCGTTCATGGCAAGTATTTTTTCCGGCTGTAAGTGTTCCGCAAATTGCTCCAGCAGCAGGAAGTCTTCCTGCCCGGTTAACTTGCCTTTGTTTAGCGGGCATACGTCCTGACAAGTATCACAGCCGTATACCCACTGGCCCATTTGTGCCTTGGTTTCTTCAATTAAAGGTTCCTTTGCATACATAAGCGGGTTTACACACTTGCTCCAATTCATAGAAAAACTGCTGCACAGTGCCTTTGTTGGGCAAGCGGTGATACATTTTTGGCAATTTTCGTGGCACCCGGGTACTACTGTACAGTCGGCAGGGGGTTCGTATTCCAATTCTGCATCTACAAACCAGGCGTCTATGCAGGTGTAGGAACCGTGCTGTTGTGTGAATAGGAAGTTATTGCGCCCTATTTTGCCAAGGCCGGCCTTTACTGCCGCCAGGCGCATGGGTATTGCGTGTGACTTAATTACGTGCATCCCGGACAGCTGAAAGAATGCTTCAAATTCCGCCTTACTGCGGTAGGCCTGTGAATATGGAATTTCCCCATGGAACATGTAGTGTTTGCCAACACGCCCCTTTAACGTCTCGGGAACTTTATAATGATTATACCCGCGAACGCAAACAATTATTGACTTCGCGCCTTCCGGCGGGTTGGCGTAGCCCCGCCTGGATTCGTAGATTTCCTTTGACTCCGGGAAATTTTTGATGTGTTCGTCCAATACTTGATGGTATTCTTCAAAAACCACAGCAGGGATTATGCCACAGCCGCTGTAGCCAAGCTCTGCGGCTTTTGTCTTAATACTCCCAGTTAATTTTGTCACTGTAAAACACCGGCCCTTCTGTGCAAATTCTTAGATATGTGCTGCCTATTTCCAATACACAGCCCACGCAGGTGCCAAGGCCACACGCCATTCTCTCTTCCATAGAAACTTGGCAGGGGATTTCCTTTGACCGGGCGTATTTTGCCAAGGCACCAAGCATTGGGCGGGGACCGCATGCAAAAATTTCGTCGTAGATTTGGTTTTCCTTTTGCAAAACTTGCAAAACATCGCCCATGTGCCCTACACTGCCGTCTTCCGTGGCTATGTGTAAATTATCCACTATGCTTTTGAATTCGTCCAACAATATTGGGTTAGAGCGGAAGCCCAAGTATGCATCTACTTTCGCGCCTACAAACTTTAAAGTTTTAGCAAGGTAGAGAAGGGGAGGGGTACCAATTCCGCCGCCTACAATCGCGACGTTTTCTAAATTGGATATTGCACGCTGCGTTGATGCTAACTCTTCGGACATTAAAGTGGATTTTTGCGGGTATGCAAAAAAGCCTTTGCCCAGTGGAGCTAAAATTTTCACATAGCTGCCGACTTGCATTTGCGACATAGCTTTAGTGCCTGCACCAACAACCTGGTATACGAACCGCAGCTCATATCTGTCAACATCGCAGATGCTGATAGGGCGCGGCAGAAGCAGTTCGCTTCTGTCCGGGTTTAACATGGCAAATTGCCCGGCCCGGGCTACGGCGGCAATTTCCGGTGCGTAAACAGTCATATAGAAAATGTCCGGCGCAATTTCTGTGTTAGTCAAAATTCTTTCTGTTTGAAAAGTCATAAGTTGTACCCCTCCTATGTTTTTATTTTGTCCATATGGATGTAGTTTAGGCTCTTTCGCAGTTCATACACAACCTTTCCACCAACTATGGTATGTGTCACACGCCCGGTTACTTCAAGTCCGTGAAAAGGTGTGTTGCGGCTTTTGGAATGGAATTTATTTTTGTCAATTACATACGTATCATCGGGGTTTATTATTGTAATATCTGCATCTGCGCCCGGTTGCAATGTTCCTTTGTTCAGCTTTAAAATTTTAGCGGGGTTGGTTGAAAGTGCGGCTATTAACCTGCTTGGAGTTAACTTTCCTTTTAGCACCAGTTCTGTTATGCCCAGCGGTACAGCCGTTTCCAGTCCTACAATTCCGTTCATCGCATCTTCAAATTCGCAATTTTTTTCGTCTTCGTGATGGGGGGCGTGGTCCGTTGCAATTACGCCAATTGTGCCGTCTTGCAGGCCTTGTAGAAGGGCGTCACGGTCTTTGCGGCTGCGAAGCGGCGGGCTCATTTTAAAGTTGGCGTCGTATTCGGTTATATTTTCGTCTATTAATGTAAAATGATGGGGGCAAACTTCTGCCGTTACGGGAAGCCCTGCCTCTTGCGCCACACGGATTAGCGCGACCCCTTCCGCCGTACTCACATGGCAGATGTGCAGTTGCGCGCCTGTAACCCGCGCCAAAATAATGTCCCGGGCAATGATAATTTCCTCTGCTTCGGGCGCGATTCCCCTAAAGCCCATAAGTTCTGCGTGGGGGCCTGCGTTTATTTGGCCTTTGCCCACAAGGCGCAGGTCTTCGCAATGGGCAAGAATTGGTAAGCCGAACATAGCAGCATATTTCATGGCGGTTTTGTATAGGGAAGGGTTTTCTACGGTTTTGCCGTCATCGCTGACAGCGCAAATTCCGGCGTCTTTCATCTCGCCAATAGCGGAAAGTTCTTCCCCTGCAAGCCCTTTGGTTATACTGCCAATTGGCAGTACATTTACTATGGCTTCTTTAGCGGCCTTAGATGTTACGTATTCCACCACAACTTCGTTGTCCATTACGGGGCTTGTGTTGGGCATGCAGCAGATTGTTGTAAAGCCGCCTGCCGCAGCAGCTCGTGTGCCTGTGACGATGGTTTCCTTATGGCGTTGACCCGGGTCGCGCAGGTGTACGTGCATATCAATTAAGCCGGGAGTCACCCAACAGCCGGTTGCGTCAATTATTTCAGTGTTTTCTTTTACAGATATTGAGGGCGCGATTTCTGCTATTTTGCCGTCTTGGACTAAAATATCCGTTTTAGTATCCAGGTTTACCGATGGGTCTATAATACGCCCGTTTGTAATTACTAAATTTTTTGTAATGATCATGGTTTCCCTCCTGTGGCTACTTATTTATCAATGTTTCTAAAATCCCCATTCTCATTGCTACGCCATTTTCAACTTGCCGGTAAATTACAGACGCTTCGCAATCCATTACTCCGCTGGAAATTTCTACTCCGCGGTTTACCGGTGCCGGGTGCATGATTATCGCGTCTTTTCTTGTGTGCTTTAGCAGCTCCGTATTTATGCCGAAAAAATGCGCGTATTCATGCAGCGATGGGAACTGGCAGGCTTTGTGCCGCTCTAGCTGGACCCGCAGCCCCATTACGACGTCCGCGTTTTTGACAGCATCAGCCACATTGGTTGTTACGGTAACACCGAAGGCGCACATATTGCCGCTTAGAAGTGTTGCGGGCCCGGCAACGATAACTTTGGCCCCCAGCTTATTTAGGGCAAAAATATTACTGCGTGCAACACGGCTGTTTGCCACATCACCAACTATTGTAACGTTAAGCCCCTTGAATTCGTGCATATGTTCCCACATAGTAAAAATATCCAAAAGGGCCTGGGTAGGGTGTTCGTTAGACCCGTCGCCGCCATTGATAACAGAACATTTAACATTCTGTGCCAGCAAATGGGCAGAGCCAACCATGCTGTGACGTATTATTATCGCGTTTACGCCCATGGCTTCCAAGGTTAGGCCGGTATCAATTAAGGTTTCACCTTTGGCAACGCTGCTGGTTGAAATGTTTAAGTCGTCGGCGTAAGCCCCTAAGTACTCTGCTGCAAGCAAAAATGACATTTTTGTGCGGGTACTGTTTTCGTAAAACAGTGTTGCAATGCTTGCCCCCGTCAGGGAATTACCCCGCAAATGACGGTTTTTGACCTTTTCTTTTTGCTTCTTTGCAGCCTCTAGGAAACAAAAAATTTCTTCCTGTGACAGATCGCGAATGCCAAGTAAATCTTTTCTCATGGTTGCCTCCACAACAAAACGGTATATTTACATGCCATAAAAAACACCCCTGTTGGCATTGTTAAGACACCATCAGGGGATAATTGGAAATAAAATATGATTGTCGGAATCTAAAATAAAAGGCCGATCATGACAATAGAATGATTTGTTTTTTCTATAATTATAACCCGTCATTGATCTCGCTCCTTAGAAAAAGTAATATACGGTATAGTAACATACAATAATGAAGATATCATTTCCTTGTGAATATTGCAAGAAAAATTTTTGCGGCGTATTGACATATGGGCTGTGTCCTACTATAATGTCCTTTGTTGAGTTGCTTATACGCTTAAACTCTACATAGGAGCATAGTTCAGCTGGTAGAGCGTCGGTCTCCAAAACCGAATGTCGAGGGTTCAAATCCTTCTGCTCCTGTCTTGTAATTTAAATCCTTGGAGGTAAAATAGTCATGGCAAAATGTGAAGTATGTGACAAAGGTATTCAAACCGGGCATAGAATCAGTATTACTCGTAGCCAAGTGTCACGCCGCGCCAACAAAATGTGGCGTTCTAATATCAAAAAAGTGCAAATTGTCGAAGAAAACGGCAATGTAAGAAAAGCGAAAGTATGCACTCGCTGCTTACGTTCCGAGAAAGTAACAAGAGCGGTTTAATTTTAGTTTATTCAATGTGAAGCCTTGCGGTTGATGAGTCCGCAGGGCTTTTGTTTTGTTCTGGGAAATTGCTTCTTACGAAACGCGCAGCAAGTGCGTTTACATACTTGTAAATCCTGATAACGAATAGTATAATACGTTTGTGTAATGAAATTGTAAAAAACAGGAGGAAATTATGAACAGAAAATTTGTATTACTTGCAGCACTGGCACTTGTTGCAGTATTTATGCTTGCGGCATGCGGCAACGGTAACGGCGGCGGTACGGCAGCCGCAGACAGAGGTCTTGAAGATATGGATCTGGTAGTACTTGCACCATCTGCAGCACAAGGCTGGACGGCGGCGGTTATCTTCTTTGCGGAAGAAAAAGGCGCAGAGCTTCGCGAGCGCGGTCTTGGCAGTTTCCGTGTGCTTACATCTGATTCTGTAGCAGCACAGGCCGGCCAAATCGAAGAAGTTATTTCCCAGGGAGTAGATGCGGTTGTGCTGTTCCCTCATTCAGATGAACTTACAATGTCTGCACAAGATATTCTTGATGCCGACATCCCACTATTTGTATTTAACCGCAATGTTGATGTAAACTTTAACCTTCGTCTTCTGGGTTCTAACCTGTTAATAGGCGGCGAAGGGGCACGAATGATTGCGCGGGAAATTGGTGGCAGCGGCACAGTGGCATACTTGGCCGTACCGGCAGTAGGCTCAACAAGCATCGATCGCGTTGGTGCGTTTAAAGATGTAATGGTCGAGTATCCGGGCATCAATCTTGTAACTATGACGGCAGATGCAATTTCTATTGAAGAAGGGCTTAGAGTTACGGTTGATATGCTTACAGCAAACCCAAGTGTTGATGCAATTTTTACAATTGACGATCAGCTTGCAATAGGTGCGTACCATGCCATGCGTGAAGCAGGCCGTACAGACATCCGCGTTATCCACGGGGCAGGCGGCATGCAGCAATTTTTCCATATGATACATGATACGCAAGATGTACAATTGTCTACAGGTACATTTTCGCCTACAATGGTAGCAGAAACTATCGAACTTGCAGTACAATACCTTGAAGGAAGAAGAGATTTTAGCGAATTATTTGACCCAACGCATCCACAAGCTAATGTAATCATCTTCCCCCCAAGCATTGTCACAAGAGAAAACGCTGCAGAATTCTTTGCACCGGGTTCTCCTTGGTAAACTTGTAAATTGAAGCTTAATACCCCCTGATATCACAATGGAAATGTGATATCAGGGGGTGTTTGTAATATATTTCGCCTGTAAAGGAGAATCTTTGTGGCTAATGATTTTTTTGCATTAGAAATGAAGGGAATCGAAAAATCATTCGGTTCAAATTATGTACTTAAGAAGGTTGACCTAACCGTAGAAAAAGGCTCTATCCATGCCCTTCTTGGTGAAAACGGTGCAGGTAAATCTACCCTAATGAACATACTTGGCGGTGTCATAGACAAAGACAGCGGAACCATAACCGCAAATGGAAAAATAGCATTTATCCACCAAGAATTATCATTAGTTAATGACCTAAACATATATGAAAATTTGTTTCTGGGAAATGAGTTGAAAAAAGGACCGCTACTAGATGCGCGTGCAATGTCGGAAAAAACCAGTGAAATTTTAAAGCGTATCGGTGTAAATATTAAACCCACTGAACTTGTATCGTCCCTTAGCCCGTCCTACAAGCAGGTAGTAGAAATTGCACGCGCTTTGCTTAAAAATGCAGATATAATTATCATGGACGAGCCGACAACATCTTTGACAGACGTAGAAATTCAACGTATTTTTGAAGTTATGAATAACCTGCGCGGGCATGGCATTAGCCTAATTTTCATCTCTCATAAGTTAAATGAAGTAATACAAATTTGCGATTCATACACAATCCTCCGTGACGGAAACGTTGTAGCTGTAGGCAAAGTAGATGAAAATACAACGGAACAATTGCTTTCGGCATACATGATTGGGCGCGAAATTTCGTCAGATGACATTTACCGCAGCCGCCTTGTTGGTGAGAAAATTCTTGAAATAAAAGATTTGAGCAAAGAGCGCGAATTTAGTAATATAAACATGCACTTATGTAAAGGGGAAATACTAGGTGTAACCGGCCTTTTAGGTGATGGACGCACAGAGGTTTTTGCTGCTGTAGCCGGTGCAAATTGGCCATACGGCGGTCAAATTTATGTTAACGGCAAAGAAATAAAAATGAAAACAACTGAGGTATCCAGAAAAGCAAAAGTAGGATATTTACCAAAAAACCGCAAAGAGAATGGGATCATACGCGACTTAAATATAAAGGAAAACGTAGTTTTGCCAATAATGTCTAAAATCTCTACGGTTGGTGTAATAGATGGGCACAAGGAAAACTCTGTTACCGCAAATTTTGTTAAAATGCTTTCAATAAAGGTGTCGAACACAAAAAATCTTATCACATCACTTTCCGGCGGTAACCAGCAAAAAGTTGTTCTTTCTAAAGCGTTAAGCACCGACCCGGAAATACTGATTCTTGATAACCCGACCCAAGGCGTTGACGTTGGCGCAAAATTGGAAATTTATAAACAAATATTAGACCTGGCAGATGCCGGATACAGCATTGTTGTACTAACAAATGAATTTCCCGAATTGCAGAAAACATGCGACCGCTGCTACGTAATGTTCCAAGGCGAGGTGCGGCACGAATTTACTCATAGTGAAATGACAGAATCTGATATAATGCTTATTGCCACCGGTGGTCGGCTGGAGTTGGAGGTTGCAGATGAAAACGAAAATTGACGCATGTATAGATAATTTTAACTTGAAGCAATTTATGATTAACAACTCGGCGTTTGTAACATTAGTGTTTTTGCTTATCATTGCTTCACTTTTACAATTTGTGCCGGGCTTGCAGGATAGCCGCTTTGGGTTGACAAACTTTTTTTCTGTAAGTAATTTTGTTAACATTTTATTTAACAACGCAATTGTTGGTATTATCGCACTGGGCATGACTTTGATAATAATTTCCGGCGGTATTGACCTGTCGGTTGGTGCTGCTTCTGCGGCATGCGGGCTTGCTGCAATTTGGGTAATGAACGCCACCGGAAACATTATGTTGGGTGTTACCGCCGCCATTGTTATGGGTATAATTATGGGCGCGTTTAACGGAATTTTAATTGCCAAGTTTAGTATACCGGCATTTATTGTAACCCTTGGCGCAATGCGTATTTTTCGTTCGCTGTCTCAACATTTCTTTAGAGGCGGCGGTATTTTATTAGATGCCGAAGTGCGCGGTTTTGCCGCTTTTTCTCGCACAAGGATTTTTGACGGTACATTACCTTTGCCCATTTTATACTGGTTGGGCCTTGCCATTATTGTTGGCCTTTTTGCCAAACATACAGCCCTTGGGCGGCACATATATGCCGTAGGCAGCAACGAACGGGCTGCAAATTTGTCGGCAGTTAATGTAAAACGGGTAAAAATATTTGTTTTCATGATTTCCGGCGCGCTTGTTGCCTTTGCATCCTTAGTGGAAGCCGCCAGAATAGGCAGCATGAACTCATCTTCATCGGGTAATTTTTATGAACTGGAAGCCATTGCGGCGGTTATTATCGGCGGAACAGCCATGAGCGGCGGACGCGGGCGTATAATAGGAACTGTTTTTGGTACCTTAACACTGGGTGTAATTAACAATACAATGAACCTGATGGGGTTACCGAGCTTCCTTGTGGGAACGGTGCAGGGTTCCATTCTTATTCTAGCGGTTTTATTGCAGCGTAGTTTTGCTGAAAAGGAGAAGCAGTTTTAGGAGGTGTTATATATGCAATATTCAGTAGTAATTCAATATGATGCAGTAGATGAAATATATGTAGCCAGTATACCTGAATTACAAGGATGCATGGCACATGGAGAAACAAGAGAAGAAGCAATGCAAGAAATTTTGATCGCAATGAAATTACAAATTGAAGTTATGCTGGATAAAGGTATACCAATACCAGAACCTTTAATGTATGTAAGTTAACGCCTCATTTTAGGCGAGTTAACTGTTTTTCGATAATAAACCGCCGTACGCAGCAAACTGCTGTATACGGCGGTTTAAGATTACAAAATTTACATACCAAATTCAAACCATTCCAGGTCTATATCCGAGCCGGGTAGGAAGATGAAATCTACTTTACCTTTACCGGATAGCGGGTTTTCCGGTTCCAGCTTGCAGCTTCCATACTCATCCCGGGCAGGTAGTGTCAGCATGTTCACGGTTTCATTGCCGTTTTCGTCTGTAAACACCATTTTAACTGTGTTTTTGTCCTGCTTGGAACGCCAGCATATTTCTATATTGGTTGCGGGGTTCTCGAAACTCATGCCGTCGAAGGTGATGGTTACGTTGTTGCCAATGCCTTCTACCGCGCTGCCGGTTACGGTGAAATTATCGCCGTAAATGTTGTCATTGGCGGCAAACGGGACACGGTCAAAGGTTTTTGACTTAAACCGGAAGCCCTTGATGTGTACTTTCCGCCAAACCACGAAACAAAGGGTTTGTATGCCTGTTATGCGTTCCGGCAGTTTGTACGTTGTGTCTTGGTAGGTGTTCCAAACGGAGCCTTTGTCGTAGGTGACGGTGGTTAACTTGCGCGCGCCTTCGCTGCCGGGCATGCCCAGCCATATGTCTATAGGGAATGGGCTGCCTTCCAGCGGGAATAATCCGATTGTAAACTCGTCGGAGCCAAAGCTGCCGAAATCCAGGTTGGCGAAACCAACTTGGCTTTCACCGTCGCGCAAGGTTGCGATGCCGCGGTCGTTACCGTTTGTCATGGGTACATTGCTGCAATTGCACAGCCCGCCGCTTACGAAAGAGTACGGGTCCAGGAACGGGGTGCCATAGCCTTCGATTGTTAGCGGCAGCAGCGAGATTAAGGCTTGGTGGTCTTGTCCGTTTCTTGTAGAACAGCGGACAAAAACCTCGCCGTCACCTTTGGGCAGCAAAGTTGCGGTGTTGCCGGATATTTTTAGGCTGCCAAGGGGGCTGGTAATGCCGCCGTCTGTGGCAAGCCGCCATTCCAGGCTGCTGTGGGTGGCGTTGGCCGGGTAGGTTTTGGCGGTGATTGTAAAAACGTCCCGGTTTAATTCTATTTTGCGGATTGGAATGTCTGTATTGTCAAATTCGGCGGATACCTCAAAATCTTGGTCAAGTCCACGCTTAAGGTGGCGTTGCCACGCTAAGTCGCGAGGCCAATTAAGGTTACGTTCCGAAATTGCCAGCAGTTTTCCGCTAAACAAACGGCGGTTGTCAACGCGTTGGTATTGGTCGTAATCTGTGGAGTCGCCGTTGTCTAAGCCAAGAAGCTTGCCATTTTTGACGGTAACTTTTACACGGTTGTTGGCATTTTCTACCGGATTGCCATCTGCGTCCAATGCAGTAATTTCTGTAAAGGTTAACCCATCGAAATCGGTATGAGTAAGTTTTAACTCTACAGCGTCACCAAAGGAGCGGCGTTCGCACTCTGCAATTACATTACCGGCTTCGTCGTAGCCTACGGCTTTTATAGTGCCCGGCTCGTAAGGCACGATGTAATCAGCCACAATTTCTAAGTCTTTTGCATGGTCGATATTTTTTGCTCCAAGAGATTTGCCGTTTAAGAACAACTCTACTTTTGGCAGGTTGGACGCGATGCGGACATCCACCGGCTGGCCCGGAGACCAATCCCAATACGGGTACAGGTGAACAAAGGGTTTGTCCTCTGCGCTTGTCCAGGCAGATTTGTAAATGTAGTATGAATCCTTGGGGAAACCTGCCGTGTCAACTTGCCCGAAGTAGGAATTTTTCGTGTGGTACGGGGTTGGTTCGCCAATGTAGTCTGTGCCTGTCCATATGAATTGCCCAAAGGTGAACGGTGCGTCCCGGTGGTCTGTGATGCATGCTTCGGTGTTTTTCGCGCCCCAGCTTACGGAAGAATTGCCAAGGGTAGAGCATTGCAAATCGTCGTCGCTTAGCAAGGATTTTTTAAGCGGGAAGTGGTAGATGCCGCGGCTTTGTACTGTAGATGATGTTTCGCCGCCGTAAATTATCCAGCTTGGATTTTTTGCGTGATGGCTGTGATACAAATATTCCGCGTAATTGTAGCCGATTAGTTTTATAATGTCCGCGCACCTTTGTGTATTTTCCCATGGCATGTAATTTGAACATAAAGTGACAGGGGCATGGTCCTTGGGGTCGTGTTTTTTTACTAAATCTATGAGTTTTTGCATGGTTGCAGAGCCGTCTTCGAAACTGGCGTGTGTATCGTAAATTTCGTTGCCGATACTCCACATTATAAGTGACGGACAGTTTCTGTCGCGGCGCACCCAAGACGCCACGTCCCGTTCTACCCAGTCGTCGAAGAAGCGGGCATAGTCAAATTCTGTTTTGGGGCGTCTCCACATGTCTGTAAATTCCGATTGAATTAGAAAGCCCATTTCGTCCGCAAGTTCCATAAAAACCGCCGCAGGCGGGTTGTGGGCCGTGCGGATGGCGTTAACACCCATGTCACGTAAGGTTTGCAACTGGCGGCGTAAAGCACCCCTGTGTACGGCAGAGCCCAGCGCGCCCATGTCGTGGTGCTGGCATACACCGTAAATTTCTACCCGTCGCCCGTTTAAGAAGAAGCCATCTGATGTAGAATAGGAAATTTCCCGGAAGCCGAAGCGTGTGTGGACGGTGTCGGTGACTTCTTTGTTCCGGACTAAATTAGATTCCAGAATGTAGCAGTTTGGGTCGTTAATATCCCATAACTTTGGATTTTTGACCAACACCCTGCAATATGAATTTTCCTGACAAAATTCAGAAGCTTCCGGCTGCGCGACGCTTGTATCAATATCAAGAATTTCCCCTGTACCGGCATGTTTTATGTTAAACCGCACCCCCCCTGAGGAAAGGGGTTCAATCTCCCATTCAATGTCCACATACCAATCGTTGGAGCTGCCTTCGACTTTATGTGGCGTAATATAAACCCCGTCAATGGCAAAATGGTGGGCATTCTTCTCGATAAACCAGCAATCCCGATAAATGCCCGCGCCGGAATACCAGCGGCTGTTTGGGGACTGATAGTTTACGGTTACCAGAACTTCGTTTTCGCCGGGCATTACAAACTCTGTAACCTCTTGGGTAAATGCTGTGTAGCCATTTTTCCATTCCCCGGCTTTTTGTCCGTTTACATATAAAGTTGCGTCCATGTAAATGCCATCAAACCGCAGAAAGAGCTTTTTCTCCGGATCAAGGGTACCGGGGTAAAAGATTTTTTTGTAGCAGCCCACACCGGATTTGTACAAACTTTTTGTATCAGAAATTAGCCAGTCGTGGGGTAGCTGTATCGGATTCCATGTTGTTTCGTCTTCCATTTTAAACTGCCAGTTAAAGTTCATGCTACTCATAATTATCCTCCAAATATATGACTGATACGCAAGTGCGCTTTCTATTCCAGTATATCGTAATAATACTATTTTGCAACCAAATTATGTATGCTTTTGTACTATTTTGCACAATATACCGTAAAAATGAGTTTGTAGTTGACAAAATTCGGGTTACAAATATAATGTTTTACAGAGTGAAATATTTATATTTATACGTGGGGGACGTGAAGACAATGTTATCGTATTATCATGTAAAATGCCTGGAATGTGATTCTCGGCTAAGCGATGCTTTTGAACCCGAAAGGGGATATTTACATGATTACAATTAAACAGTTGGCGGCAGAACTAGGTTTATCCAAGCAAGCGATCTACAACCGAATAATAAAGGATCCTTTAAAAAGTATGCTTGTTGACTTGGGCTGTGAGCCGCAGGTGTCTGTAGGCGGCACTATTTACCTTTCTGAAAAATGTGCGGAAATAGTACGTAGTGTATACGCGGAAAAATACTCGAAGCCGGATAGTTCCCCTGTACAGGGCGGATACGGCAGAAAGCGTGCAACAAAAACTACAAGTAACAATGAAATGAGGTTATTACTTACGAAGTTTGACAAAATTCAAACTATGATGTCCGGATTGGCTCAAGCGGAGGATTTGCAAAATGCACTAAATGAAAAGGGTGTAGAAGTGGCGAAGCTTTCGGGCATGGTAAACATATTAGAGAATGTTGTATCCCAAAAAGATGCCCAGCTGAATATACTGCATGATAAATATGTAGAAGCGGTAGCTCATATCAAATTGTATCAAGCCCAAATTATGACCTTAAAAAAGGCGATTAACTCATAATGCCGTTATCATTATTTATACCCCCTGATATCGCATTCGCAATGTGATATCAGGGGGTAAATGTTTAAATACAGCGTATACTGTACCGGAGGTGAAACCATAAAATGCAACTTTCCCCTAAAGTTTGGCGGCTTGCGTCTACCAAAGACTCTGCAGCTTACATGATATTGACTGCAGATGGCTATACACTTATTGATACGGGTTTATTTACTGCAGCGCGGGCGATAATTAAAGAGTTAAACCACATGCAGGTTACATCTCTGTCCAAGATATTATTGACCCATCACGACCAGGATCACATTGGCAATATGTCTTTGCTGCAGCGGAAATATAACTGCCCGATATACATTAATTCGTTAGATATGCCGTATATATACGGGCAAAAGCGGCGGCACAGCACAAAAGCATTATTCGATTTTTTTATTAAAACAGATAATTCTGCCACGCTCTCTGCCTTGGAAGACGCAGCTTTTAACGATATAACAGTAGTACACACCCCCGGCCACACACCGGGACATAGCTGCTTTCTTTTTGAAGATTTCTTGTTTGCGGGGGATTTGTTTCGCCTGCCCAAACTTAGGCTAAAACCATATTGGCTGCGAACAGGCTGGAATACGCCAAAGCTTGAGAACACTATCCGTAAAGCCATTGGATTGCCATTTAATTGGGTATGCCCCGCACATTTTTTGCCTGTAAAAATAAGCCCTTGACCCTAACACGGTGTTATGGCAATGGATGTTCCAATGGATTGGCGACAGTGATAAATACGAATACTGGGCAGACACAAGCCAAGGGAACAGCCAACATGCATGGCCTGATGGAGGAAATGCTGAACTACTACAACTGCGCAATTTCCACCTCGCCCACCCAATTAGATTTACTTATCCCCATAAAAGAGAAGGAGGCGTAATTTATGCCATACACATTTAAAGGTGTAGCGGATTTTTGGCTTTACAACGTATGCGACGTTTCATCAAAGTCGGAAGAGTTTATCCGGCAAAATGAAAAAAACAGCGATGAACTTTTGGCGGGGCTTCGATATTATTCCGAAATGCTGCGGAACATCTGTAAAAGTACTACAGTTTTTGAAGTATCAACAAAAGAGCGAAAGCAAATGCCCAGCGGCATTTACACAGATGATTTGGACAATTGCCACAACCTAACCTTTACCCGTGAGTGTCTGCTTATATTAGTAAGGGCAGGGGAACTGCAAAAAGATGGCGGCGCGTACTTCCTAACCATTGGTAAAGATAAATTTAAGGAAGCCTGGTGGTATTCTGTGCCGCCCAAAGCCGCCTATTTTGGCTTCCTTCAACAGGTAGGGTTTCATTTCCGTTTCCTTAAAAAAGGCAGTGAAGTTGCCAAGTACGCAACCTGCGACACAATAGAGCTTTACAGCGATGATTACAATGCCGCTTTTTATGCTTTGAAATTTTTGTATGATTATTGGGCTGAGCATAAGCAGGTTAAGTACGCAGGTGACGGTTATGGCTACTTGGGAGATTGCTTAGTTTTAGCGGATTATGATTCGATTCTTTTTCAGTCGAAAGTGCCAAAGCGTGCGTCATTGACACTCATTTCTTCCATCGTCGAGCTGCCGCAATCTGTCTTTAACTGTGCAGGGGATAGAAAGGATGTACTAACCCAACTTCTGGTAGGTATTTTTAATCAGCCAAACTTAAGTGTAAAAATAAATTTTGACCTGTGGCTTTGGTGGATGAAGGTATCGCATAAAAATAAAAAAACAAAGAATTTTACATTTGTCCATGTCGAGCCCAATTATGTTTGGGTCTATCAGTCACTTCCTATTGAAGTTGCCAAGCAGTTAGTTGATACGGATGATGAACTGTCCGGTAAATTTTGTGATAAGCTGAAAATGGGCTGTACCGCAGGGTGCGGAAAATGCGCAACCCCCGCCGATAGGGTAGAATATAAAGGATACCGTTTCTGCAAACATGAGAGCATAAATATTGATATTAATGCACAGGATGATATTGATTTCCTGTGTAAGATTATAGAAATGTGTGCTAAGTCATAGAAATGTTTTGCTCAAATCTCAAATGATGCTTTAATTCTGTGCCCCATGCCCGGCAACCCGGGAACGGAATGCCTAAAGTGCGTATAAATGTATTCTTCGTCCACATCCAGTAATATGTCCATAACCAGTTCGAAAACATGTGGATAGGGTGACGCAGAAAATTCACAGAAGGCTTCCCTGGGGGTAAGGTAGCCTATTTTGTAGTACCAATCCACATCCAATGACAAATAATCCCCCGGCTGCAACAATACATGATTACCATAGGGCCATGAGGGGCTTGTAAAGCATGTGGAAAAGGGTGAAAAAATAAAATATTCCAATGCACCGGCACTGCCGCCGCCGGGGAAATTATCTTCCCATCCCATGAAAATACCATTGATGATGTAACTGTAATATGGATTGTTGTTGGTAACAGTAAAACTTAGCCCGCGGGGGCTATGCTGTGTAATATTTAAGTCCAGCCCTTGGAAGCGGGCAAAGGCCGCGGCAGTAAGGCAGTCTTGTTGTGCTTGCCAGGCGGTATGACGGTCCGCCCAGTCTTCTTCAATTGTGAAAATGGCGTACATGTATTTGCCCGGTGTGCTTTGCTGCCCAATTTGCCTCATAAAATTTCTAACTACCCTGTACCGGCCCGGCGGCAGCTGCCCGTGCATATGCTCCCAGTTGATATTTTCTTCTGTGGAATAACCCGGGCCTATGATAAATAGCGGCATAATCCAGATAACTTCATTTACAGTAAAAGGTACCTGCTGCCATTCGCCATTTACATATTGCTGTATGCTGTACGGTGTGCCATGTCCCATTTCGCTGTCGGAGTCGTTAATCATTGTCAGGCGCAAGCCGGTAGGGGTAACACTGCCTTTTTCTACGTACAGGCGCATACCTTGCCAATAGTTAACGGGGCCGTTGTTTGATTGGTTTTCTTGTCCCGCCGGTATGGTTGGCGCAATGTAATCTGCGGCAGTGTATGATTCATAACTCTGATTGACATCGCTTTCGCAACCCGATAAAGCCATTCCGGCAACTACAAAAAATAAAATTGCAAAAAATATTTTTTTCATTGTATAAACCTCCTGTCGTAACTGTATGCTTACATATTACAACCCCAAAATTACACAAAACATTACAGATTCGCATAGAAATAGGAACTAAAAAAACTGTACTAACATAAATAATACACTTGACACGAACTGTATTAAGCGATATAATACACGCAATCAGCAGTGTCCCATTACATTGGAGGTGAGTACTTGTTTCAAATAGACCTAAAAAGCCGAAAAGCAATTTACGAGCAAGTAATGGACAACTTCAAACGCCTTATAGTAACGGGCGTGGTCAAACAGGGGGAAAAGGTTCCGTCTGTCCGGGATATGGCAAAAACTTTAACCGTTAACCCAAATACCGTACAAAAAGCCTACAGAGAGCTGGAAAGCCAGGGGTACATCTACACGGTGCTGGGGCAGGGGAGTTTTATTTCCGCGCCGCCGAAAAAAGGCGATGCCAAGGAAATAGCCGTACTTTATGGGCGGATAAAAAGTGACGTTCAGGAGCTCCTTTTCCGTAAGGAATCCAAGGACAAAATAATTGATTTCGTAGAAAAAATTGAGGTGATGCAGCATGGTCCAAATAGAAAACCTGACTAAAAGTTTTGACGGCTTTACCGCCCTGGATAAACTCAACCTTAGTATAAGAAAAGGCTCAATTTACGGGCTGGTGGGTGTTAACGGTTCGGGCAAGACTACGGCAATTAAGCATTTGGCGGGCATTTACCGCCAAGACAGCGGCAATGTAACCCTGGACGGTACCCCCGTTTACGATAACGCCGCGCTAAAAGCCCGGGTGGGCTTTATATCCGACGATTTATATTTTTTCCCAAACTATAACATAAGCGCACTTCGCAAATTTTACTCAAATATGTACAGTACATGGAATGAAGAGCGGTACCGCCACTTGATGGGCCTGTTTAAACTGGATGAAAAGCGTAAAGTAGGCAAATTTTCTAAGGGTATGCAAAAGCAGACGGTATTTGTTTTTGCCATGTCCATTATGCCACACTTTCTTCTGCTGGACGAGCCTATCGACGGACTGGACCCAATTGTGCGGCGGCTTATTATGCAGGAAGTTATTGATGACGTTGCAGACCGGGAAATGACCGTATTGGTTTCCTCCCACAACTTAAAAGAAATGGACGGCATATGCGACGCCATTGGCATTATAAAATGCGGGCGGATGGTAATAGAGCGGGATTTGGACGACTTAAAGTCTGACGTCCATAAAGTGCAGCTGGCCTTTGACGGTGAAGTTGAAACAAGCGATCTTGGCCTTCAGATTTTGCACGAAGAAAACCGTGGCAGTATAAAAATGCTGGTGGTGCGAGGTAAAGATGACGAAATTGCGGAACGCATTACAAGCCGTAACCCATTAATATTTGACCGCCTTCCATTGACACTGGAAGAAATTTTTGTATACGAAACGGAGGGTGCATTTAATGAAATCCCTTATTAATACAGCATTGCTGCAAGAACAGTTAAAACGATTTTGGGTAATTGCCGTTGTACCAATGCTCATTTACTTACTAAGTATTGTGGTACCGCTGCATAATGCAGGGCATAATACTATTGGCCCGCAGCAATCGCGTTTTATGCTAAATATACTAACCATGGGGTACCCAACAATTATATTTGCCATGGTTCTTGTACCGTTTTGCGTAGCAATGGCTTTGTACCCGTACAATTTTAACAGTACAGCAACATCTGCATTTTATACTTTCCCGGTTACAAAGCGGCAATTATTTTGGACAAATTTTGCCGCCGGTGCAATTTTAATACTTTTGCCTCTGTTAGTTTTGAGCTTGATTCTTCTTGTGCCAATTTATTTTAACCCGGGTTACCAATTCTCTTACTGGGAAGGCGTACAGTCATCTTGGAGGAACGTGCATCTGCCACATACTCTGTTCCCCAACGATTTGGCCGAAGGCGCGGTTATGAACACCTTTAGGCAAATGGCAGGCTTTTTTGCCCGGGCAGCAATAGGTTTCATGTTTTACTACGGCGTATTTCTTATTGCGGTAAATGTTGCGGGCAACAGGGTTGTTTCTGTGCTTTTATGCGGCGCGCTGCCGTTTATACCTGTGGCTGTACATGGCTTGTTTTGGGGTATTGGCATGTTGTATGTGTTTGGCACAAGCGGAGTAGATTCCGGGCGACAAATTGTGGAAACATTACTGCTTACTAACCCGGTTATTTGGATGGTTGTCATAGGCGGGCAAATGCGGCGGTTCCTTGGGCTGTTTTTTATAAGAGGAGGCGGCCAGTCGGGGTTAATGCTGTACTATATTTTTTATACTGTCTCTACAGCGGTGTTTTTAGCCATAGCTTATGTATGCAGCTGCAAACGCAAACTGGAACGCACGGGCGATTCGGTCGTGTTTACAAGCCTAAAAAACGTGCTGGTGTTTATCCTTTCCATGGCCGGTATGGTTATGATGGGGATATTTGGGATACATTTGCTGGAATCACGTTTTGGTATGTACCTGGGCGGTATTATTGGCTTTGTGTTATTTTACTTCATCGCGCAAATGATTGCGGAAAAATCTTTTAACGTAGTGGGTCAGAAGGCAAAATCCTTGATATATTTTGGCGGTACAATAATTGGCATATACTTGGTTATGTTTATAGTTACCACATTTGGTATGGGCTTTTATGTAAACAGGGTGCCTGCCAGGGCAGAAATTGAAGGGGTAGCGTTGCAAAGGTGGAACTATAGGGTTGTTCCAATTACAGAGCCGGAAATAATTGACCGCACCATAGAAATACACAACACAATTCTTGACAACCGAGGGTATTTGCGCCGCTTATTTTGGCAAAATATACGGGCAGATATTGACCATCGTAACTTCGAAATTGCCTACCGTTTAACAGACGGCACATATATACACCGCAGGTATATTGTTTCTACTAGATTTAGACGCCAACATGGGATTGACGATTTGTTTAGGGAACCGTCGGTTATATTGGCTAATTACCCGGGCTTGCAAAGGCCGGAGATAATTGAGTCTGTTAATATAACTTTTGATGTCCGTGAGGGTGAGGTTTGGAGCCACCATAACAAAGTTATTATTGACCAACAGCTTATATCGTCTCTTATAGAGGCGATAAAGGCAGATTACTTAACACAACTCGCCCGGCGCAGCACTGACTCTGCTGGGAATGTTGATACTCATGACGAAGTACGATGGTTTGGTTTTAGTCTCAGAACATATGAGCAAGGCAGGTTTGATTCCTGCTGGGTATCCCTGGATGCCGTGCGGGTCGGGCGTGTTATACAATGGCTGGATGGGCATTGGGGCGAAGATAATTGGATACAGGAATCGCAAATCAGAAGATGGTAATCTGCGTCACACACCCCCTGATATCAGGGGGTGTCGGCGGTTTTTTCAAACATCCCCTGCACCGCAGCCGCGTAAATATTTTTTATTACCGGGCGCAGGTGGGGCTTTTGCTCCAGCAATTGTCTTGCCTGTACCCCAGAGTTAATTTCCATTATGGCAAATTCGCCGTTTTCAAGCTCTGCAACGTCAATGGTGGCAAAGTTTATGCTAATTGCATTTGCCGCCTTGGCTGCCAGGGCTTTTAATTTTTCAAGCTTTTCTTTGTCTTTTTCGCTGTCCAGCTCAAAAGCTGCCGCGCCTTGGGAAAGGTTGTGCCGCCAGTTGTCTTCGCTTGGGGTTTTGCCGTAAACAAGCGGGCAATTACCGTTTACATAAAACACACGGTACTCGGTTTGTATTTTGTAGAACGGACTTATTGCCGCGTCCGGGTTGTTTTCAAAAATAGCTTGCACAGCTGTTTCAAGAGCTTGTACGGTGTCACAGTGGTGAATGTTTTGGCCATTGGTACCCAGGTTTGGCTTTATTACAACGTTTTGGCCAAAATTGTTGAAATATTCAAGGGCTTGTGTCCATGTGCCTTTTTCCCCTGTCCAGCCCTTGCGCCTAACCGGGTGCTGCAGTAAATAATGGGGTATGGCAGGTACGCCGCACAAGCTTAGTACAGTGTAACAGGCGCATTTATCACAGGCGATACGGTCTGCGGCAGCGTTGTTAATGTCCCAGTTAGACCACAGGACATGCCGCGTTACGCCGCCTTTTGTAAGCCGCCCAATATAGTCATGTGAAAGGGACTCGAACTGAATATTTTCCTCTTGGCAAATTTCTTGTAAAAAATCCCGCGGTGAATAGGTAAGGGGGTTTTCGGTTTGCTGTGTCATTATTAATTGCCTCTCTTTTCCGGTTTATTTTCTTTTATGACAAATGTGTCGCATTCTTTTTTTAGTTCACATATTTCGCATTTGGGGCTGCGGGCCGTACACACTTGCCGCCCGTGGGTGATGATTTGCTGATTATAGCGTATCCAATGGGTTTTTGGCAAAATTTCCATTAGGTCAAACTCAATTTTTACCGGGTCGGAAAATTTTGTGATGCCAAGTTTTTGCGAAATACGCATTACATGGGTGTCCACGGTTATGCTTGGTATGTTGAAGATGTGAGAGCGTACTACGTTTGCGGTTTTGCGGCCCACGCCGCTTAGGCTTGTAAGGGATTCCATATCCGACGGTACTTTGCCCCCATAGTCATGGAGCAGTTTCTGCGCGCTTTTTTGCAAATGGCCTGCCTTTGCCCGGAAAAACCCCGTAGAGCGGATTGCGTTTTCCAGGTCGGTAATGTTTGCCCCGGCAAAGGACTCCAGGGTTGGAAATTGGACAAAAAGTTCTGCCGTAACCTGGTTTACCCTGTCGTCTGTACACTGGGCACTTAAAATGGTGGCAAAAAGCAATTGCCATGGTGCATTATCGTCGTAATGCAAAAAACACGTATTATCAAATGGGTATAAACGGTCCAGGGTTGCCAGTATGCGTTTTATGGAAGCTCTGGATTTCATTGGATGGTTCCTCTTTTCTTTGCGAAATTTCATTCTACAAGGTATAATACAAGAAAACTTGGACATTTTCTATAGATTTTGTCAAAAGGGGAAAATTGAGTGAAATACATATTGGACATACATTGCCATACAATAAGCAGCGGCCACGCATATAGTACCATTACGGAAAATGCCGCCCACGCGGCCTCTGTCGGGCTTACACACATTGGCATTGCAGACCACGGGCCGGATATGCCCGGCGGGGCGCACAGGTATCATTTTTTTAACCTAAGTGCGCTGCCGGACGTCATCCACGGTGTCAGAATTTTGAAGGGCATGGAAGCCAATATTTTAAACAGTAACGGTGATGTGGACTTCCCAAGCCGGTACCTTGCCATGATGGATTTTGTAATCGCGTCTATGCACCGGGAGGTTGTAATTCCCGCAGATCGCAAATCAAATACTGCCGCCCTTGTCAACGCCATGGAAAACCCAAACATACACGTACTGGGGCATCCGACCAATGTGGTGTACGACATAGACATAGAAGCGGTTGTAAAAGCCGCCGCCAAGACCCGTACAATCATAGAAATAAACAACCATTCCCTTATTCCCGGTTCGTTCCGGTTTAATGGTAAAGAACCTTTTACGGAAATGCTTGCGTTGTGCAAAGAGTATGGCGTACAAATATTAGCGTCTTCAGATGCCCATTACCACACATCTGTAGGGGATTTTAGCAGAGCCAGGCCTTTAATTGAAGAAGCAGGAATACCGGAAGAGTTAATCATTAACACAAGCGTAGAAAAACTCCGCACCGCGATTAAAGCAAAGAGCAGAGGCTAAGCCTCTGCTCCCGTAGGAAGCGGAACAGGGATTTATTCCCTGTGTAGCGGCGGGGATTGGGGCAGAGCCCCATTGAAAATGGAAGGAATTGATGACATGAATTACTTAAGCAACCTTAACCCTGCACAAACGGAAGCGGTTCTTCACATGGACGGGCCGCTGCTTATATTTGCCGGGGCGGGTTCCGGCAAAACCAGAGTGTTAACATACCGGGTAGTGCGTCTTATCGAGCAAGGCGTAGACCCGTACCACATTATCGCCATAACTTTTACCAACAAAGCCGCAAAAGAAATGCGGGAGCGTATTAACGCCCTAACACCCCTTGGCGACCAGGTTTGGGTAAGTACATTCCACGCCGCCTGCACAAGAATTTTACGCCGCGAAATACAACACCTTGGCTTTTACAAGGGGTTCTCCATTTACGACTCCCAGGATACGCAGCGTCTAATCAAAGACTGTATTAAAGAAAAAAACCTTGACAAGGAACTCTATCCTGCCGCCTATGTTGCAAATATAATAAGCGCGCAAAAAAACGAACTGATAGGCCCGGAAGAATATGAAAGGCGGGTGTCCGGTAATTATCGTGAAAGCAACATTGCGGAACTGTATGCCATGTACCAAAAAAAGCTGGAAGCAATGAACGCTATGGACTTTGACGACATAATTTTTAAGACCGTAGAACTGCTTCACGATAACGAAGATATCCGCCGAAAATATCAAAACCGTTTCCGCTATGTAATGGTGGACGAGTACCAGGATACAAACCACGCCCAGTACAGGCTGGTAAACCTGTTGGCGGGCTATGCCCAAAACCTGTGCGTAGTGGGGGACGACGACCAAAGCATTTATGGCTGGCGTGGCGCAAATATAGAAAATATTTTGCAATTTGAAAGAGATTACCCGGGCGCGACAGTAATTAAACTGGAAGAAAATTACCGTTCTACCCAAACTATTCTTGACGCGGCCAATGATGTAATTGTTAATAATGAAAACCGCGCGGACAAGAAGCTTTGGACACAGAACAGCAAGGGCCAGCCAATTCGTGTGTACGAAGCCGAAAATGGCCGTGACGAAGGGGCGTTTGTGGCCCGTGTAATCAATGCGGAAGTGCAGGCAGGAAACGCCAATTACAGCGATTTTGCCGTACTGTACCGGGCCAACTATCAATCCCGCAGCATAGAGGACGCGCTGATAAAGGCAAGTATACCTTATCGCATTTACGGCGGTATTCGATTCTACGAACGTATGGAAATAAAAGACATTTTGGCATATTTAAAAGCCATTAACAACCCAGCGGACGATGTAGCTTATTTACGTATTATCAACGTACCAAAGCGGGGTATTGGCGCGGTAACCATTGAGAAAATCCAAGCCTATGCCCTGACGAAGCAGATAACGTTTTCAGAAGCTGTTTCCAGGGCAAGCGAAGTCCCGGGGCTGGGTAGAAAAGCTGCTTCTGTGGCAGAGTTTGGAAGTTTTATGCAGCTCCTTTCCCAATTTGCGGCAGAGCATCCGGTTGCGGCATTGGTAAAAAAAATCCTCCACGAGACAAAGTATATGGACAGCCTGGCAGACGGCACACCGGAAGGGGAAGAAAGGGCAGCTAACGTATTAGAGTTAATTGCCACGGTAAGCGCGTTCGGGCGGGATTCCGACGATACATCCCTTGGTAAATTTTTGGAGGATGTGGCCCTGGTTACAGATATTGATAATTACCACGAGTCTGCAAACGCCGTGTCGTTAATGACCTTTCACAGCGCGAAAGGTCTGGAGTTTAACGTGGTTTTTATGGTGGGTATGGAAGAGTACGTGTTCCCTACGACCCGCAGTATCGAAGTGGATAGCCCGGCGCAAATGGAAGAAGAACGCCGTCTGTGCTATGTTGGTATTACTCGGGCAAAAAGACTGCTGTATATTACCTATGCCGACCTCCGTATGCGTTACGATGATGTTATTTACAACGACCCCAGCCGCTTTTTGGAAGAAATACAGCCGGATAGGCTAACCCCCGTAAATTTTATGGGTAAGCCAAAGGAATTTAAAGCCTCGTCTGCCACACAGCAGCGGGGGTGGGTTGTTACAACACCACACAAAGCGGCATACAAGCCAAAATCCCCCGCTGCTCTTCCCACCCCAAAAAGTGCCCCGCCGGATTTTGCCGTAGGTGACAGGGTAGTAACCGCGTCTGTAAAATACGGTGAAGGTGAAGTGCTGGAAATACGCCCCGCCGGTGCAGATTACGAAGTTACAATATTGTTTGAAACCGCAGGCCGTAAGAAACTTATGGCCGGTTTGTCTCGGATTACAAAGGTGTCCGATTGAAACATGTCCGACTGAACCCAACGGAAACCGAAAAAAATAGTTGTGTCCTTTAGACATCTGTGGTATGCTACGCAAAATTGAATAATAAAGACGTTGACGAAGAATAGTATGTATTGCCGGATTTTCAGAGAGAAGATGTTTGGTGCGAATCTTTATGAAGGCAGTACAGAAGGCACTTCCGAGTTGTGGCTTGAACGGGTTTTAGCTTTAGTAGACGCCAACGGATTTCCTCCGTTATAGGGAAAAGGCATAAGGTGAACGCATAAAACGCCCGTGCCGTAAAGAGCAGAAATTAATTTTCTGAATTTAGGTGGAACCGCGGATAATAATATTCGTCCTAAGCATCAGCTTAGGGCGTTTTTTATTGCTTCATATAAAAAAATAAAACAGACAGGAGATTTTGAAATGAAAAATGTATCAATGGAAACGATGGTTAGCTATTGCAACCGGTACGGCTTTGTGTTTCAGGGAAGCGAGATTTATGGCGGCTTGGCAAACACATGGGATTATGGCCCCCTTGGGTCACTGTTGAAAGAGAATATAAAAAATGCTTGGAGGTATTTCTTTATCCAAAACGGAGAAAACAGCTACGAGTTGGATGCGGGTATTTTAATGAACCCGCAAGTTTGGCAGGCCAGCGGCCACCTGGATGGCTTTTCCGACCCGTTGCTGGATTGTAAAAACTGCAAAACCAGGCACCGTCCGGATAACTTGATAAACGACTTTGACAGTTCCGCAGCCCCGGACAGTATGACGCAACAGGAAATGCTTGCCTACATCATGGAAAATAATATCCTGTGCCCAAAATGCGAAAAATCGGATTTTACGGACATTCGCCAATTTAACCTGATGTTCTCTACACAGCGGGGGGTTACGCAGGATAAATCCACCACCATTTATTTGCGCCCGGAAACCGCACAGGGCAAATATGTAAACTTTCTTAATGTTCTACGGACTACAAGGGCAAAACTGCCTTTTAGCGTTGGGGCAATAGGCAAAGTTTTTAGAAATGAGATAACCCCCGGTAACTTTATCTTTCGCACAATTGAATTTGAGCAAATGGAATACCAAGTATTCTGCAAAAAAGGCGAGGATGAAAGCCTGTATGATTACTACAAACAGCGCGGGGTTGAATTTTTCGAATTATTAGGAATAGATGAATCCCGCCTAAGGTTTCATGACCATGAAAAACTTGCCCATTACGCAAAAGCGGCTTGTGACATTGAATATGCCTTTCCCTTTGGCTGGGGCGAAATTAACGGAACCCACAACCGCACAGACTTTGACCTAGGCAAGCATCAAGAGCATTCCGGCAAAAATATGACTTACTTTGACGAGAAAACGGGCGAGCATTTTGTACCGTATATTGTAGAATCTTGCTATGGATTGGGGCGGACATTTCTTGCAGTATTATTTGAGACCCTTGAGGAAGAAGTTTTGGACAATGACGAAACACGATTGGTGCTTAGGTTAAAACCATTTTTAGCCCCGTACAAAGTAAATATTTTGCCCCTAACAAAAAATAAACACGGTGATAAAGCAAAAGAAATCCATGCTTTGCTTAAAAAGTATTTTATGGTGAACTATGATGACGCAGGAAGCATTGGAAAGCGTTACCGCCGTGGAGATGCCATAGGTACACCGTTTGCGGTGACAATAGATAATAATACACTGGAAAACAATGTTATCACTTTAAGGGAGAGGGATTCCATGAAGCAAATTGACATTCCGGTGTGTGAATTGGTACAGTACTTGGCAGAAAAAATTTTCCAATGAAACGACCCTAAACTGCACTTTACTTACAGGAGGGCGATAAATTATGGACTACGAGCGTATCGCAAACATGCTGGACAAAACATTCGGGTGGGCAATTTCCCGTACCTTTTCGCGAGAGGAAGCGGAAGAATTGACCCAAGAAATTTTGTTCCAGGCAATTAAAAGCATAGGCGAACTACGGGACGAAAGTAAATTCGAGCCCTGGTTTTGGCGGCTGGCAGACATAACATTAAAGGTGTTCAAGCGTGGCAAGGCCAAGTCGCGCAGCTATATTTCCTTTGACGTTATTTCGGACATGGCCTTCGAGGATAACTACGACTTTGTCAACGACGAAGAATGCCAGCAATTACGCCGCCGCATAGCTCAAATGTCTGCTGTGTACAGGGACATCATTGTAATGCATTATTACGACGGTTTAACCTGCAAGGCTATCGCCCAAAAATTACAACTGCCGGAGGGTACAGTTACTTACCGTCTTTCCATGGCACGGGACAAACTAAAAAAGGAGTGCAGTCAAATGACAGAAACAGCGTTAAAACCCGCAAGGTTAGGCATTAGCATAATGGGTGATTTTAGAAACGAAAACGAATATCCGCCACAATTTATCAACGACGCCCTTTCTCAAAACATATTGTGGCATGCTTACCGCCAGCCAAAAACGATAGAGCAGCTATCCATACTTACAGGCGTGCCCGCCGTGTATATCGAGGATAGGGTGGAAAACTTAATTAAGCGTGAGGCCGTTATACAGCCCACAAAGGCAACTATACAAACAAATTTCTTAATTTTTGACGAACTAACCAATGGCTACGGGGCTGACGAAGTCAAGAATATCGTTAAAACCGTATCGGACAAATTTTACGACGCGGCACATAACCTTACGGAAAAAACCATTGCTTCCGGCATACAAACCGCGGGCCGTTCCTTTGACGAAATTATGTGTTTCCTTTCGGCACTGCTGCTTAACGTAACCGTTCCGGACAGTATGCCCCATTATTTACCGGGCAAATTTCAACGTTTCCCCCGTAGGTATGACGGTTACCGCTGGAAATACGTGGGTTTCCAGGAAGGCAAGGCAAGTTCCAATGTCAGTATGGGGGCAGAGCGGTCTATGAACAATTTCGAGCAGGGAAAAATGGCCCATTACAATTTTCATTTCTCGCCGTTCACCTACAGGAAATTCCTGTTTGACTACGAACTGGATGTGTGCCAGGCCGTACTGCAAAAGGAAGAATTGAACGATAAACAAAAGGAGATTGCGGCTACGCTTGTGGCCAACGGTTTCTTTGCGAAAGATGAAAACGGTGAGTTAGCCTGCAATGTACCAATAATTTCAAAGGAGCAGCATGATTTGTTTGCGCGTAACGCGGTGGATGTATTCGCTGACGTGATACCTCTGTATTCAGAGCTGCTGAAAAAGTATGTGGATGGCTATGTAAAAATGTTCCCGAAGCATTTGAAGGATGACGCGCTATTCAACGGGTTCTACATTTTTGGTGCCATGTTTAAAGCTATTGCCACCGGCTGGGTACAGCGCGGGAAGGTAGACATACCCGGCGGGGCCGTTTGTGACGCGTTGATTATTATGTAAGGTATGCCGGCTTATGTTGCCCTTTACGATTCCCCAATAATGAAATTAGCAACAACAATGGTATTCCATTCAATGTTACCGCTCCGCCAAAAAAAACCTTACAATTATCAAGGGAAGATGTATTTGGTTGTATGCGTGGACAGTTTAAAATGTCAGAAGATTTTGACGAACCACTGGAAGATTTTGAGGAGTACATGCAATGAACATCCCCACTAATATGATGTTTTGACTGTGTGGTAAAATTCTACCCCCTGATATCATGTTCCCAGTGTGATATCAGGGGGTAGTAAGTTCCTCAAGGGGGTGGCATCCAATGCCAATGTTATACCGTGTAAATTTTTTTAGAATGGTAAAATCCCAAAAGGGCCAGGGGTCTTATTGCGGAACTTTACCTTGCGTGTTAGCTGATAGATTGTTGTGCTTATAATTTCTAAATGGCCAAGTTCGTGAGGTTGATGTGGTTGTCAGTGATAACATACATACTTAATAGTCGGGACTATTATTACTGAAAATATCGTGTTCTTCACAAAACTCTAAAATCGAATCTAAAAAATACTCCATAAAAAATGGGTAAAACTGTTTTTCTCCCGTTTGATGTGCGTATCTCCAATCCTCAAATGCGTTGCTGTGTTTTTTTAATTCAGCGTAAAATTCTTCATTGCCAAACCATGTGCGTTCTACTACAGTTATTGTTTTATCAAGTGTTTCAAGTTTTTTGTGCAACTCAGCAATCAACATATTTTTAGCATCGGAATCCAATTCAGCACTTTGTAGATAATAAAGCATTGTTTCAAGTTTGGTGACTTCTGGATTTTGTCTGTCAACTGTATTTGTAGCTTTTTTATCCAAAGCCTCTTTTTGCATTTTCTCCAACTGCGCCAACATCTGCTCTTTTTGCTCTGCACTGGATGCATCATTATTATAGACAGCTTGTTTGGATTCAATGAACTCAGCTTCCAGCTTCGCTTTTCGTCGTCCATCAATTCTATTACTAACATTGTTAATTATCACATTTTGCGTTTTGCCTTTAAGCGCACCAAATAATTTTTTTAAGTTATGGGACTGTGGAATCTTATCAGCTTTTAGCATACCTTTCAAAGATAACTCACACGCAAAAGATGAAAGAACCATAGCTGGTATCCTAATCTCAAAACTCATAAAGATAGGCATTTTGGTGTGATGAAATTTGCTATTCAATGTGGTTGCAGATTCTCTAAATATTAATGCTTGACGAAGCCATTTGTTTGCGAATGGCTCTCCACATAAGGCTCTATATAATCGCTTATTCATAAAATAAATACCCTCTTTCCATCGGTAACTTCGGATACAATGTCAACTCAAAATCATCCGGCGAATTATGTATCACCGCGGATAAACCGCTCAACTACCATCAAAAAACGCCCGCCCATTTGCCTGTTTTAACATTCGGATAAAAGGCGTTGCATTTCTGGGTGTTCGGATATGGTTTTGCCGGATACTACTTCCTCGTAAACCTCAGTGACATTTGGCTTTTGCCGCCGGGCAAGTTCAAGTAAAGCCTTTTTTGGCGGGTAAGGGTTTCACATTCGCCACGGGCATCGGCTTCGTTGTCTTGATGGGATTTGAGTAAATACATGCAGTCCCACATCAATTTGATGTTCGTTACATTTTCCTTATCAAGCATCATACACTTATCCTCCATCCAAATCGACAAACCTAATTCGTGGCTTTTCCCTTCTTCCCAAACTGCTTCGCCAACAAAATAAAATGCTCCCGGCTCATTTCCATCAACGAAAAGATATTTTCGCTTACATCCACTAAAACGCCATCCAACTCAACACTAATCCCAACACTCTCAACATCATCTTCATTTTTGTATGTTGACAGAACTACAGGAATTTGCGCGCTCTGCAGCCAATCAATGTAACAATTCAAGTTTTCGCCCAAGTTTGGAATATCCTGCCGTTTGAATCGGTTGCCTGTAGAAAATTCCGAAATATCGCACTCAAGCACTTCTGCAATTTTAAGCAGCATACCTATGTCAGGAATGTGGAATCCCTGTTCATATTTGGTAACCGTCGCAACTTTATATCCAATCAATTCAGCCAGCTGCTCTTTGGATAATTTCTTTTTCTTGCGGGCTGTTTTTATTTTGCTTCCAATTTCACGCCTTTCGGCTATGGTCAATCCCATCTAAATCACCTCTAAATTATACTATTACACATCGTCACAACATTCAAGAAATATTTTTGTAATCGCACTTGATAATCACGTTGCGCAACAGTGCAATCAAATCGAAACTGTCACGATGCGCGATATAAAGTGTAAAGTTCACCATCGCATAAAACTTACTAATTATTGATATCATGAACCATTTCGGCTATAATACTATTGTAGCCGAATTTTAGCCGAAAGAGGGCCGTGTGTATGTCATATATCAAACGAGACATGGAAGAAGCATTTTTGCGTGTATCAGAACAATTTAAGGTAGTTCTTGTTACCGGGCCGCGTCAAGTTGGAAAAACTACAATGATGAAAAAGCTCATGGAGGGCAGCAACCGTAAATATGTTACTCTTGATAATTTGGTGCTGCGTGATTTAGCTAAAAACGACCCCGAAATGTTTATTAAGACCTATTCGCCGCCGGTGTTCATTGACGAGGTTCAATATGCGCCTGAACTGTTTAGCTATATAAAAATACAAGTGGATGAACGCCAACAAAAAGGCGATTATTGGCTTTCGGGTTCTCAAATATTTCGCCTTATGCGAAATGTTAGCGAAAGTTTGGCCGGGCGTGTTGGCTTGCTTGAATTGTTTCCACTATCGCAAAATGAAATTTACAACCACAAGAAAGGTATGCCCCTTGAAACGGATTTTGACCAGCTAATAGAAAGAGCAAGGGGTATTCCTGCCGCTACACCGGTTGATATGTTCACTCGCATCTACAACGGCGGTATGCCTGAAGTAATTGCAGGCGAAACAGGTATCAGAGACAGATTTTACGAAAGCTATATCCGCACATATTTAGAGCGTGATGTGCGTGATTTGTCTGGCGATATTGATGTATTAAAGTTCCACCGTTTTATGGTGGCTGTCGCAGCTCGCACGGCTCAGTTAGTGAATTTCAAGTCTATTGCGGATGATGCGGAAATAGACCAGGTTACCGCAAAAAACTGGCTGAACATAATGGAAACATTGGGCTTAATTTTCTATCTGCATCCCTATTCTAATAATTTGCTCAAGCGCACAATTAGAGCACCAAAACTCTATTTTTACGACTGTGGCTTGGTGGCGCATTTGGCACGGTGGAGCAGCGTTGAAACATTAATGAACGGTGCGCAGAGCGGCGCGATTCTTGAAAATTTTGTTATATCCGAAGTGATGAAAGGCTATTATAATTGCGGACGTTGGCCGTATTTACATTATTTCAGAGACAAGGATAATAAAGAAATTGATTTGCTGTGGGAAGCGAACGGAACGCTTTATCCACTTGAAATCAAAAAAACCGCAACGCCGGATATGCGTTTGACAAAAGTATTTGGAACACTTGAGAAAAGTGGCAAGATAGTTGGAAACGGCGGCATTGTTTGTATGTATGAAGATTTTATTCCTTTAGATAAAAATAACTTTGTTATACCTATCAGAAGCATATAGGACAAATACTCCCTGATATCACGTTCGCCAATGATATCAGGGGGTAGTATTTTTCAAGTATAATCCACACCATGTTCGGTAGCAATCACAATAGGTGCCAATAAATCAATTTGATTATTCTCAGAAGGATTTTCCCAAAACGATTTATAGTCCGTAAATTCCTCTAACCAACGCTTTGACGTATCTGCGATGTATTTTCCGTTGTTATTTACCCAATCATTAAGCTTCCAGCTTTGCTCACCTATTTCGCTAAGGGTAGTGGTCACGTTTGCATATAGTCCGCTGCTAAACTTCTGCCTGTAAAACGGTGCCTTTACTTCAACGTTTTCGGGGATTGAAACCCACATTTCGTAGCCGTAAACAGGGCTCTCGTCGGATGGGTTAGGGTTGTTGAACCCAAAATGACGGAAGCCGTAACTTTCATGAAGCGAATTTTGTGCGATAAATTCACTTACAACATTCCAGCAATCCATTTCCGGCGATTCGCCTTCCGCACGATAACAGGCCATTATCATTTTTGGCAAACGCACAATTCTGTCCGGTTCCATTTTCATCATTGATATTCTCCTCTCGTTTTCAGAGAATGATTTTAGGAGTGCGCCTGATTCCGCAAACGATGAACTTAAAAACGACATACATTTTTTTGATTCCAGCTGCTCGATAACATAATCAAGTATTATATAAAGTTCGCCCAGCTCAATTGTTTCTTGCCGAACTTTGTACAGGTGACATGTCAATACGTCTATAGCCATATTTACATCACCTGACTTGAATATACGCTCTATATCAGCAATAGGGATTTTAAGTTTTCTTAAAAATACTATTTGCTTGATACGTGAGATGTTAAAATCATCATAATATCTGTATCCATTATCTGCTCGGTTGCTGCTTAATATTTTTTCTTCTTCCCAATGATGCAATGTCCGATGAGAAAGATTAAATATTTTTACAACTTCGCCAATTTTCAGCATTTGCCGCACCTCCTTTCTCTGTAAAACTATGATAAAGCCTTACGTGGCGTGAGTGTCAATAGGCTTTTAAATAGCAATAACATCATCAAAAAAGTCAAGCGGATTTCTACTCGCTTGGTATACTAAATTTACTTCCGGAAGAACAATTACACAGGAGGTGAATAATGGATTATACCTCTGAAATTTGCATGTTGGCATCACGAATAGAGGCCGACATTAAAAAAGTTGCCGATTACAATGATTTAGAAAAAACGGTAGGATACTCATATGCCCATATGCGCAGCATCTTTTAAAAAACCGCCGAATTTTCTCTTTCCCGTTACATTCTTGCCCGTAAAATTGCAAATGCTGCTTTTGAACTTCGCCATTCGGAAAAAAGCATAACAGATATTGCTATAGAATATGACTTTTTGAACTTGGAAACATTCATTAGGGCGTTTAGGCGCAATACCGGCCTTACGCCGTCCGAGTTTAAGCGGTCGAGTCATTTATGCGGCAGACGGCTTATATGTCCGGGTGTTTATGCCCCGGTTATTTTAGGCATGGATAATTCAATGTTTACACTCTGGCACATCAAGGAGGTCAATTTAATGAGCGAAATGAAAAAAACAACAGACAGTTGTGTCCTACACGGTGTACCTAAAATCCGCTTTAACCGCGAGGTGGACGGACACATTCAAAAAACACCCTTTCCCATGTGTTTGCAGGCTGTGTTAATATGGCCATTGCTGAAGAAGCAAGTGACCCCTTGTCGGCTAAGGAGGTTTTAGAAAACGCGTTGATGCTAATGACACAAAACAAAGTAGCCTATGTTTGGAGCAACGGCCCTACAAATTATGGTGGTCAGGCGGCATATCTTACATGGGCAAAGGCTGTTGAAAACGATAATTATTTTGCCGGTGGTACAGATAATATGAGCTGTCAAATTGACGCTGAAACCATGGTGGGCGAAGGCCGCTTACACGCCGCAATATATATTGAATCCCTGCTTGATGAAATCCCCGGGCAAGCCCAATTGCTACAAAAATGTGCCGGTTTGCTAAAAGCCGCTGCCGCCTGCGCACAGGAAATAGCAACCCTGCACAGCCAATTTTCCACAAAAGAAAACCGCATAAAAATTGCCGCGTTGATTCGCAAAGCAGCCGATTATGAAAAACAGGCTTGCTTAGTACTGGCGAAAATCTTGGATAAAACACCATCGCAAATTAATGAAATAGAGCAGCAACTTAATGAAGCCGCTGCAATCGTGGCCAATTAAACCATAGAGAAAGCCCGAAAAGCCTTGTTTTTAGGCTTTTCGGGCATTTATTGTTTCCCCTACACATTAAACCGTATCAGCAGAACATCCCCATCCTGTACTACATATTCCTTGCCTTCTACCCGTACAAGGCCTTTCTCTTTTGCGGTGTTGTAGCTGCCGCATTCCATAAGGTCTGTAAAGGCCACAACTTCCGCCCGGATAAAGCCCCGTTCCAGGTCGCTGTGGATTTTGCCTGCCGCGTTAGGGGCTTTTGTGTTTCTGCGTACTGTCCAGGCGCGTACTTCTTTTTCGCCTGCGGTAAGGAAGCTGATAAGGCCCAACATTTCGTATCCGGCTTTAATTAGGCGGTCCAGGCCGGACTCTGCAAGGCCCAAATCTTCCAGGAACATTTGCTTTTCTTCCGGGTCCAGCATGGCAATTTCCGCTTCCATTTTTGCGCAGGAAACGTAGAAGCTGGCCTTTTCTGCCTCGGCGTATTGCTTTAAGGCATCCAGCGGTGTACCGGGGGCAATTTCGCCCAATTCGTCGTCGGATACATTGGCGGCGTACAGTACCGGTTTTTGGGTGATTAAGGTAAAGCTCTCTACCATTTTTAGGTCGTCCGGGTCGCTCCAGGTTATGGTGCGGGCGGCCTTGCCGTTTTCCAGGGTTTCCTTTATTTTTGTAAGAATATCCGCCTCCCGTTGGTAGGTTTTATCTGTGCGGGCGGTTTTGGCTACCTTGGTAAGCCTGCGCTCTATCATTTCCAGGTCTGCAAAAATTAATTCCAGGTCTACGGTTTCTATATCGCGGACAGGGTCTACGGTTTCGTATATGTGTATTACATTTTCGTCTATAAAACAGCGTACAACGTGAACTATCGCGTCCACTTCGCGGATATGGGCCAGAAATTGGTTGCCCATTCCTTCCCCTTGGCTGGCACCTTTTGCAAGGCCCGCGATGTCAACCATTTCTACTGTTGCGGGGGTTACGGCCTTGGGTTTATACATTTCGCGAAGCTTTTCCAGCCGCCCGTCGGGTACAAGGGCCCGGCCGATGTTTGGTGTTGTGGTGGTAAACGGGTAATTGGATGTTTCCATTTCTGTTTGCATAATTGCGTTGTACAGGGTTGTTTTCCCCGAGTTTGGTAAGCCTACAATGCCTAATTTCATTTTATGGTTCCTTTCCTGTGTTCCGCGATAAAACTTAAGCTTTTATTTTTGCGGTATTGGGTATATTATACTACATAATGACGCACGTTTCACCAAAAATGTGAAAAGAGGTTTGTTATGACAGATGTATTAATAATTGGCGGGGGCCCTGCAGGGGTAACTGCCGCATTGTATACAGCCCGCGCCAGGTTTAAAACCGTGATAATTTATAAAGACCAAGGCGCACTGCAAAAGGCCGCTAAGGTAGACAACTTCTATGGTCACTTGGAAATTAGCGGCAAGGAACTGGTCGAAGTGGGAATAGAGCAGGCAAGGCGTGTTGGGGTAACAGTTATAAATGATGAGGCTGTTGGCATAAAGCAAAACGATGACGAAACAATTACTGTAGAAGCTGCGAACGCCGCCTACACTGCACGTACCGCTGTAGTTGCAACCGGGGCCAGCCGTACAACCCCTAAAGTTAAAGGATTGACTGAATTAGAGGGCAGGGGAGTAAGTTACTGTGCCATTTGCGACGGGTTTTTCCACCGTGGGAAGGACGTAGCTGTTATTGGTAACAGTGCGTACGCGCTTCATGAAGCGGAAGATTTGCTGCCAATTGTAAATTCTGTAACTGTATTAACAAACGGGCAAGAACCGCTGGTTAATTTCCCGGAAAATATTATTGTGAAAACCGATAAAATTAGTGAAATTGTGGGGCAAGCAGGTATAATGGGCGAAACCCTAAAAGCCGTAGTTCTTGACAGCGGCGAAGTGATAAACCTTTCCGGCTTGTTTGTGGCAGTTGGTGTTGCAGGCGGTACTGAACTTGCTATGAAATTGGGCGCGGTTGTGCAAAACAACGCCGTATCTGTGGATGAACAGCTTCGTACTACGGTTACAAATGTATGGGCGGCCGGGGACTGTACCGGCGGCCTGAAGCAAATTGCTAAAGCGGTGTACGACGGAGCAATAGCCGGAACAGATATTGTAAAAAAAATAAAGGAGCAAGTTAAATGAGCCAATTTAAAGCGGCAGTGGTAGGGCTTGGGGGCGTTTCCCCAATGCACACAAAATCATTACAATCTTTGGGGATACAAATTGTTTCTGTATGCGACAAAGACCCGGCAAAGGCAAAAGCCGTGGCCAAGGAATTTGGTGCAGCGGAATACACAAACTATGTAGAAATGCTGGATGCGGGCGGTTTTGATGTTTTGCATATTTGCCTGCCGCATTTCTTGCACGCGCCCGTGGCAGTAGACGCCATGCAAAAGGGGTACCATGTATTGACGGAAAAACCCATGGCAACCACCATTGAAGACGCAGAAAAAATGATAACCGCCGCAAAAGAAAACAACGTCTGCCTGGGGGTAATTTTCCAAAACAGATACAGCCCCGGGGCGCAGCTAATAAAAGAAGCCCTGGAAAGCGGCCAGCTTGGCCCGGTAAAAGGCGGCTGGATACGTGTAACCTGGCACCGGGGCGAAGGGTATTACCTTAACAGCGACTGGCGGGGCAGGTGGGCTACGGAAGGCGGCGGTGTGCTTATCAACCAGTCCATTCACAGTTTTGACATGATGAATTATTTCTTGGGAAACCCAACGTATGTAAGCGCGTCTATTGCCAACAGGGCGCACCCGTCAATAGAAGTGGAAGACGTGGCCGAAGGTGTAATTACATACGGCCAAATTCCCATTTCATTTTTTGTAAACACCTACCATCCATACGATGCCCCTGCTAGTGTAGAAATTATTTGCGAAAATGGCAAGGCAGTCTTGGTTGGGGAAGATGCGGAAATAATTTATAACGACGGCAGAAAAAAAGCCGCCGGTGCAGACAAAGCGGCACAGCAGCAATTTGGCATGAAAAGCTACTGGGGTGTTTCCCATGTTAAACAAATCCACGATTTTTACCGGTCGGCAGAAAGCGGCAAGGCACCGGCCATAGACGGGGAGCAGGGTCTTCGTACCCAACGGCTGATAAACGGCATTTATGAATCTGCCAAAAGCGGCAAAAGGGTAGATGTTTCGCCTTCTTCAACTATGTTGCCGTTGTCCATGTAAAACACATAATCGCAGACGCGCTTTATCGCAGAAAGCTGATGGCTAATTATCACCCAGGTAATGGGTGATTTTTTTTGCGTATTTACAACATGCTCTTCAAAGCGGGTTTGGCTTTTCATATCCATATTAGAGAATGTTTCATCTGCAAAAATAACTTTTGGTGAAAAAACCATTGCACGGATAAAGGCCAGCTTTTGCCGTTCTCCGCCGGATAACCCCGGCGCGTAAGCTTTTTTCAAGTCTTGCAAACCCGCAAGTTCGAGATAATACTCCAATGTGTCCATATCCGGTTTTATTTTTCGGATTTTTAGCGGATAAGTTAAGTTTGCCATAACCGTATCCCGTATCAGGTATGGTTTTTGCGGAATTAACGTGATGTCGCGCACGGTAAGCCCGTCATATTTTACTTCACCGGTGTCGGCAGGAATAAGCCCGGCCAGTAATTTTGCAGTTATACTTTTGCCGCAGCCGTTGGCACCGATTAAAGCGTAAATTTGCCCGTCGCACAGCTCCAATTTATCTATTTCCAGCGAAAAACGCCCAAAGGACTTACGAATACCGGATGCACTAACCTGCACATGGTTTTTACTTGCCACGCTAAATATTTTCATCCAAATATTTATCCTTTCTGCGTATAATTGCGGCGGCGGCCTGTAGGGCAAAAGCAATTATCATCAAAACTATTCCGAAATTTATCGCCCTTTCAAAATCCCCTTGGTTGCGCAGCATTACAATTGCCGTATTCATGGTGCGGGTATGATGCCTTATGTTGCCGCCTACAATCATAATTGCGCCAACCTCGCTTATGGCGCGGCCAAAACCGGCAACAAGGGCAAAGTAAATCCCGCCGCTGAGTTCCTTTACAAGCAAGCGAAGGGTCTGCCATTTGTTGGCCCCCATGGTGCGGGCAAAAGCGCGGATGTTATTAGCGTCACGTTCTGCGGCGGAATGTACCGCGCCGCAGATAATTGGTGTAATCAGCAATACCTGGGCAATTATCATAGCCTCTACAGTAAAAAGTAAGCCAAGTAAGCCCAACGGGCCATTACGCATAAGCAGCAGGTACACCACCAGCCCGATAACCACCGGCGGTGCCGCCATAAGTGTCCGGTTGATGTTTACAACCAGCCACTTGCCTTTAAAATTTACCCCCTGCAGCCAAATTCCCAGGGGAACGCCCAAAACAAACGAAATTAATGTAGACGAAATTGTAACCCGCAATGTTACGGCTATAATCGCCCAAAATTCTGCGTCAAAAAACCTGACCATAAAATCACTCTATTCAAAAAATGGAAAGAATAGCGGCGCGCCAAACTCTTCTACGCCGAAAATGCCAATTAGGGCCTGGGTCCGCTCACCCACAAGCCAGTCCGTAAAAAGTCTTGCCCCATGGGGTTCCCTTGCAGACGAAACAATCATAAGCCCGTAGGGGTTTTTCAAAATATCGCAAAACTCAGATACAATAACCAGGCTGCCTTTATTGGGGTAATTCAACCAGGTTGCCCTGTCGGAAAGCACATAACCGTCCATTTCTACAGCCATGCCAAGGGTGGCCCCCATGCCTTGGCCAACACTGACAAAATTGGAGTTACTATACGGGTCTGCAATGCCGATGGCCTCCCAAATTTCCCGCTCTTTGACATGGGTGCCGGAGTTATCACCCCGGGATAAAAAGCGGAGCCCCATGTCGTAAATGGCCTCGAAAGTTGCCAGCGGGTCGTTATTA
>JGI20163J15578_10000051_pt1 | contig 43521 bp, 42 predicted proteins | sample TergutCu122P1_FD_15578 | JGI IMG/M metagenome (IMG submission 15578)
TACGCGAGCTGGGTTCAGAACGTCGTGAGACAGTTCGGTCCCTATCCGTCGTGGGCGCAGGGAATTTGAGAGGAGCTGTCCTTAGTACGAGAGGACCGGGATGGACGGACCGCTGGTGTACCTGTTGCAGACCAACTGCACGGCAGGGTAGCCAAGTCCGGAACAGATAAACGCTGAAGGCATCTAAGCGTGAAGCTGCCCTCAAGATTAGATTCCCCACTGCTTTAAGCAGGTAAGGACCCTTGTAGACCACAAGGTTGATAGGCGGGAGATGTAAGCATGGTAACATGTTCAGTTGACCCGTACTAATAGTCCGAGGGCTTGTCCTATTATACAAGCCATGCGCTATACTGCGATTTGCTCTCCTTCTCTATGTTCAGTTTTTAATGTCGCTTGACTTATGAAATGGATTTTGATATATTTTATATATATTCCTCGATAGCTCAGCGGTAGAGCAACCGGCTGTTAACCGGTAGGTCCCTGGTTCGAATCCTGGTCGGGGAGTTAGTAAAGACTTATAATGTTTATGCATTATAGGTCTTTTTATTTATCATAATTGTTTTTCTTGATAAATCATTTAGATTGGCTGCATATACATAATTATGAAATTTTCCATAATGGCAGATTTTCTTGCGTTTATATATGTTTGTTTTGAACATTATTTGTGCTTGCAATTTGACTATTGTTACAATTTCATGTCGAATTGTTCAAAATGTACATGATATAAGCGCAAAATTCAGTTTGATTTGGCAGAAGGAATATATAGTGATTAAATTTTTGGTGTAGACAAAGGCATTATCTTGTGATATCCTGCTCGGAACAAATTTACGGCAAATAAATAGCAAAACGAGGAGGTGTACCCATTAGTGGAAACTGTTCTCAAGATAAGAAATTTACGAACGTCATTTAGGGTAGAAGGCAAGTACTATGCCGCAGTAGATGGCGTTGATTTGGATGTTAATAAAAATGAAGTGCTTGCTATAGTTGGCGAATCTGGTTCGGGCAAAAGCGCGATGGCTCTTTCTTTTACAAAGCTGCATAATGAAAATTATACCCGCATTGATGGTACGGTAATGTTTGGCGGTAAAGATTTGATCGCTATGAGCGAGTCGGAACTAAGCGCGATACGCGGCGGGCATATAAGTATGATATTTCAGGACGCGCTTTCTGCGTTAAACCCTCTTTTAAGGGTTGGCTCTCAAATTGACGAAGTTTTGTCGTACCATACTAAAATGAATGCCACCGAAAGAAAAGCCTACACAATAGAATTGCTAAACTCTGTTGGCATTGTAAACCCGGAACTTGCGTATACACAATATTCTTACCAGCTTTCGGGAGGTATGCGGCAAAGGGTTATGATTGCAATGGCTCTTTCTTGTAAACCGGACCTGATTATAGCCGATGAGCCTACAACTGCGTTGGACGTTACCATACAAGCACAAATTTTGGACTTGCTGCGTAAGCTGCAAAAAGACATGCAGTCTTCCATTATTCTTATTACCCATGATTTGGGGGTAGTAGCAGAAATGGCAGACAGGGTTGCGGTAATGTACGCAGGGCAAATAGTAGAAATAGCAAGCGTTTGGGACTTGTTCGAAAACCCGCAGCATCCATACACGCGCTCTTTGATAGAATCCATTCCAAATATGGATGACCAGGTGGACAGACTACATGTAATACAGGGTATGGTGCCACCGCTGCACCTTATGCCAAGGACCGGCTGCCGTTTTAGCCACCGCACACCTTGGGTTAAAGAGCATATACATGAAGAAACCCCAACGTATCATGAAGTTGGGCCGGGGCATTACGTACTTTGTTCTTGCTACAAATATTTTACATTCCGGGGCAGGGACGCACAGCCTAAGCCTAGCAACGGGGAAAGGTAGGTGGACTTATGGCACTGCTAGAGGTAAAGAACCTAAAAGTTCACTACCCTATAAGAAAGGGAATTCTTTCCCGGATAAAAGGATATGTAAAAGCGGTTGACGATGTAAGCCTTACTATAAACCCCGGGGAAACAGTTGGCCTTATAGGCGAATCAGGTTCCGGCAAAAGCACAACGGGTAAGGCAATACTTGGCCTTACACCACTTACGGGCGGCACTATTTTCTTTAATGGCGAAAACATTACAAAGTATATTGGCAAAAACCGTTCTGCCTACCGCAAAGAGGTACAAATGATTTTCCAGGATGTTTCTTCGGCATTAAACCCACGCAAACGGGTTTTTGACATCTTGACAGAACCTATCAAAAATTTTGAAAATTTGACAAAACTTGAGCGGCATAAACGTGTGGACGAACTGTTAGACATTGTGGGTATGCCTTCCCAGGCGGCCATGAAGTACCCCTTCGAATTTTCCGGCGGGCAACGGCAACGACTTGGGGTTGCAAGGGCAATAGCCCTAAAGCCCAAACTAATTATAGCCGACGAGCCGGTTTCTGCATTGGATTTGTCTGTACAGGCGCAGGTGCTTAACTATTTGAAGGAAGTACAGGAACGACTTGGCTTGGCCTACTTGTTTATAAGTCACGACTTGGGCGTTGTAAAACACATGTGCGAGACCTTGGCAATTATGCACAACTCCCGTTTTGTGGAATACGGCAGCCGTGAAGATATTTACAAAGATCCTACGCATATTTACACAAGGCGGCTAATTACGGCCATACCGGATGCCAACCCAAGGATGCGCGAGGAAAACGCGTTAAAACGGGAGCAGTTAACAAAAGAGTATGAAAGCCAATATGACATGTATTATGGCGATGGCGGCAGGGTATATGATTTGAAAAAGTTAAGCGACACCCACTACGTGGCGATGGAATAGGAGGCAGAGATTATGGTTGCAACTATAATTAGAAGATTACTTATCGTGATTCCTCAAATTTTTATTATATCGCTGGTTATTTTCGGCTTAGCATGGATAATGCCCGGTGACTTTGTGTCACAACGGCGTATGATGGAAGAACACGTAACACTTAACGAAATTTTGCTGATGCGTGAGCGATTTGGTTTAGATGACCCATGGTACCAACAGTATTTACGCTGGCTTGGAAGTGCTCTGCGAGGCGACTTTGGTATGTCGTTCCAGCATGGCCGCCCNGTTGTAGATTTGGTAAGAATTAACATTGGTAACACATTCCGGCTGTCACTTGCTTCAACGATTTTGGCTTTNTCTATAGCTATTCCATTTGGCATTTTGGCTGGCCGCTATAGCAGAAGGTGGCCCGATAAAGCAATAATTTTATATGGTTTTATTGGGTTGGCACTGCCGGCTATTGTTATTGCTATCCTGCTGGCATGGCTGTTCGCGTTTCAACTGCAATGGCTTCCGTTTAGGGGGTCTATAGATCCATTAGTTTACGGAACAGGGTTTGTGCCTGAAACATTGTCAAGACTGCGACATATAATACTTCCCGCTTCATCATTAGCATTAGGTGGCGGCATAGGAACCATATATTTCCTGCGGGCACAAATAATAGAAGGAAAAAATTCCGAGTATGCTATGACGGCAAAAGCCAACGGTATACCGGAAAAAAGAATATTTAGTCGGCACATACTTAGGAACTCGTTGATTCCTTTTGCACCGACTGTAGGTTTTATTTTTGCCGGACTGTTCACAGGTTCGATACTTATTGAACGTATTTATGCATATCCGGGTATGGGGCAGCTTTTCTTTACGGCAATAGCCCAAAGAGACCAAAATGTCGTAATAGGTGTTGCCCTATTTTATTCTGTTATTTTTGTAGTTGCTGTACTGATAGGGGATATTGTTCTTACCATAGTAGACCCAAGAATACGGATGAAATAGGAGGCGGCTCATGAATAACGAGCAAAACGAAGTATATGAAATTGTTAAAGTACCGTCTATGTTAAGATTGTCGCTACGTGAAATAAAGGCAGATAAGTTTGCTTTGGTTTCTGCTATTATAATATTCCTGATCTTGGCTACGGTTATTATCGCTGCACCAATTGTAACAACGGAGTCGGCAACCAGGGTTAACATGCAAAATGTAAACAGTCCACCGTCATGGCAGGGTGGAACAGAAGGATACTTGCTTGGTACAGACCAAGGTGGCAGAAATATATTTTTTCTTCTTATAGTTTCCGCCCGTAATTCCCTTATTATAGGCTTTGGTGTTGCAATAATAGCTATTATTATCGGTTTTGTTATTGGTATTATTTCCGGGTATTTTGGTGGATGGATTGATATGGTCATTATGCGTTTAGTAGACACATGGATGATGATACCGACACTGGTATTTATAATTGCCATGACAACAGTCCTTCCCCGAACTATATGGAACTTGATTTTCTTGTTGGTTGCTTTTGCATGGCTTGGCCGGGCAAGGCTTATACGAAACGTAACATTGCAGCAAATAAATATGGATTATGTTGCTGCATCAAAAACATTAGGTACACGCAATCCCATAATAATGCTACGTGAAATTGTGCCAAATTTGGTTCCAGTATTGGCCCCGGACATAGTACTTGCAATGTCTACTACCATTGGTGTTGAAACAGGACTTTCTATGCTTGGGTTTGGTCTTCCTATTGAAACACCAAGTATTGGCACGCTTATAAACAATGCAATGGTAATGATTAACCTGCAACACCGATGGTGGAACTGGTTCCCGGCAATAGCATTACTTTTTATTATTTCTCTCAGTATCAACTTTGTAGGGCAAGCTATTCAAAGAGTGGCCGATCCAAGACAAAGGATGGTATAGCAACTTGCATAAGTATAAACCCAGTAATCCTACTTGAATACAGTCCATGAGACGATATTCAGGTTGATTATATAAAAAGTAAAAAAAAGGAGGCTGCAAAATGAATGCAGTGTTAAAAAGAACGTTAACTTGGGCATTGGCTCTAATACTAATGATGGGTATTGTGGTTTTTGCCACAGCCTGTAGAAACGACGCCCCAGAGGCAGACAGAGGTACGGCAGATGCCGGCACCGGTACCGAAACAGTAACACCGCCACCGCCACCGGCCTTACCGGAGGTAATAGTACCGGTAGAAGTATTGGATGCAGTTGACGCTTTGGCAGAGCTTCGCGAGCTTGAGGCTCAGTTCCCAAGAGCATTTGACAACCCAAGAACCATTATACCGGGCGGTGACTTTGTCCGTGCATGGGGCAATACCAACCCAATGGTTGGAATATTTAACCCCGTGTTATTTACAAACACACAGTGTAGAGACGTTAGTGAACTTGTTATCCCTTCATTGTTTGCACGTAACGATCAAATGATGATATTATTGGGCCCGGATGGCCACAATGCACCTACTATTGTAGAACTTAACCTTGATGAACTGTATGCCACTGTTACTATGCGTGACGGTGTGTACATTTACTGGCATGACGGTGTACCACTTACCCTTGACGATTTAGTATTTGCATACGAAATCATAGCTCACCCTGATTATACAGGTGTTCGCTTCCAACCTGCGGAAGGTGTCTATTTTATGGTAGGTGCACATGAAATGAAAGCAGGCGAGGCAGATTATATTTCTGGCTTGGAATTAAGCGACGATGGCCGTCAACTTACAATCCGCTTCACAGATATGCCTCCGGTTATATCGTTTAGCTTATGGAGTTTGCCAGTACCGCGCCACCATTTTGAAGGCATAGCAGTTGCAGATATGGAAGAACACCTAAATTCCAGAGAGAACATACTTGGTTTTGGTCCGTTCTACATCGCAACCAAGGTTGTTGGCGAATCTCTTGTTATGCACGCAAATGAAAATTACTGGAGAGGCCGCCCGAATATAGACAGAATCATTTGGGCCGGTACAGACCCAGAGTTTATTTCCGAAGGTATGAGAATAGGCCACTTTGACCTTGCAGGCTTTAGGCTTACAGACTGGCCTTACTTCCAAGATATGAACAACGTAGCGTGGCTTGGACAGATTGGTCCGGGTCAAGGCCCACTCATGCACTTTACACTTGGTGAGTTATATTCTTGTGAAGACACCGGTGTTGTTCGTATTCGTGACCGTGATGACGGCCACCCAATTACAGACCCGGTTGTACGCCGTGCAATAGCCTACGCCATTGACCGTTTGTCTATAGACGTTAACTGGAACCAAGGCTTTGGACGCCCTGCAACATCTGTACTAAGCCCGTTCAATGGAGCACCTTGGATTGACCCGCACAACCCTGGCCTATCAATTTTCGACTTAGACCTTGCAAACCAAATGCTTGACGAAGCCGGGTATGAGTGGGGACCTGACGGTTTCCGCCTGGACCTAAATGGCAACCCGTTCCATGTAGCCTTTGGCTTCTGGCACACACCTACAAATGAAATTATTTTCCAAATGCACCAACAAAATTTGGCACAAATCGGTATAGACTTTAGACTGTACAACGACAGTTGGACAGATTGGAACTCGCTAATCGAGTATTTTAGCTCAATCAATGGTATCCATGCAGATGCACAGTACAGAAACACCGGTATGCATATGCATCAAATGGGTTGGTCACATGGCGGCAGCCCGAGCCAAAGCTGGTTATGGGGCGAAAACGCAGTATTTAACCACAGCCGTTTTACAACACCAACCTTCCAGGCTACATTGGACAGGGTTGACTCTATGGCTGCGTGGTGCCCAGAGTACCTTGGCGATGCCATAAGAGAATTTGCAGCATATTGGGATAGAATGGTACCTGCTGTTACAGCTTCTTGGTCTGTTGGCCTAACAAACGTAAACAACCGCGTTGTTAACTATACAACAGATCGGGGACGTTACACAGAAGATGGAATGTGTTGGGTAAGATTAGGTTTGTCTGCACCTGTACCATACGCGCACAGATAATCCAGGATATTTTATGGGGCTGTCTCAATAGCCTGAAAACGATAATTTCCTAATGCCTCGAATCGATTACCCCCTGATATCAGGGGGTAATTTTTACAAAGAAGCAAATATCGCTAATACCATACCCCATTTTATCTGCAGCCCAACGATTATGCGAATAACGCTCCATCCACCAGTCGCCGCAATCAGGAAGCCACCCGAAGCCTTCTTCCTCAAGTTTTTTCCAAGCGACATCTTCAATTCCTTCCATATAAATTTCATCTTCTTTTCCATAGATCCAACATACACCTAAATCTCTCTTTGGGAAGTCTTCGTATTCAAAACCTTCGGGAACGACCGTACCTTCGGATGTAAAATATCCAAGCCAGTATTCAAAGCCGTCTCGCATACTCATTAATCCCATAGGCGCATCGCCGTCCTCGTAAAAATCCCTGTGAACACCCTTTAGCTGTTTTTCAAGAATTGCGTACAATCCTTTCTCCTTCCATTCTTCCCTCGCTTCTTTTTCGCCCGGATATTTTTTCCCTATGAACCTCATTGCGCCAAGACTTTTAAGTCTGTATGCTCTAATCGCAAGCGGCGTTGTTATTCTTATATCGTCCAACTTTTCTGTCACATCCAGTAAATGGTTTATATTGGACGGGTTTCCGTTATAGTTTGATGTAGCCAATTGAGCTTCAATTTCTTTTAATTCGTGCAACAGCGCGACCTCATTATCAATATCGTCAGCCTTTTTGCCTAAGGCTTCCAACACCGCATCTGAACTGGACGCTTCAAAAATGTGCTTGATGTCCTTTATGCTAATATTTAGCTTGCGCAGAATTAATATCTGCTTTAACCGCGTAATCGCTACTTCATCATACATTCGATATGCATATTCCTCATTGCGTGTACTGACTATAAGCCCCATATCTTCGTAATAACGGAGCGTTCGAGCAGTGACACCATAGCGGGATGATACCTCTTGGATTTTAGATAATTCGTTCATGATATTTTACCTCCAAATTTGTTTTTGCCAAAACGGCATACATTAATTATGCAGGCTTCCCTAACGGCAGAGTCAAGAGACGTTAAAATTTATTTTACATCAAAATACCCCCTTTATGTTATACTAAGTGTAACAAAAATAAGAGGGCGATGGTATGTACGCCCGCCCGGCAGAGGAGATGTATAGATGAAAATTGAACGTACATTAAAAGGCGATTTTAATTCCTTAATATACGCTTTGGATCATGGCATCTTAAGCGGGAGTATATCCGCGACATTCCAAGGGGGCAGCTACTTTACAATGGGTGATGTGCGCTGTGCCGTACGTGTATACGAACGTTACAGCATAATAGGCAGTAATCGTTTGGCGGCTAACATTACCCTGCTGGGCGAAGGGGATAATTTGCTACTGTCCATTATTACATCCGGCGGGAGCCAGGCTGTTTTCTTTAAAATTAATACATTTGGCGAAGAGGCGTTTGCAAATAAAATTGCCAAAATTGTAGACAGGTGGGAGCAGCAGGAAGGAAGGCTGCAATGAGTTTTGATAAGCAAATCTGCCGAAAAAATACTAACTCTGTAAAGTACGACTTTGCCGCATATTATGGCAAGCCGGAAGACGCCACCCCGTTGTGGATAGCGGATATGGATTTTCAAATACCCCCGGAGGTAACCGCCGTTTTACAAAAATGCGTAGACCACGGCATTTATGGGTATACAGAGTCGAAAGAGCCGTACTTTAGGGCGGTACACAATTGGTATGCCGCGCGGTACGGCTACCACACAAAGGAAGAGTGGCTGGTCAAAACCCCCGGTGTTACATTCGCCCTTGGCATGGCTATAAAGGCGTTCACATGCCCGGGTGACAACATATTAATTCAGACGCCGCTGTACCCGCCAATTGCAGCTACTATTAAGCTGAACCGCCGCAATGTTGTAGACAATACACTTGTGTACAATGAAGGCCGTTACGGGATAGACATGGCAGATTTTGAAGCGAAAATTACGGCCAACAATGCAAAAATGTTTATTTTGTGCAGCCCCCACAACCCTGTGGGGCGTGTTTGGACGCGGGAAGAGCTGCAAGAAATGGGGCGGATATGTAAAAAGCATGATGTGCTTGTAGTGTCGGACGAGATACACTGCGACATCGTGTTCCCGGGGCATAGGCATCACGTTTTTTCTACGGTGTGTGATGATGTACCGTCTGTAATATGCACAGCCCCCAGCAAGACGTTTAACATTGCGGGGCTTCAAGTTTCGAACATATTTATACAGGACAGCGGCCTTCGCAAAGCGTTTTTTGACGAAGTACTGGCGACGGGCTACCATCAGCTTAGCACCATGGGGTTAGCGGCGGGGCAAGCCACCTATGAGCATGGGCATAACTGGCTGGCGGCATTGCTGGAATACCTGGGCGAAAACGCCGCGTATGTAGAAAATTTTATATCTGCCAACTTGCCACAAGTAAAAGTCGTGGATTTGCAAGGCACATATCTTATGTGGCTGGATTTTAACGGACTAGATATGCCTCACCGTAAATTGGAAGATATAGTAAATAATAAGTGTAAACTATGGCCTTCCAGCGGCCCTGCATTTGGGGAAACCGGGGCCGGGTTTTTCCGCCTAAACATAGCCTGCCCAAAAAGTACCCTTGAGGAAGCCATGGAAAGGCTGCAACGGAGGTTACAGTAGTGGAATTGAAAAAGTTGAAACAGGATTTTGCCGTTTGTAAGCTTGCAAACCGGGATAACGTTGATTTTACCGGTGAATATGTCTTCCTGTGTAAAACCGATGACGAAATTTCGCTGGTTTGTGAGGCCGCGCATGTTCCAACCGGCGCAATTGCTGTTGAGTCCGGTTGGAAGGGCTTGAAAATTGCAGGCGTTTTAGACTTTGGGATGGTAGGGATAATTGCAAAAATCTCTAATATACTGGCGCAGGCGGGCATCAGTGTTTTTGTTGTTTCCACTTATAATACGGACTACATTTTTGTTAAGGCGGAAAATTACGAAAAGTGCGTTCACGAATTGGTGTGCAATGGTTATGTCGTAGAATAATCTCAAGCGAGGTAGACATGGAAACATCGGAATTTACGTATAAAGAAGCGTCTTCCCAAGACCTGGAGCGGAGATGGGACATAAATATTGCCAACAACCCCGGTGACAACCGCTGGGCTGCATGGAAGAAAGTAGTCATTTCCGAGAATCAAAATAATATACTTCAAACCTTTGTTGTTTTGCACGACAACGAGCCCATAGGTGAAGGTACGCTAATATTTTTACCCCAAAACAACGAAATATACGGCGGTTGTGACAAGGATAACGTGGCATCTTACATGATAATGGTAAAAATAGGTGTGAAGCAAGAGGGCTTTGAAGAAAATGGTGCCCCAGTGTTTTTCATCGATTATGAGACATATAGAAACAGGTAATCATCTACCCCCTGATATCAGGGGGTAAGGAACCAATTTGGACAAAATCATAAAAGGCGTGATAATATGGTAAACGATTTTCCTATTAACCAACTTACGAAAAACTTCGCGAAACGCAACATAGATGTGCTGTGGTTTGATACCTTTGAAGATGTAAAAAGCTATCTTTTACAGGAGATTCCAGGCAGCGCGTCCGTGGGCATCGGTAATTCTAAAACGCTAAAAAGCATGGAGATTACAAAAGCCCTGTGTACCCGTGGCAATGATGTTTTTGATAAAACCCTTGGCAACACCAAAGAAGAAGTGCGAAAATTAAAGCGAAACGCGCTTTTGACAGATTACTACATTTCCGGTTCTAATGCCGTATCAGTAGATGGCAGAATCATAAATATCGACCACAGCGGGAACAGAGTTGCCGCAATTACATTTGGGCCGGACAAGGTTTATATTGTAATTGGTAAAAACAAAATTACCGCAACACATCACGAGGCTATGAAAAGGGCCAGGGATGTATCTGCACCCCTGAACGCGAAACGGGCGGGGTTTAACCCACCGTGTGTTTTGGCCGGGCATTGTACAGATTGTAATTCCCAAGAAAGAGTCTGTTATGCGGTTTCAATAATTGAAGGGCAGCATATTAAAGGGCGTTTGACACTGCTGGTTGCAAATGAGGATGAAGGTTTCTGATGGGAGTGAAGGAAACATGAACGAAAGTATGAAATGTAAAAATTGCCTATTGACAACTTGCATTCCCACGTATTATTATACCCGTTAACAACTGAATACACATCCAGAGCGGTGGAGGGACCAGGGCCCTGTGAAACCCGGCAACCGGCAAACGCACGGTGCTAACTCCCCCGGCATTATTAGCTGTCGGAAGATGTACGTTTAATGTCCATAATTACAAGCCCTGACAGTGGGCTTATTTTTTTTAATCATAAGGAGTGACCCAAGTGCCAATAAAAATCCCCAACACATTGCCAGCCAAAGCCGAACTTGAGAGCGAAAACATTTTTGTTATGACAGAAACTCGCGCCGTTACCCAAGATATACGACCGCTGAAAATTGCAATCTTAAACCTTATGCCGGAGAAGCTTGCCACCGAAACGCAATTATTGCGCCTTTTAGGTAACACCCCGCTGCAAGTGGACATTGTATTTGTAAGGCCCGGTTCCCACATGTCCAAAAACACGCCGCAAAGTCATCTTCTGGCGTTCTACAAGCCCTTCTTGGAAGTGGAAATACAAAAATTTGACGGACTAATTATCACCGGCGCGCCAATAGAGCAGATGCCTTTTGAAGAAGTAAGCTACTGGAGTGAACTGCGCAGTATAATGGATTGGTCGCGGGCCAATGTCACATCTACACTGCATATTTGCTGGGGTGCGCAAGCAGGGCTGTATTATCATTATGGCATAGGCAAAACTGTGCTGCCCGGCAAGGTTTTTGGCGTGTTCCCCCACAACACCGCAGGTGAATGCAATAAGCTTGTGCAGGGCTTTGACAGCATATTCCATGCGCCCCATTCCCGTTGGGCTGCCGTAGATGAAACCGCACTGGAAGCCCATCCAGAGCTGGAAATTCTTGCATCTTCGCCAATGGTTGGCCCCCATATAGTCTCTACACGCGACCATAAGCAAATTTTCTTGCTGGGGCATATGGAGTACAACCCAGACACACTTTTGCAAGAGTACAATCGCGACCTTGAAAAGGGCCTAAACCCCAACGTACCGTACAATTACTTCCCCAACGACTGCCCCACATGCAGCCCCGTTACAACATGGCGCGCCCATGCCAACCTTCTTTTTTCAAACTGGCTAAACTACTGTGTGTATCAAACAACACCATATAATTTGTAGAGGAGAATATCAATGACAAACATTGCAATACTGGGCTTCGGCGTAGTCGGCTCTGGCGTTTATGAAATCGTGAGCAAAAACGACACCCTCGAAGAAAAATGCGGAAGCAAAATAAAGGTAAAAAAGGTGCTGGACATCCGTGATTTATCCCCACACCCGGCACAAAACATCCTCGCAAAAGATTTTTCCGAAATACTAAACGACAGCGAAATAAGCATCGCTATAGAAAGTATCGGAGGTCTTTCCCCGGCATATGAATACTCAAAGTCTTTACTTTTGGCCGGAAAAAGCGTAGTAACAAGCAACAAGGCGGTAGTTGCCGCCCACGGTAAGGAATTGCAAAAAATTGCGGACGAAAACAATGTCAGATATATGTACGAGGCAAGCGTTGGCGGCGGTATCCCCATAATACGTCCGCTCAAAAACTGTCTTGCCGCAAACAAAATAACTGAAATTGTGGGAATTTTAAACGGCACCACGAACTACATCCTTACGCAAATGGTGACACACGGCACAACTTTTGCAGACGCGCTGGCCCAGGCCCAAGCCAAAGGCTACGCCGAAGCAGACCCAACCGCCGACGTGGAAGGTCATGACACAGCCCGCAAAATTGCAATACTGTCCGGCATTGCCTTTGGCCAAGATGTAGACTACAAAGACATACCCACACAAGGCATCACCCAAGTGACCCTGGACGACTTCCGCAAAGCGGAAGAAGCAGGCTGCACCCTAAAATTAATTGGCCATGCCAAACTAACAAACGGCAAGCCGGAATGCAAAGTGGCACCTACGCAAGTGCCAAAAGACAGCTTGCTTGCAAACGTAAACGATGTATTTAACGGCATTGTAGTACGCGGCGACTCTGTTGGGGAAGTAATGTTCTACGGCCACGGCGCGGGCAAACTGCCAACTGCAAGTGCCATAATGGCAGATATAATTGAAATAATCCGCAATTGAGTTTTGGAAAAGAAACTTTACCTTTTAGCAAATTTTGATAAAGAGACACAGTGCGTATTGTCAGGTTATTACGACGTGCTTCGCCAACATGGGTTTGTGGGGAGCCAAACAAAGGAAATTCCGTATCATTTTACATTGGGGAGCCGCGCTGTTGCTTGTGAAAGTCAAACATTAAACGACCTGGAAAGGATATGTGCCCAAACCCCGCCTATCGAAATTAATCTTGGATATGTCGGCTTGTTTGGCCTGAACGTAATATTTATTGGGCCAAACATGAATTTTGAACTGCTGCAGTTGCAGCAGAAATTTTTCCCGGATTGCGGCAGCGGTTTTCATTATTGGGCGGCACACGCAACCATTTTGATAGACCGGCCGGAAGTCATTTTACAAGCACTTCCCATTCTTGCAGAAAAATTCAAACCATTCAAGGTCTGCATCGAGAGCATTAGCCTGTACGAATTTTTCCCAACGCGGTTTATTGGGGAATACCCATTAAACGGAGGTTGCTATGGAGTATAAACTAGCGGATGTTATATCTTTAGGCCGTGAAATATGCTTGCCGGATGATGTCCTTTCTCAAATATGGGCGGCTTGGCAAAGCATGGACACGGAAGCAATGCTACCCCACATAATTCCGCTTACAAAGCCGGAGGCAGCCCAAGTCGCCTATGACGCTTTAAAGGAACTGTTTGCAGGTACCGACACAAACGGTATAAAAATGCTTACTTCTCAGCTATTTGCCGCCCTGCACACAAGGGAAATTTACGCACTAAAAGGGATTGACGGCAATATATTCATAGCCACAATAAAATGCCTTTCCAGGTTTGTAAACGAACACATGGAGTCGTACGGCTATTATGGTTTTGACAGGGGATGGTGGACGTACCGCCATTTGGCGGCCCAAATTTTTAGGCTTGGGGTATTGGAGTTTGAGACATACAATGACACCCTTTCCGTTCACATACCTTCCGACGCGGTTATGACAGCGGAAAGCCTTGTCCATTCCTACGGCATGGCGAAAACATTTTTTGCCAAACAAGGCGTAGAATACACGGGTATATTTTGCAGAACCTGGCTTCTTTACCCTGCGCTGCAGGAAATATTGCCACCAAACTCACGTATTTTGACATTTCAGAAAGATTATGAGATATTGGAATTGCACCCGGATTCGAAAAGTGTTATGCGGTGGGTGTTTAAAAATGATTACGATGATTTGACCCAATTGCCGGAAACTACAAGCCTGCAGCGTAATTTGAAAAAGCTGCTTTTGGCCGGTGGAAATATCGGGGATGCCTATGGGCGGTACGAGGAGAATAAACATGAACAACAAACTTTCAACAAATGTACAAATGCAGTTTTTGCGCCCTGCACAACTTGAAAAACGGGGGCGCGATTTCCCCGTCGTGTATGTACCCTTTGGGTTAATAGAGTGGCATGGCCATCATCTTCCTCTGGGAAATGATGCTCTTAAAGCCCACGCGATTTTGGTAAAAGCCGCTGAAATGTATGGCGGTACGGTTTATCCGCCTGTTTGGTTTCACGAAAATTTTGGTAAGGAACTTATGGTTCCCGTCTTAACTCAGCTGTTTGAACGGCTAAAACAAACAGGCTACCGGGTTATTATTGGTGTTTCCGGGCACAATGTACAGGAACAAATTGAAATGATAAACGAAGGCCTGCAGCCGGTGGTTGCCGACGGCACTGTAGCGGGCCTTGGCATGTGGGAAGTGACACTTAGCCAATGCAAAGACTCAAATACCGACCACGCGGCAAAGTGGGAGACGTCAAACATGATGTTTTTTTACCCGGAAACCGTTGACATGACAACAATCGAAGGCAAAGACTTGACTTTTGACATGGAGCCGCCATGGGGCATAGGCGGACATGACCCGCGTATACACGCAAGCGCAGGGGTTGGTGAATTAAATTGCCGCCTATGCGCAGAGTCTATCGGCAAAAAGGCGAAAGAACTGCTGGAATCTCTTCCGCCGGAAAATAGAAATTTTAACATGGAAAAGCTTGAGCCGGGCAATTGGTGGTTCATTTAAGCAACGAAAAAAAGCGGAAGGAGGTAATCTATGATACATAACACAGACTTTATTACAGATTTCATTTTTGTGGAAAATAATGTGGCCCCATGCGAAGTAATTCTTATCCCCGGCGGAAGCCGCCCACAACTTGCACAAAAAGCCGCGGAGCTTTACCACAAAGGCCTTGCGGAGTACATTCTTATAAGCGGCCACGCAAATTACCGTATCCCGGATTACCCGTCCGAAGCTGAATATCAAAAAGCTGTTGCAATTAGCCATGGTGTCCCTGCGGAGAAAATTATATGCGAACCCAAAGCCGCCCACACTATGGAAAACGCGGAGTTTTCTCTCGCGCTGCTGCGGGAAATGAGTTTCAAGTTGGACAAGTTTATTTTGGTGTGCAAAGCATTCCACAGCAGGCGGGCATTGTTAACTTATCAATGTGTATTCCCCAAGACTACGGAATTTTTTGTAGCAACCACAAATGATACCCTAAACCCAAGTAGGGAAAGCTGGACAACAAAGGATATGTACGTAAAGCTTGTTATGAGCGAAGTCGAAAAAATTGGCAGATACTTTAACGATAAGATTGCAACGCCGGAGGACAAGTTTAGTGAAAACAACTGAGTGCAGCATCAAAGAAAACCTGCGCAAATATTACAACCAGGAAGCGGAGTACAGAAACGCCTCCACAAAACAGGAATGGAAACTTGCAGAGCGGCAAGCCTTCCTTAACCTTGCCAAAGCCGAGGGCAAGCAAACCCTGCTGGAGCTTGGTGCGGGTACCGGTGACGACAGTTTATTTTTTATGGGCGTGTATGGCGGCGAAAATACGGAAAGCGAATACGTTAAAACGGAACTTTCCCAACATCCGCGCTTTTTTTCGTATTTCTCCAAAGACGCGCTGCAAGAGGTTTTGGCCATGCAATTTGAAATAATTTCATTTAAGCAATACGATGTGCAAAGGGGCAGAAGCCACGAATTTCAGTCAGTTTTAATGCGAAAAAAGGCGATGGCAAAGTGATAAAAATAGTTGAACTTGACGATGCTCTAATCCCGCAAGCAGAAAAGCTGGTTAACTCTGTATTCCGCGAGCAGGACCTTGAAGAACGGCTTAGCTTTTGGGTGTACAAAAACCGAAATAAATTTTGGATGAAGGCCGCGTTAAAATTATACGGTACAATGGAATACTGTAAATACTGGGTTGCCATTAATGAAGCCGGTGAAATAGTGGGTACAACAGGGCTGTATTCCGTAAAAAAGGACATCCATGAAGCCATTTGGCTTTCCTGGTTTTGCGTAAACCCAAATTGCAGGGGGCAGGGGATTGGTAAGCAGCTAATCGAGTTTTCTATTGACATGGCCCGCAGTTATGGCAAAAAATATTTGCGCCTGTACACGTCTGACGACCCAAACGAGGTGGAAGCGCAATTTCTTTACGAAAAGTACGGCTTCAAAGAAACAGAGCGGGAAGTTTACAAAGCATGGACGCTTATTTACAGGGAAAAGGTGCTGTAACACGGCAGAGAGGAAATAATATGAACATTTGTGTAAGATATATGCAGGAAAGTGACATCGCGGTTTTAGCGGAAGAGTTTAGCGTAAATCAGGGCTGGCAAGATAAAAACGCCGAGCATTTCACAAAATATTTTGCAGAGCATATAAGCGGCGAGAGACACGTTTTAGTGGCGGAGCAAAACGGCAGTGTGGCAGGTTATGTCACGCTTTTGCCCAACGATACAGCCGGATCCTTTGCCAATAAAAATATACCAACCGTATGCGATTTTAACGTACTGATAAAATTCCGTGGGCAGGGGGTTGGCACTGCCTTAATGGATGCGGCAGAAAATCTGGCAAAGGAAACATCTGACACAATTTGCCTTGGGGTTGGGCTGTACACAGACTACGGCACAGCCCAAAGGATGTACGCAAAGCGGGGTTACATCCCCGACGGCAGCGGGGTTTGGTACCAAAACAAAAACCTGCCGCCATACCAGCAGTGCTGCAATGACGATGACTTAATTTTGTACATGAGTAAATCGTTGAGGTGATAAAATGCTTGAAATAAAGGAAATAACAGCCCCGGAAGAAAAATCAAAAATTTGCGACAGCATTCTGCCGGCGTTGCCGGACTGGTTTGGTATAGAGGAATCCATAGTGGACTATGTGAAAGAAGTTGGCGATAAGCCATTTTATTGCGCATTTGACGGCGGCAAAGCCATTGGGTTTGTTTCAATTAAAGTACACAACCCGTACACCGCAGACATTTATGTAACAGGCATATTAAGCGACTACCACCGCCAAGGTATTGGCCGCAAGCTGGTAGAAGTTTGCGAAGATTTTTGCCGTAACAACAGCATGGAATTTCTAACAGTAAAAACCCTGGCAGAAACCCATCCAGATCCATTCTACAAAAAAACGCGCCTGTTTTATGAGGCAATGGGCTTTAAGCCACTGGAAGTTTTCCCGCTTTTGTGGGATGAGTATAACCCTTGTTTGCTAATGGTTAAATATGTGGGGGTTAGCCCATGACAAAACAGGATTACACAATTATCGAAAATTACATGCTAACCCACATAACCGACAGTGCCCATGATAAGCATCACATCTACAGGGTGTTGAACGCCGCCGTAGATATTGCAAGCCACGAGCAAGGCATAGACATGGGCGTTTTGGTGGCGGCATGTCTGCTTCACGACATTGGGCGAAGCGTGCAAATGGCAAACCCTGCCGTTTGCCATGCCAAAGCCGGCGGGCAAATGGCCTTTGACTTTTTTACATCTCACAACTTGCTTTCGCAAAAATGGCACCCGAGGCAGGCGCGCCATGTGCAGGACTGTATTTCTACCCATAGATACAGGGGTGACAGCCCGCCCCAAACAATAGAAGCAAAAATCCTATTCGACGCCGATAAGCTGGAAGCTGCCGGTGTAATTGGCATTGCCAGAACCCTTATATTTTCCGGGCATATTGACGGACCGCTGTACACGCTAAACGAAGGTGGACGCATTATTACCGGCACCGCAGACGTAGACACAGGCACATTTTTTCAGCACTACAACCACAAACTAAAAAATGTATACGATTCCTTTTATACCGCCCGGGCCAAAGAAATCGCCCAAAAGCGAAAAAATGCCGCGGAAAATTTCTACAACGCCCTTTACGCGGAAGTTACTGACAACATAAAAAGTGGCACACAGTTGACGGAGGTAATCAAGTGACACAAAATCACTTTACGGCCACAGGCATAGTCTTTAACAACTGCGGCGAGGTGCTTATGATAAAGCACAAAAAGCTGGGCGTATGGCTGCCGCCCGGGGGCCACACAGACGAAAATGAACTGCCCTGTGAAGCCGTATTACGGGAAATTTTTGAGGAAACCGGTGTAAAAGCCAGTGTTATTTCCGCGTCACCTGGCGTAGGTGTGGGTGATGATGCCCATTGCAAAGAACTGCCCCACCCATTCGTAATCCTGCTGGAAGATATTGAGCGCACATGGTTGCACAACCACATAGATTTGGTGTATCTTTGTAATGCCGAAGGGGGCGACCTTACCAAAAGCGAAGCCGAAGCGGATGACATCGGCTGGTTTACCCCGGAAGCGATAATTACGCTGGATACCTTTGAAAATGTCCGCAAAACAATAGCCGCCGCGGCACGGCATATGAAAACGGGATGAAGTGTTCATCCCTTGCAGTGAAAATGATGTGGAAATTATATACAAATGAATGATAATCTAGTATAGTAGATAAACAAAGCAATAACAGCTAAGCTGCTCTTTAAGGGGAAAGATTATGCCTTTAAATTATTTTATTGCGCTGGCGTTAACTATAACAGGAATGATATATTTGATGCTTGGCACAAATACTTATGTAACCGATACAAAATCTCATATGCGGCGACGCTACATTATCACATGCATATGGCTGGCGATATGGAGTTTTTCTTACGCGCTTATGACACTTACTCACAGTGAAGAACTTGTACGGTTATTCTGGTCTATTGGTTTTTTTGCCACATTTATGTTTTTCCCAAGTTGGGTTAATTTTTTATATTACTTTACATCGCAAAAATGGCATAGAGCCAAGCAGATAATGCCCTTACTGTATTTAGGTGCCATTGTTATTGCAGTGATAACCATATGTTCAGGTACCACTGAATTTGTAAAAACCGAGTTTGGTTATCAATTTATTTATGAAATAAGCCCAATATTCATAATTGTGAATGTATATGTTATTATCCTGGCTTCACTGATGCTGTATATGCAAATGCAATGGATGCGGTCGTCACGCTTTGTGCGTCAAAAAAAGACGGCCTTCATCTATTTTTTGTCATCAATTATTATTCTTCCGCCCGCACATATACTGGAAGGTATTATTCCCATATACTTTAATTCAAGTGCAGTCCCGTTTGCTACGGTGTTGCTTTTGTTCGTTTCTGTACAGTTTTACCGTGCAGCAAGAACAAATAAAGCCCTTGACATCAGTCTTGAAAATGTATCACAGGATATATTCACTTCGGTTACCATGCCGGTCTTGGTTTTAAACTACAATAACGATGTAGTTCTTGCAAACAGTGCGGCAAAGCGGCTATGGGAGAATGACATAATCGGCTGTAATGCAGTGGATTTATTCTTGGTGGGTAATACAAATCCGGAATCTTCATTTTTTGACGAAAATCTTGAAAACTCTAGAATTACTATTGCAACTGTGTCCGGTAACATTAACTGTAAAATGCTGCTTACCATCGTAAAAGACATGTATGGTGACGTTTTAAATAAAATTATCACAGTGAGCGATATAACCGAACTTCTTAATGCAATTGAAAAAGCGGATCTTGCAAGCAAAGCAAAAAGCAGTTTCTTGGCAAATATGAGCCATGAAATAAGAACGCCACTAAACGCAATTACCGGTATGACAGAGCTTGCTCTCCGTGAAGATATAGACAGTGTATCCCGTGAATATATAAAAACTATAAAGCAGGCCAGCTCAAATTTGCTGTCTATTGTTAACGATATTTTGGACTTTTCAAAAATTGAAACAGGAAAATTGGAGATACTCACTTCCGAATACTCAGTGCCCTCACTTATTAATGATGTGGTGGGGACTATTAGAATTGAAACTATGGATTTACCGATACGGTTTTTTGTTTATGTAGACAAAAATATTCCACATACGCTTATAGGTGACGAAATGAAAATCCGCCAGGCACTAATCAATGTACTTGGTAATGCCGTAAAATATACAGAACAAGGGTTTGTTTCCCTATCTGTTTCGGGTGAGTTTTTACAGGATGACATTGTGTGCCTGACAATGGATGTTGTTGATAGTGGCAAAGGCATAAGACAGGAAAACATAGGCTCTTTATTTGATGATTTTGCGCGATTTGATACAGAATCCAACAGAAGCATTGATGGCATGGGTCTGGGGCTTGCCATCACTAAAAATATAATTGATACAATGAACGGAGATATTTTCGTTGAATCTGAATATGGTAAAGGAAGCACATTTACAATAAAGTTTCCGCAGGAATATAAATCTCGTATGCCAATTGTCACAATACAAAACCCGGATGATGTTAGTGTGCTTATATATGAGAACTGCGAAAAAACTTCAGATTCTTTAAGCGATACATTTATAAATCTTGGCGTGAGGTATACCATTGCGTCAACCGAGTCCGACTTACACAGGCTAGTTATGGGGCATTCTTTCGATTTCCTGTTTGTGTCACACCGGTTATACAAACAGTGTGAAGGATTAATCACGAAATACAAGGGAAGCGCAAAGGTTGTCCTGCTAATGGAGTTTGACGAAACAATTTCCGAACCTGTTCTGAACAACAATGTGGAGGTTATTGTTTTACCGGCATACTCTATACCAATAGCCAATATAATCAACGGCATATCGGGCAGTTTCATATACGAGCAAACAAAAAAGCCTGTAGTGACTTTTACCGCTTCAGGCGCGAATGTGTTACTTGTCGATGACATAAAAACAAATCTGCAGGTTGCAAAGGGTTTATTGCAGCCTTACTGTATGCGGATAGATTTATGCAGCAGCGGTAACGAAGCTATTAAAGCACTGGAAAAAAAGAATTACGACATAGTGTTTATGGACCATAAGATGCCGGATATGGACGGTGTTGAAACCACGCAACGTATCAGAGAAATGGGCGTACACAATAAGTACTACAAGGACGTTCCGATTATCGCGCTGACGGCAAATGCCATCACCGGGGTTAATGAAATGTTCTTATCAAGCGGGTTTAACGATTTCTTATCAAAGCCTATTGATGTTATCCGCCTTAATAAGGTGCTTGAGAGGTGGATACCAAAGGATAAGCAGAAAAAAGTTACTAATAAAAGCATTGCACCTGCACGTGCCGAAGGCGGTGTCATTTTAATTGATGGGCTGGATGTTGACACAGGTATATCAAGGACGGGCGGGACAATCGAATTTTACATCAAATGCCTATCTGTTTTTTGTGACGACGGGTATAAAAAGATAAAGGAAATAGAAGAAAGCCTAAGTAACGGTGACATTACACTTTTCGTTATCCATGTCCATGGGTTGAAAAGCGCATCTGCTTTTATTGGTGCAGATTGGCTGTCCCGCGCGGCGAGTGCTTTGGAAGAAGCCGGAAAGCGGGAAGATATTGCATTTATTAAACTGAATACCAATAAGTTCTTGCTGTCTATGAAAAGCTTGCTTGACAGTATCAGCGACTGGAAAAATAAAAGGAGTTCGTCATGAAAACAAAAATCTTTGCTCACCGCGGGGCATCTGCCTACTGCCCGGAAAACACAATGGAAGCATTTCAACTGGCAATAGACCAGGGTGCTGACGGCTTCGAGTTGGATATCCATCTGTCTAAAGATGGGCACGTTGTAGTAACCCATGATTTTACGTTAGAGAGACTTTCAAACGGTAACGGGCGCGTTTGCGATCATGATCTTGCAGATATGAAAAAACTGAATTTCAATCAACTATTCCCCGGCCAACCGTCTTGCCTTGTCCCAACTTTGACCGAAGTTTATGCCTTGGTTGCAGACACTTCCCTTATAATTAACGTGGAGCTAAAAACAACCGATGAATTTTACTCACAAATGCCTGCAAAATTGATACAGTTAGAGCAAGAATATGGTATGATAGGGCGTGTAACATATTCGTCATTTAACCACTACAGCCTTATGGCTATAAAAAAGCTGAACCCTGGTGCTAAAATTGAGTTATTGTACAGTCTTGGCCTGGTAGACCCATGGGTTTACGCCAAATACTTATCTGCGGATGCCATAAACCCTCATTACAGAATAATAAAAGCATTGCCGGATACAGTGGCCCGCTGCCACGAAAATGGCATTAAAGTTAATGTATGGACGGTGGATTCACCGGAAGATATGGCGTTAATGCTCAAACTTGGCGTGGACTGCATAATTACTAATAAACCGGACGTTGCGTTGCGGCTCCGGAATTAAACTATAATTTACTTAGGATGTGTGTCATGGTAGGAAGACTGACAAAGGGATTAACAAAAGAAGAAAAAAGCTGGATTTTGTACGACTGGGCAAGCCAGGGCTATGTAATGATTGTTATGACTGTAATGTTTTCGCTGTACTTTATGCATTCTACTAATTTGGCGGGTGCAGACGGTGCTTTAGGGCATTTGAGCTTGGCCAATACTGTGGCTACAATTATTCTTGGTGTATCGGCACCTGTACTTGGGACCCTTTCCGGCTACAGGGGAATAAAAAAGCTGATATTCACTTTGCTGGCCTGTATGGGGATACTCGGCACCATCGGGCTGGCCATTGTGCCGGAGCAATGGTGGTTTATGCTGCTGATTGTTTTTATTATTTCTTCGGTAGGGTTTTCTGGGGCCAATAAAATCTATGACGCTTTCCTGGTAGATGTTTCAAAAAAAGAAAACATGAACCGGGTATCTACACTGGGGTTTGGCTTTGCGTATGTGGGCGGCGCGCTGCCCTTTATGCTGGGAATCCCATTTGTACTGTTGGCCAACAGCGGTGCCATTAATATGTCCATTGCTACGGCGTTTAGGATTTGCTTCTGGATAGCCGGTATATGGTGGATTGTGTTTAGTATCCCAATGTTCAAAAACGTAAAGCAGCAAGTAGGCGTAGAAAAAGAGAAAAAATTTGTTCGTAAAAGCTTTATCGGCGTATGGACGACATTTTTGGATATTGCAAAGCACAAACATATTCTGATATTTTTGATTGCATTTTTCCTGTACAGCGATGGGCTGGGGTCTATAATCCGGCTGTCTACGGGCTTTGGCTCGACCATTGGGCTTGGTGACACCGATTTAATAATAATATTGCTGGTGACACAGTTTGTGGCGTTCCCCAGCGCAATCATATACGGGAAAATTTCAGAGAGAATTGGCACAAAGAACATGATATATTTTGGTATTGCTACTTACTGTGTCATATGCATGATTGCACTGCAAATGAACCCGGCCCGGGACGAGCAGTTTTTGCTAATTATGTTCTGGATTTTGGCCATGCTGGTGGGTACTGCCCAGGGAGGCGTACAGGCTCTTAGCCGTTCGTACTTCGGACGGATTGTCCCAAAACAAAAATCTAACGAATATTTTGGGTTTTACAATATTTTCAGCCGTTTTTCATCGGTAATAGGCACTACATCTTTTGCCATTATATATGCACGTACAGGTCAGCCACACCGTGGGATTGGCGTAATAGCCGTATTATTTATCGCCGCCGCAATAATATTCTACTTTGCGCCGGATGACAGAAAACTTGCGGAAAGCGAGTAAATAATAAATCTGGAGGAATTAACAAATGTCACAATTTAACAAAAGCCTGGCCGAAACCTTAAAGGGTGGCGTAATAATGGATGTATCTACGCCGGAACAGGCAGAAATTGCCCAAAAAGCAGGTGCGTGTGCCGTAATGGCATTAGAACGCATACCGGCAGATATCCGCACTGTAGGCGGTGTTTCCCGTATGAGCGACCCTAAAATGATAAAAGGGATACAAGCTGTCACAAAAATACCGGTAATGGCTAAGGTTCGTATCGGACATTTTGTGGAAGCGCAAATTTTACAAGCTATAAACATCGATTGTATAGACGAAAGCGAAGTGCTTTCCCCGGCGGATGACATGTACCAAATTGACAAAACTCAATTTGACGTGCCTTTTGTATGCGGCGCGAAAGAACTTGGTGAAGCACTGCGCCGTATACTTGAGGGTGCATCTATGATACGCACAAAGGGTGAGCCCGGTACCGGCGACGTAGTACAGGCCGTACGCCACATGCGCAAAATGATGGGTGAAATCCGTGCGTTAACGTCAAAATCCAAGGATGAACTTTATGATGCTGCAAAACAATTAGCGGTGCCTTATGAACTTGTAAAATACGTTGCGGAAAACGGCAGACTTCCTGTTCCAATGTTTTCTGCAGGTGGGGTTGCTACACCCGCAGACGCGGCTCTTATGATGCAGCTTGGCGCGGAAGGGGTTTTTGTAGGTTCAGGCATATTCAAATCCGGCGACCCTGTAAAGCGTGCTTCGGCTATTGTGCAGGCGGTTAAGAATTACAAGGATGCGAAACTTATCGCAGAAATTTCTGAAGATATTGGCGAGGCTATGGTTGGCATAAACGAGCAGGAAATAGAGTTAATGATGGCAGAACGTGGAAAATAATGAAACAAAAAATTACAATTGTGGCGTTAATGTTAGTATGGATGCTGGCCTTGTTGGGTACGGCATACGGATTTGTGACAATCCACCGTTTACGTATGGAGGCCGCCCCCCAAAATGTAAATGCCGATGCCCAAGATTACGAGCCCCAGGCAACATTAACTGCCGGTGAACTATTTCACACAATAGAACAAAACGGTATGTATTATGCAATTATCGGTGATTATTTGTTTTATGTAAACCCGGACAATGGTAGCCACATGTATCGTTTTAACTTATCGACATATTATCACCAATTGTACTTGCAGGTACCGGTTTTTGGTGTTATAACAAATGGAGAAGTACTGCTTGTCATGTTTGGTACCCCGCCGGATTCCGCGATTTTGGCTGTTGATCCTGTAAACGATTACACGCAGATTATTGCCATAGACGTAGACACCTACAAGGAATGGCGTATAGATGACGGCATAATTTTTTATTGGGATACCAGCGGACGGGAGCGCAGCATCTTACCTTGCGGCAGGCCAATTGTTTTGTAAACTTTTTTTGAATATCATCGTATGTATTTACACACCATAAAAAGATAAATACCAATTAGGAAGGGATGACTCAAATGAACGAAAAATTGCGCGTATTGGAATTGCTGGAGGCCGGTAAAATTACGGCAGATGAAGCGGCAAAATTGCTGGAGGTTCTTGGCGGCTCTAAAATAATGAGCAAAGAAACCCGCGATAATGTGGAAGAAAAGCTTCAACAATTTGCTCAGGATGTAAGCAAGTTTGCTAAAGATGCAGGCTGCAAAATGCAAGAGTTTTACAAAACTGCAGAGCCAAAAATTAAAAAAGCCAGCCAAACTGCTTTAGAAAAAGCAGCGGCTGCCTTAGATGGCTTAGCATGCAGTATCAGCGAATCTATTGAAAAAGCCGAAGCCGGTTGCTGTGACGAAGGATGTGACTGCGGCGGCAGCGATGACGAGCCAAAACCAAACTAAATAAGCGGAGAGAAGAGTCGAGAAATCGACTCTTTTATTTTTACTCTTCGCTTTCGTTGGTTGTATGTCCGCAAAGTAAGTAAGCGACAGTCTTCCATATCGCGTTCAAAAGCCTTTTCTAACTCTTGGGTAATTGCGGCGTCTTGTATAAATGCTTGGGTTTCAAAATTAATTTTAAAGCTGCGTACATCCATGTTGGCAGTGCCCACAGAGCATATTTTTGAATCTATCATAATTGTCTTGGAATGAATGAAGCCGTTTGTGTATTCATAGCCTTTTACACCGGCACACATTAATTCGCCTACGTATGAAGACCCTGCCCAATACACAAAAGGATGGTCTGGGTTGGCCGGGTACATAATACGCACGTCTACACCGGAAATGGCAGCTATACGCAGGGCTGTAAACAATGCATCGTCGGGTACAAAATAAGGTGACTGAATGTATACGGATTTTTTCGCTTCCATTATCATGCGGCAGAAGCCATGCAATACATATGGGTAAGGCGTATCCGGCCCGCTGGATACTATGGTGATTTTTGCACCGGGCTGTTTTCCCGTCGGCTTAAAATAGTCTGGGTTCATTGTCATTTCCGTTGTTGTATTCCTTAGGGTTAAAATAAAGCGGCGATGATTTGTGGATTTTAGTAATAAAGAGCGGGTACGCATTTTTTCTGCAGAAAAATTCCAGTCCATGATAAATCGCAGGGTTAGCGGAGCAACCGCACCGCCAATAATACGCATGTGCGTATCGCGCCAATTGCCAAAGCGTTCGGCCCTGCCAAGATATTCGCGGCCTATGTTAGACCCCCCAAGGTATGCCACACTGCCATCTATTACAGCAATTTTGCGGTGGTTACGGAAGTTTATACGTACGGGAACAGGGGGGAGAAACAATGCTAATTGCCCGCCTGCGTCCAGCAGCGGTTGGTACATCTCCCGCGGCGTTGTTCTGCACCCCATACTGTCAACCAGCAGGCGTACTACAAGTCCGTCTTTTGCCCTGGCGGCAAGGGCATTTATCAGTTCGTGACCCACTTCGTCCCCGCGCATAATATAATATTGCACAAATATAGTTTCTTTTGCCTCGGCTATATCTTTTAGCAATGACTCAAATTTTGTAACGCCGTTATGGAATAGGGTTACTTGATTATTATCGGTGATTTCCCCTTCGTTTGCCCCAAGCCCTTGGTACGCAAGAAGCATTTTGTCATCATCTTCGGATTTTTTTAGAAAAACCTTTTGCTTTTTACTGTCTTGCCCAACAAGCATGTATACAACAAAACCCCCGATTGGAACAAGAGCAATGGCGGCAACCCATGCCCATGTGGCAGCAGTGTTGCGCCGCTGAACAAAAATTACAAAAATCATAAACGCAATGTTAAGAACAGCAACAAATGCTAAAAGAAGTAATTTTATAAGAAGAAGCGTATTAATATTAAAATCTGGCATTGTTTTACATCACCTCATAATAAATATATCCACAGATAGTAACAATGTCAACATTTACCGGATAAAACCCAAAAACGGGATTCGCCCTTTAGCGATAGTCGCTTCAGGACAAATCCCGTTTATTTATGAAATGCACTATGCCAGTTCTTCTGCGGAAATTACACCGTTGGCAATAGAATACTCTTTTAGCTCTACGTAAAAGCCTGCGTATGATGTGTAGTAATATGGAAATGTAAAAATGATGTTAAGGATACCGAATGTAAGGAACCCCAGCAAAATCCATCCGATAAAGCTAAGGCTAAGCACAAACAGTTCGGCTTTATGGCCCTTCATCATGCGCATGGAAATTTTTATAGCTTCCTTGGCTGTAACGTTTGGGCAATCTGCAAGGATGAACGGAACCATGGCGTAGGAAAAGGCTTTAACAATGCCGGGAATGATGAATACAAACATCCATAGCATAATAAACAAAGCCATCCACAACATCCCGCCTACTTTGCGCAAATAGTAGTTAGAGAATACGGAAAACATTTCGCCTGCGTTGGTTTCTTCTTTACGGTATACTTTGGTAAATACACCGGAAACTCCAACATTAAGAGGCAGCTCTAGAAATATGGAAGTTGCAAAAATGATTAATGTGCCTATGACACCAAAAAGGGCAGGAATGTATCCCAAAATAGTCCCAACAGCTATTATTACAAAGAAAAGAATTAATGTACCGATACTGGTACCCCATTGCTGCTTCATTGCGGTTTTTGCTTCTGCCTTAATTTCCGGCCTGGATTTTAGCATTTACATCATCCTCTAAACTTTATTTCCCCCTACATTCCCGGCACAGCCCGCCAAAGGATACGCTAACGTCAGTTATGTCAAACCCTTCTGTGCCTTTAAACCTGTGAAAAATATCTGCAAGGGTGCCTTCTATGTCAAAAATTTGTCTGCAGTCCTTACATACAAAATGGTAATGCTCGTGACAGTTATGGTCGTAATGGGTAGAGCCGTAAAAGCTGCCTATCCGCAGTAACTCACCGGTTTCGGACATGTAGCTAAGGTTCCTGTAAACCGTGGCCCTGCCAATGCAAGGGTGCTTTTGCGCCAGGTAATCGACAACTTGTTCCGCTGTTGCATGTATGTTTAATTCCTTTACTGCATCCAGAATAAGCTGCCGCTGAACAGTATTGCGTTTTTCTGTCACTTAGCTAAAATACCTTTTTAGCAAGCCTTCAAAAGCTTTACCGTGTCTTGCTTCGTCACGTGCCATTTCGTGAACGGTGTCATGAATTGCATCTAAGTTTGCTGCTTTGGCACGTTTTGCAATATCAAATTTACCGGCGGTTGCACCATTTTCTGCTTCTACCCGCAGTTCAAGGTTTTTCTTTGTACTGTCTGTAAGCACTTCGCCCAGCAACTCGGCAAACTTTGCGGCATGTTCGGCTTCTTCAAAAGCAGCTTTTTCCCAGTAAAGGCCAATTTCAGGATAACCTTCGCGGTGGGCTACTCTTGCCATTGCAAGGTACATACCAACTTCTGTACATTCACCGACAAAGTGTGCCCTTAAGTCTTCCATAATGTCTTCGCTGGCACCTTGGGCAACCCCAAGCACATGTTCGGCAGCCCAGGATCTGTCACCGGATTGCTCGTTAAATTTTTCGGCAGGCACGTTACATTGCGGGCATTTTTCCGGTGGATTGGCACCTTCGTGTACGTAGCCGCATACTGTGCAAATAAATTTTTTCATACTGACTCTCCTTTTCAAAATAGATTTTTATCTTGCCTGTTTACGGTTAGGAACAAGATTTATTTTTGATATTGTGTATCATATGATACTTGATACATTTTGTCAAGTATGTTTTTCAAAAAATTTTTCGTAGGATTTCCCAAAAACGCGAAAACAGTATATAATACTACCGCAATTTAATCATATTTTTGGAACAGCTATAACATGGAGGCTTTAATTTGGGAAGCAAAATTGCGTTGATTATTATATTTTTAACTATTGCAGTTATTTTTGTTCTTGGCCGTCACGAAGATCCTATTACTCCGGCGTTTATTGAACCTGTGTTTAATGAAGAAGAACCGGAATGCACAGACGACGCGGCTACGGAGTATATTCACGTGTTATTTGAGGAACCGGCAGACGAGCCAACAGAGAAATTTCCGGAAGAATCCGTTGGTCCCATTTCGGGACCGGCTGCAAGGCCTATGAATATTATTATTCCAATGGGGCTGCAGGTTTTTCCGGAAGATTTTGTTGCGGAAATAAATCACCCCTACGAAATTGAGACTATTGAGTTTGTGTACGAACCGTACTTTTTTGACTGCGGCGAACACATGGTAGAGGTTACAATTACAGACGTATACGGCCACTACGCCACCATAGCCGCGACCCTTATTATTTTGCCCAACGAAACACCCCCTGATATCAGGGGGGTACAAGACATAATTGTCCGGCGGTTTGGTACGCTGATGCTTCGCCAAAATGTAACCGCATATGATGCCTTTGGCAACCGGCTGGAATTTTTTGTAGACAGCCGCGGTGTAGATGTGGATACCCCCGGTGTGTATGAAATTATGTACTACGCCTATGACAGATGGGGCAACCGTGGGGAAGCTTTTGCGTATGTAACCGTAACCGAAGTAGATATAGAATGGATTTACCAACGTATAGATGAAATTTTGGCAGGTATAACAAGCACTGACGCAAGCCAGGTAGAACAGGCCCGCGCCATCCATACCTGGATGGCCAGAAATGTATCGTATTCCGCCGCAATTGGCCTAATCGGCAGGTACGAAAATGTATATCAAGGCCTTCGCCACAGAAGCGGCAACTGCTTTGTGTATTTTTACACTGCAGAAATTATGCTTACCCGCCTGGGTATTCCAAATAAGCGGATAGACAGAGTAGGGGGTGCCACCAACCACCGCTGGCACCTGATAAACCCTGACGGCCTTGGCTGGCACCACATGGATACAGGGCCGCAAAACAGTGCCGTTGCTAACAGAATTGATACATTTATGTTTACATCCAGCCAGGCTGCACAGTTTACGGATCTTATTCACAGGGTTTTGGGCCGTGCAAATTACTACACATACGATAGGGAATTATACCCCGAAATTGTATATTAACTTTTTTGCCGCCCTGGAGACAGGGCAAATGCTGTGGTTTGCCATGGTAACTGTGTTATCCCTCTTGTTTATCACCGTAATTTTGTTTTTGTTGATGATACAAGATTTGTGACAGCGGATAAACCTTTCGTCCAATTGGCCTTCCATCGCTTTCAGTTCGCCGTTATACTCCAGTATTCGGCTCTGCGTGTGCAAGCGCAGCTTATGTCGCATGGGTGTTGTTTCGATAAGAATAATGTCATCCATGTCCAGGATAATTACTTTATCCTCTGCAGATATTTTCACTGTCTTGCCCTTGTCCGTTGCCACTGTATAACGTTCGAGGGCAATTTTTATACACTCTGCAATTTTATGCTTTATGTTGGCCGCGTTATCTTTGACTATAAAATCCAAGGCTTCCACTTTGTATTGAAAGGTAACAAATGTCATTTCGGAATGGGTTGTAATAAAAACAATAGCGGCTTTTTTGCCCATTCCCCTTATGCGGCTTGCAAGCTCTATGCCGTTAATTTTTGCGTTAAGTTCGATGTCCAGGAAGAACAAAGCCGGTTCGTCTACGTTTTTGTAATGGGAAAGGATGTCTTCTGGGCTGCTTGTAGACAGTGCCACATGCGCGTCCAAGCTTTGAAACAGGCAGTGGTCGGTAATGAAAGATGTCATAAATTCCCGTTGTTTTATGTTGTCTTCGCAGATGTAGATATTTAGCATACAAATTATCCTTTCAAACTGTCTTTTACCGTAAGCGTTTGCGTAAAAAATTCCTGTGATGTTTCGGTTTGTAAATACAATCCCTTAATTTTTTCTGTATAGCTGCGGGCGGTATGCAGCCCTACACCGCGCCCGTCTGCCTTTGTAGAAAAGCCTAATTCAAACATTTTTGCCATGGGTATGTCTTTGCTTTGCCAAGTATTTTTAATTATGAAAGATTTTGAGTTTTGATTTTTGACAATGGCAATTATAAGTTTTTTCTCATCTGTTTCAACGGCTGCTTCAATGGCGTTGTCCATTAAAATCCCCAGTATTTGACACACAATTACTGTTGGCGCGCCAAGGCTTTCAATAGGGTCGAGGGCTTCTACGGCAACATCAACTTGTTGCAATGCGGCGGCGGAAGCTTTATACATCAGGATGCTTTTTACCTCGCTAATGTCAACGTTTTGCAAACTGCCCATAAGTTTATCCTGGTTAAGCAGTTCCTTGTTTATTTCAGAAAGTTCGCCGTAGTAGTATTTTTGAAGGCCGGTAATGTCCCCGCTGTCAATGTACAGCTTAAAAGACGTAAGAATATTTACATAATCGTGTTTTATAGTTCGCAGAGCCTTGTAAGACTCTTCTAAATCGTGAATATACTTTTTTGAAGCTTCTACCAGCAGCATTTCTGTCCGCAGGTGGTTTTCTTTTGACACGTACCGCAGGATAATAATAAACATTACAGCACCGGAAATGAAAAACAGCATGTACGCGATACTGCCTATGTCCAACCGTGCCAAAGCAATAGGCGTTGCAGTATTTGCAAAATTCATGTAAATAAACGTTACGGCCACACCGGCACTGACAAGCAAAAACAGCGTAATTTTACGGCCAAAAATACTCATATCAACCCGTTGTTTAAGTACGCGTTTAAGGCAATAATATGCTGCCCACGTTACAAAAGTTATGGCAAGGGTAGTTGGCCAAACGCGTGCAGGGCTTTGCCCAAGTAATTGCAACAGCAGCAACGTTGCCCCATCAATGCTGAAAAATAAAGCCTTCATGTAGATTATAAACGCAATTGCCTTGGGAATACTTCTAAAAGCGGCTATAAGTAAAATTGCAAGTGACGCTACAATTATGTGAATATGGTGGGTGCTTAGCTGAAACGCACTTACAACAGTTATTACAAAGGCCACAATAAAAATACCCATGGCATCTACCAGGAAAAACCTCTTCTTAATTACTTTAAAAGCCAAAATGTTGTCGATGCAAAGCATCATGAATATGCAAAAGCTTATTGCACCCAAAAGCATTAGTAATGTCATTTAATCACCCGTGGATAATTATACCACATATACGTGCATTCCGTTGACTAACCGTATTTGAAAAAGATATACTGTATAAAAATAGAGGAGGGCTTACTATGCCGGATCGTTTTAACCGTTTAAGAGAATTTATGGATGAAGCCATAGAAAAAAGCGGCTTCCCGGGTATCGACTGCATTATTTATCAAGACCATAATGAAATTTTCCGCCATTCTTCGGGGTTTATGGACTTGGAAAATAAAATACCGCCCGTACCCCGGGCCTTGTACAATATATATTCTGCCACAAAAATGGTAACGTGTATTGCCGCTCTTCAACTTGTAGAGCAAGGGCGTATGCTGCTTACAGACCCATTGCACAAATACCTGCCCGAATACGAACACATGCAAGTTAAATACGGCACTTTTAGTATCGCACCTGCAAGAAATAAAATAAGAATTGCAGACCTTTTTGCTATGACTGCCGGCCTAAGTTATGAATCCGGAACGCCGCACCTAACAAAACTTAAGGAAGATACAGAGGGCGATTATACAACAAGAGAATTTGCCGCGGCCCTGGCAAAAGAGCCGCTGCTGTTTGAGCCGGGCGAAGGCTGGAACTATGGCTTCTGTCATGATGTTTTGGCAGTTGTTATCGAAGAAATATCCGGTAAAACATTTGGACAATATTTACAAGACAATATTTTAGCACCGCTTGGGATGAAAGATGCCTGTTTTTATGTGCCTGACAGTAAAAAAGACAGAATTGCCCCCCAATACACCTACGACAAAATTAACAAAGTATGTAATTTAATTGAGAATACATGTCTTGCCGCATCACCCGGCGGACGTTTTGAAAGCGGCGGCGGCGGTTTGGTTATGTCCGCGGAAGATTACATTCTATTTATTGACGCATTGGCCTGCGGCGGCATTGGTAAAAACGGTGCGAAAATTATTTCCCCGCCAAGTATCGCGCTAATGGGCAAAAACCAATTACGGGGCAAGGCAATGGAGGATTTCAGAAAAGCCGGTGCATCGGAAGGCCATGGCTACAGCCTTGGTTCCGGTGTTGTTTATGATACGGCGGCAGGGCTAAGCTTCCGCCCGGAAGGCTCATTTTCCTGGGGCGGCATAGGCGGCGTACAAAACTTGGTAGACCCCAAAAACAGACTGTCATATTATGTGTCCCAACACTTGATAGCAGGGGGTGAACGCGTCCTTGGTGCGTACATGATTAATATACTGTACGGGTTGTTGTAGTGGATTAACGGCATGGTACGTGCCGTTTAGTATCAATTTGCGACATTTAAGTCAAAACTCCCCTGTCTGTGTTAAGAATATGGTAGATTCTTAATGCAGAAACTAAATTTTTGTGTTTGGGGAGGTACATAAAATGCTTGATGTAAAAATTAATAACATTCAAACAAAAGTTGTGCCGGGTACTACGGTTTTAGAGGCCGCCCGGCAAGTGGGTATAAATGTCCCTACATTGTGCCATTTAAAAATGGACGAGATTAATATCATAAACAAAGCAGAGGTCTGCCGTGTTTGCATGGTTGATGTGGCCGGGTGTGAAAATTCTATGCCTGCTTGTTCGACAGAAATAACTGCCGGTATGGAGGTTTTCACAAACACTTCCCGCGCCATACGTACCCGCCGTGCAAACTTGGAACGCCTTTTGACCAATCACCCAAAAGACTGCCTGTTGTGTAAACGAAATTTAAACTGCGACTTGCAAAAACTGTCTGCGGATTTAGGAGTCCGTGAAGTTAAGCATGACAGTATCCGTATAAAACCGCAAAAAGACAACAGCAGCTATTCTATAGTACGCGATGCAGAAAAATGCATCCTTTGCCGCCGTTGTGTGAGCATGTGCAGCGAGGTGCAAACTGTTGGTGTGTATTCTGTGGCGCAACAAGATTCCGAAGAAATTATTGAAACGGCGTGCGGCAATACCTTGCACGAGACATCCTGTACTTTTTGCGGCCAGTGCGTATCCGTATGCCCAACAGGCGCGCTTGTGGAGATTGACGATACAGCAAAAGTGTGGAACGCCATAAACGACCCGGATAAATATGTAGTGGTGCAAACTGCCCCGTCTATCCGTGTATCCCTGGGCGAGGCCTTTGGTATGCCCGCCGGTACACAAGTTACGGGAAAAATGGTAACGGCTTTACGTTCCATAGGCTTTGACAAGGTTATGGACACAGCCTTTGGCGCGGATGTTACCGTAATGGAAGAAGCGTCGGAATTTATGCACCGCCTGGAACAGGTTGGAAAGCTGCCGATTATAACAAGCTGCTGCCCGGCCTGGGTTAAGTTTATCGAGCATCAATTTCCCGGGCTGTTGTACATGCCGTCCTCTTGCAGGTCGCCCCACCAGATATTTGGTTCAATAGCAAAAACATACTTGGCAGAAAAATTGGGCGTAGACCCGAAAAAAATGGTGGTGGTATCCGTTATGCCCTGTCTGTCCAAAAAATATGAAGCCGCAAGGGACGAATTATCCCACCACAGCTACGGCCAGGATGTAGACTATGTAATTTCTACCCGGGAACTTGCCCGTATGATAAAGGAATCAGGCATCGGCTTTACCGCCCTGCCCGACAGTAATTTTGACACCCTAATGGGCGAATCTACCGGCGCGGGTGTAGGCTTTGGCACCACAGGCGGCGTAATTGTTGCCGTACTGCGTACAGTGGCAGCTTGGCTTGATGGCAAACCCCCGGAAGATATTAATTTTACGGAATTGCGTGGGCTTAAAGGCATCCGCGAAGGTACGGTTACAATTGGCGGCAAGACTATAAACATCGGTATTGCCCACGGCTTGGGCAATGCCCGCAAACTGCTGGAAGATGTGCAAAGCGGCAAGGCAAATTACCACGCCATAGAAATTATGGCATGCCCCGGCGGCTGCATAGGCGGTGGCGGCCAGCCATACCATGGCAGCGACATGACTGTTATAGCCAAACGCTCTATAGCCCTGCGCGGCGTAGACGAAGGCAAGCCCCGCCGTATGGCCCATGAAAATGCAGAGCTGCAAAAATTGTACGATGAATTCTTGGGCGAGCCCTATGGTGAAAAAGCACACGAGCTTTTGCATACGGAGTTTGTAAAACGGGGATGAGGTTGGGAATGTATGCCCGCCTGGAGGCCAGGCGGGTGGGGGTAATAGTTGCATATGTTTCTATATCTAAAGTGTTTTTTTAAATTGCTGCCAACTCTTAACAGGTTCGCACGGAAACAAAATATCATTTTCCAGTGCATCAAAGTGGGCTTTTCCGCACTTTATCTTCAGCTGTTCGGGTGTGCGGAGGTCAAATAATTTGGTTGTGCCTTTGGTTTCCAACACAAAATACAATTTTTTCTCGCCATTATGTTCAAGGTACACAGCCCAGTCAGGGTTATATGTGCCTATAGGTGTTTCAATCTTAAAGCGGTCTGAGATTCTGAAGAATAGTTTTACATCTTGGTCGTTATCCAAACTCTGTGCAAAGGCTTTCTCAACACCACTTTCATAAATTACATGGTCATATAAATTATTTTTTGCCGGAATTGCACCTCGATTTTCATGGTCAAGGCTTGCCATTAGTTCTGCACTGTCAAAAATCTCTTGTGCATAATATTCTTCGCCAGCCAGTTTTACATAGCGAATACCGTCTATCGCAAGGTCATGGCGGTTGCGGGCAATAATCTCCAATGCCTTTTCGGTGAACGCTTGGGGATTATTTAGAAAATCCTCGCCACGGTTACTGGCCTTTAGAATATGTCCCACAGTGGAGCGTTTTAAAAGCGTTTCAGAGGTTATGACACGCACAATGTCGGGTAGAATATCGTAGCCGCTACCTAATTCAATAGTACGTAAGCCACGCTCTATGTGGGTTACGCCAGCATCTTGAATATTAATATCGGCGGTTTGTGAAACAAGCCGTGCTTTTGGGATAGGCGGCATATTTCTTAATTCTTTTATACAGTTAGCCATTAGTGTTTCACTATCAATTTCCACCCTGTAGGTAGTTTTCTGTTTGATTCTATCCCATATCTCCGTAAATAGCGGCGATAACATGACTTGCTTTTTCAGTCGGACTGTAACTTCATTGTTGCCGTTACGTACAGGCAGTTTTGTGTTTGCTTGCTGTGCCAACTGCACTATGACTTTTTGTTTTGAGGCACTATGGCGCGCACTCAAATCAAGTGTACCCTCCGCAAGCTGCCTCTTCATAGGGTCGGTCATTCTGCCGTCTTTGGTTATTAGCTTTTTCTCTTGCAATTCAGTCATTATGGCGGCAGCATCGTCATAGTCGATGGTTTTTTCTTCAATAACGATTTCTGTATACGTTGCGCCGGATAGCGTTTCAATGGCTACAGGCCGGGCAGCTTCAAGGGTTTTCAAAACAACCGCTTTAACCGCTGCCGACATTTGCGGCAATTCGATTCTTGATTCTATTTCATAGGGCTTTACTGTTGCTGCAACTTTGCCACGTTCGTCTATTAACCCTTTAGTTTTTAACATTTCTACAACCGTGGTGGCTTGTTCTGCGGTGACTGTTTTTTCAACGGCTACTTCTTCCTCATAAGTCTGTCCGATAAACAATTCCATCTGAATTAAGCCAAATTTCACGCCTGTTTCTGCTTCAATTTCTTTTTGAAGGGAATCCGCAAACTCTGCAAAACTCTCATTCGCCATAACGTGCAGAATATTTATATCCCTGTCCTGTATGCGGTTGCCGTCTTGGTCTACACAAAGGCGCAAGCCGCGCCCGATTTTTTGCCGTTGGGTGAATGTAGACTTTTGTTCGATAAGTGTACATACTTGGAACACGTTGGGGTTATCCCAGCCCTCTTTTAGTGCGGAGTGTGAGAATATGAAGCGCAATGGACATTCGAACGATAACAGCCATTCTTTATCGCGCATAATGGTGTTGTAGGTATCATCATCAGCCAGCGTATCGCCTTTTGTGTTCTTGAACACACCTTTTTTATCTTGCGAAAAATATCCATTGTGTATGTTTTCGATTGGTGCGGGGAACTTGCCACGCAAAGGAGCATATTTTGGGCGGCTCATTAGTTCCGCATAGCATGATTCAAACATCTCCGCATATATGCCTTTTTCGTTCTCGGCGGTGCGGTACTTTGCTACTTCGTCTATGAAGAACAGCGATAAAACCTTGATACCTTTTCCCTGTTCCAAGAAACGTAACTCTTTATCAAAGTGGCTCTCAATAGTACGGAAAATTTGGGCGCGTTTAATAACATTCTCGTCTACGCTCCCTATGGCTTTTCCAAGTGACACGATTTCATGGTTTGAAAATTCGATATACTCACGCCCGGGAGCGCAGTCTATCCCTGCAAGTTGGTAGCCCTCGTACAAATCGCGCTTGCCGGACAAGAAAAATAAATCATCACCAGGCTTTATGGTGATGGTCTTGCGGATAACTGTGCCGCCTTTGCCCTGCACATCAATTTCAATTTTTGCCTTGAAGCCGCCCTCTTGGGTAACAGATTTTAGAGCAATGTAGGGTTTGTTAAAATCGCCCTCAATGGTGTTGCTGTATACAACAATTTGCTTTACCAAACCTCTTTGGTAGGCATCTACCGGGGTAATCTTGTACAATAGGTTGCGTTTCTCCTTATGTGTTGCGGAATAACGTAGAACGCACAGTGGGTTAAGGCTTGCAATTGCTTCCCTTGATTTTGGCGTATTATCTACACTTTGCGGCTCGTCAATAATAACGACGGGGTGGGTATCTTGAATGTACCGCATTGCCGTTTCGCCGTTCAGTTTGTCTTGTTGCTGGTTTATAATGTTCTCGGCCTTTCTGAAAGCATCTATGTTGATTATCATTATTTCTATGTTATTGCTGGTGGCAAACTGGCGCACATCAGACAGTTTTGCTGAATTGTAAATAAAATAGCGGCACGGCACATTGTCGTAATGCGCCCCGAAGTGGTCTGCAGTTATTTGGAACGACTTGTATACGCCCTCACGAATAGCAACGGACGGCACAACAATTATAAACTTGGTAAAGCCATACCGTCTGTTGAGTTCAAAAATCGTTTTAGTGTACACATATGTTTTGCCTGTGCCTGTTTCCATTTCAATGCAAAATTGACGGTCGCCCTCGGCGGTGTTGACGAATGGGTATAGGTCGTTGGTTTTGGGGAGATTGTTTTTCTTCTGGATGCGGTTCATGTTTACAAGCAAGTCACTTCCGGCTATGTTTAAGGCATTGCCTATGCCAAACTCGTTTTGATTTATGGTAAGCTGCCATTCTTCCACAATGGAGAATGTTGTGTTGGATTTACTTTGTCCGGCGAATAGGTCAGCAACGGCGTTTACTGCTTCTGTTTGGAAGTCTTGGGTTTTGAATTTTAGTTTCATGTAGTTGCTCTCATTTCAAGCTGTGGCATCATTTGAATTATTTTACCATCAAGTGCTTTACCATTAGCTTTTTTGTTACGCTTTATACCATCCGCACCCCATGTTCCCCACTGTTTAAAAAAGAAAGCCACATCTTGTTTTTCTGTTTGCTCTAAAATATTACGCACCCACTCCGGCTTCATCGGGCGTGCTTTTGCTCCGCTTTCACCTCCGACAATTACCCAGTCAATAGTTGATAAATCAATTTTACCGATGTCATCCAGCAAAGGTTCGCACGATAAGAAGCGAATAGTCGCATTTATGTTGCGAAGTGCGTCAATTCGTTTTACTTCAGATGATGATTCAACAGTAACGCCTATCCATACATTTTCTGGAACTTTTTTGCCAGAGAAATATTCAGCCATTCTATCTGAACGCTTTGTTAATATTTGATAGCGATGATGGTTTGCGAAATTTATTACGTTCATGATCTTATCTATAAAGCTAAACGGAACAGAATCATGAAATAAATCAGCCATTGAACATACAAAAATTGTATGTGGGCGTTTCCATCTTAGCGGCTCACTAAGGGCATTTTCATGTAAGGTTGGTGTAAATTCATTTGCATATTTTTCAACGCCCATTGAATTAAGTCTATGCGCCATAATTTCCGCATAGCAATTTGCACACCCTATTGAAATTTTTGAACAACCAGTTACAGGATTCCATGTTTTATCGGTCCACTCAATTTTAGTTGTTTTCATACAACACCTCCGTATGTGCAATGGCTTGTCTGCAGCATTACTTCCTTTTTATTTCGATAGTTTTACCTTTTCCATCTTGCCAAAAAGTAGTTAATTTACCTCTGGCTGTTGTGTTTGGAGTTCTCTTGACATCAATATACCCACTTCGTTCAAGCTCTTTCAGAACAGAATTTGAACCGCTACTCAGTGCCGAGATACTACACAACACACCATGCTCGTTAAAGAAATTAGCTAACACAATATTCAAACGAGTATAATCACGGATGTTTTCAAGTGTTTTCTTTACTTTATTAATTAAAATATCATCAGATACCATTTCATTTTCAGCCGTCTCGCCAAACAAGGTCATTTGCCCGCCTCTTTGTATAGTTACAACTAATTTATCAGTCCGAGCTGCAATATTATCTGCCATCAAAAGACACCCATCGGAGTGGTTCGTAGCAAAGACCATTCGATATTTTGGATGGTTTCCAATTTTGAAGCGAATAGGCATATCTAAAACATATGCGTAACTTTCTCTAAGTCGCAACTTATACTTCTCGGAAAGTTCTTTTTCTGCCTGGTATCCATCAATTTCTTTTTTGTTGTAGCGTTCAACAATATCTTGCCAATAAGTGCCGCCAGCTATTTCGTTTATTTCCTCTATCGAGTTTACGATTGTGTTATCGTATTCTTCTAGGTCTGCAAATATTTCTCCACTAAGTTCTCTAAACTCAGTCAATTTAAGGGCAAAAGCCATACGTAGTAAACCCCATGAATTAAAATTAATAAGTAACTCTGCTGACTGAAATACGCCGGGCAATGCATCAAATAGCGCAGCATTTAATGCCTTTACACCGTATGGGTCAATGTACAGAAAAACATTTTGGTCACTACCTTTTGCCAATGCACTTTGAAGTAAAGGGATTATGGTGTTCTCAAATGCCCCTGAAATTACTTCATAGTTTTGATATTGCACGGATTTCAAATTGTTTGTTAAATCGTTTGCATGATTCAACTCAATGAATTTCATGCTGATTGTTGGCATAGTATACTGTCCTTGAAACTTCGATTGACTGCTTTGCAAACATTCAATAGCAGTTAATGGCGAGCCATTTTTACCATCGTCAAATTTTCCTTTGCCCGCAAAACCATCAATATATATTGTAGGCTTCCTTGTACATAGGATTTTGGTGAAGTACGGTATTAGGTAGTATCCAAGCAAATCATCTTTAACTTCTGACCATGTCTTTTTCTCTTTGAAAAAATCACTATTTTTCTTAGGCATACTCAGTTCCCCCTATAATAACTTCATCTCAATATCCCTATCACGCAGAATATAATGCGCGTTGGATAGTGCCGTATCGTCCTCAAAGGCTTCTTCTGCTGCGATTATTTTTGCCGGGTCAAGGTCGCAGAAAGCGGTTATATCTTCCGGGGTTATCCATTTATCAAGACAGACAAGCAGTATGCAATCTTCGCTTGATAAAAAGGGTTTTTCGCCTATAGAGTAGCATTTCTTGCTACCCGCCGTTATTTCGGACACCACATAATTAAGGTGTACGCCCATTTTCAACATAACTTCAAACACAATATCCATATGTGAACGGTTTGGCTTGATGGTGTTTTCCAGCGTGTCAATTCTATCCCACAGGGTTTGAGTGTTGCCGTCTATTATAGGGGTTGAATCCCATGCCGCAAGGTTGGATGTGTCGAGTTTGAGTACACGGAAGCCAACATCCGGCGGGGTTTGTTCGGTCTGTTCGTCAAGTTGGAGCTGGGCTTGTTTTTCTTGCCATTCCCCTATAATCTTAGCCCCGGCGCGGCGGATGCGTTCTTTGCCAATTTCGCAAATGTTTTTGTAACCCGCTTTGTAGGCTTCGGATTTTTCGTCCGTTACTTCGGGCAACTGCACCATAATAAAACAGCGATTGCCGCCGTCTTCGGCGTTTAATTTCATTACAGAGTGAGCGGTTGTAGCAGAACCGCTAAAAAAGTCGAGAACAATATCATCGTCCATATAATTAGTCGCGATTTGCAACATTCGATAAATAAGACGTGTTGGTTTTGGCGTAGAAAAACCAACTATGCCTATTTTCTTTAACTCCTCCGAAGCCCCCTGTGTGTGATTTACATCATCGTAGTGCCAATGCGTTCTATTCACTACCCCTTGATGCCCTGCTAAGAGTTTCTTAAAACGTGGATATTGTGCAGTACCATCGACACCCCAATACAACAAATTATCCTTAATGTGTTCAACGCATTGCTCTTGAGAGTAAGCCCATACTGCAGTTTCCTTTGGCCAAACCTCTATGCCTGTAAATGGATTTTTTATTGGATAATAAAGATTGGGGCGTTCTGTCCTTGTCTTATTGCACGTATATGTTGCAGAGTTCCAAGAACCACGAGGGTCGTTATCTTGATTCTGATAATACTTCATTTGCTTTTCAGTTAAAGGTAAACGATTTGGAATCCACTCAATTTTATTCTTTGCATAAACCATTATATATTCAACATCATTACTGAAGTATTGAGCATCATTAGAAGGTGACGCTTTTTTGAACCAAGAGATAATATCAACAAAGTTTTCTTCTCCAAAAATTTCGTCACAAAGTTTGCGAAGATTATGAACTTCATTCCCATCAATACTGATAAACATAACCCCATCATCACGCAAAAGATTATGTGCCAACCGCAAGCGCGGGTACATCATATTAAGCCATGCCGTATGGAAACGTCCCATACTTTCGGGGTTGCTCTTGGTGGCTTGGCCTGTAATTTCCTTATATTTCGCAATGGGGTCGCTAAAGTCGTCCTCATACACAAAGTCGTTGCCTGTGTTGTAGGGCGGGTCAATATATATCATTTTCACCTTGCGGAAATAGCTTGTCTGCAATAATTTCAGCACCTCCAGATTATCGCCCTCTATGTAGAGGTTTTTGGTGGTGTCAAAATTAACGCTTTCTTCCGGCGCAGGGCGCAAAGTGCCCGTAGAACGCTTACCAGCAATGCGGAAACACTCGGCTTTGCCTTTCCACTCGAATTTATACTTCTCAAAATTCTCGTCAATGTACTCGCCGCAAAGGTTCAGCAGCTTGTCTATATCCAGTTTACCCTCGTTAAAGCATTGCGGGAATAGGGATTGTAACTTTTCACGCTCAGTTTGTTCTATATCCATGCTTTTGCCATTAAATTTATCCATTGCTTTGCTCTCCTTTGTTGGTAACTATTTTACCTTTATCATTCAAGGTTTTCAAGCTTGCCAAACCTTTTGTACGAACAATCGCTTCCATTTGAGATTTTGCAATGCTGTACAGCGCATCCATGCGCTCAACTTGCGGCATACCTTGCTCTATAAACAGGGCATTTATATTTTCGATATTGGCAAGTACAAGCAGTTGTTCAATTGTGGCATAATCGCGTATATTGTCGTCTTTATCGGGGTTTTTCTTGCGCCATTCGTAGGCGGAAGTACCGAAAAGAACGGTGTTCAGCAAATCGGCTTCGTTGGCGTAAACATTGGATTTTTGCCGCGGCGTTAGCTCCGGCGGGATAAGATTGTCTTTTATTGCATCGGTATGAATTTTGTAATTTACCTTTGCAAAAATGCGGTTTACGTTCCAGTTGATAGAGATACGGCTGTTTTCGTCTGTTTTAAGCCGTTGGTAATCTTTTATGATGTATAACTTAGATTCCGCTGAAATCCATGAAGCAAATTTAAATGCAATGTCTTTGTGCGCAAAAGTTGCGGCGTACCGTCCTTGTTTAGATGTGATGCCCACTGCGCCAACTGCTTCAATCCATCGCTTTGGCGTTAGTACAAATGCATTGCGTCCTGCCTCGCGGTCAATTACCTCGAATTCGAGGTAATTGAAATTTGGATTGTGAATACGTTCCCATAAACCAAGAAATTCTACAGTGCTTCGGTTACGCATCCAGTTTTGAATAACTTCACTTGGATAATCGGTATTCTTGTACCGGGCGATGTCGGTTAGACTAGGGTCTATCCGATAATTGCAAAATTGCACAAAATCTGTTAAACTCCGAGTGGTGATGAAAATGGCGACAGAAAAATATGAAATAACAGACGAGCAATG
>JGI20163J15578_10000052_pt1 | contig 42862 bp, 30 predicted proteins | sample TergutCu122P1_FD_15578 | JGI IMG/M metagenome (IMG submission 15578)
ATGAACCCAAGACTCGGGAGATGGACTCAACCCGACCCGTTTTTCCACATGCGTTTTGGGCAGGCAAGAATGATGGGCAGCCCCAACGCCATAGCCCAGGCAGGGAATTTGTTTGTTTTTACTATGAATAACCCTGTCATGTGGCGCGACCCGACCGGATTGTTTGCTCAATGTGCGCTATGCTGTTGCGGTTTTATACCTATACCATGGAGTCCACGCGCTACCAGCCCTTGGGATACATCTCGGAAAAATCCCAACTCACCTGTGAATCAAGGGAATGCTTCAAACTCGTCTAATGCAGTTACAACCCCGCCTGGGGCCGCTCCACCGAGAATCCCGTTGATAATTAATGCGTCTAACTCCTTTATAGGTGGTGCTATATTAAACATTTACGATATTGGAGGTGGCGGAGGAGGAGGTAGTGGTGGTAGTGGTGGCAGCGGTAGTAGTAGCAGTCTCCCACATCAACCTTGGGACAGATTTGCTACTATGGATGCTGCTGCTATAGCTTTTGCAGTAACACGAACAGGCCATGCAGATATTTTGAATAGGGAAATAGGTGCAATTATCTACTCTGTTACTGTTGGACCACGATGGAACAATACCCAATTTTACACATTTGGCCGTCCATGGGTAGGGCAACAATACAATGTAGTTGCCGGTTTTATCACTCGTCTTTTAGTTCCAGAGATTCCCAGTCCATGGCACGCGAATGCGAGAATGGTTGCATTGGCGCATACGCATCCTTTTGGAAGCACCTTATTTTCGCAAGAAGATATGAATATTACCACTGGCAGATATAATATTTTTGGTGTTGGCGTTCCCGCAATGCCTGTGTATATGGCAGTAAATACGCCTGCAGGGCTTGAAGTGAGAGTATTTACAAGTGATATGTGCCAAACTACTCAACTGGGAGGAAGGTTGATTTATTCAAGATGAGTAAAAAAATTTTTTTTATTGGATTGCTTCTGTTTTTCTCAGCTATACTATTTACTGGCTGTGATGAAAGTATTGCCGTTGTAAAATGGGAATTTGGACAATTCCCTCGTGTTGTATATATTGCCGGTGTAGATACGGAACTTGACATGTATGGCGCGAGCGTAATCTCTACCACGAGAGACGGACACCAAAATGAATCGCCATTAATAATTTCTGACAGGATATGGGCTACAATAGAACACTCTATTGACTTTGCTACACCCGGGATATACAAGGTGGAGATTTTTATACCGCGTGACTTTAGACTTACTTTTCTCGTACAGGTCATAGACGAAGAAATTTTCAACCAGCTAAAGGTAGGAACACAATAAGGCCGATATGTAGGTGGTTCCGCCATCAATGACGCACTCATAAACATTCTCATTTCAATAGTGCTTGCAGGCAGCTTTACGATACCGGCAAGTGCAGTCGGTGATGCGATTGTCATACCTGCAAATCATAATATTACGCTTATCAGCAATAAATCAGCAACAAGGGTAACACTGTCTCGGAATCAGTTATACTACGTAATAACTACCCCCTGATATCACATTGGCTGTGTGATATCAGGGGGCAGAAACAATTACCCAACCAAAAGCGTGTAAAAAATTAATGCTTCATAGACAATCAGTACAAAGGTTAGAAACCAGTCAAGCCAGTAAGTGAAACCTTTAGGTACTTCCTTTATTGGCCATACTTTTACATATAAGATTACTGTCCATACGGTGTAAGCCGTAGATGCCAGCGCAACCGGTATTATAACCATGGGCGGTAAGCTGTTTATGTAGGCCATAAACGCGTGTATGCTGACACCGGGGAACCCCAGCCCTTCAAGCACACCAACGGCTATAGGTGCGCCGATTATTACAATTACAATTATCCAGTCGATAACATTGTATGCTTTGTAGATGCTTATCAATTTCTCTTTTCGTTGGTCGGCTATTGCGTTTTCTTCACGCAGAACTATGTTTTCCATTTAATCTCTCCTTCGTGATTTTCACGTATTTTCCTTAAATGCTTGTTTGCAGATGCTGTTTGAATCAAATCGATTGCTGCTGCGCCAAGTCCAATAGCTGCATAGCCAACAGAGAAGTTGATGACAGTATTTACGTAGGCGCGAATTGTGCCGGGCTGGAATAGGTGAAATAACGACAAATAAAAAGTAAGAAGGCCGCAAGAAACAAAGTAGTGTATGGGAATGCCAACCCAAAAATAATAACTGTTTTCGCTTATGCGTTTTTTGTTTAGTAAGTGCTGGGCTGCCGCCAGGGGAATTACAGGCGCGCTTAAAAAAACTAGGTTGACAATTACAAACCTAAGGCTTAAATAAATTTGTACTCCGGTTATTGTGCTTGAAATTGCGGCGGATATAATGCTTACTGTGAAAAGCACACACATCAAAACAAGCTTATTCCCTTCAAACAACCTGTCAAAAGCGTAGCGTTTACTCATTTCACACCTCCTTTGCCAGTTCATGTATTGCCGACAGCAGCGCGCTGCGATAATGACGGGTGACAACTACTTTTTCACCATTTATCATTTTGGCGATAAGGCGAAAATATAGACTGTTGGCAATTGACTCAACCTTAAATAGATTTACCAGTGCCATTTTGCTTATTCGTATAAAATGCCGTCCGAATAAAATTTCCTCCAGTTGGGTTAAGGAATGGGGCGTGGAGTAAATGCCATCTTTCGTGTATACGCAGCTTTTACTGTCTACCCATTCGATGTACAAAATATCATTCAGATCAATTTTGTAAATTACTTTGTCTTTTTCGCATTGCAAAATAGACCCGGAATCTTCACAAATCTGAAATATCTTGTGAATTTCGGGGGTTAACTCCCGGTATTGTACATGAACATAGTCATTGTCTAGAGTTGTATCTTTTTGTGCCGTCAGCTTCACGTGGCCACCTCTTTTTCAGTATAATCGTATATAAATATTGTCGTCAACGGAATTACCACAAGCTGCAATGTGGAAGGGTTAAGATGCAATTTTCTATTCCACTTCGTAAGGCCAGGAGTTAATCCCGCCAAAGTCATACACATTTACATATCCCATAGACACTAACAAGCTTGTTGCTGCACGGCTGCGGGCACCGCTTTGGCAGTACACGAGAATAAGCGCGTTATAATCGCATAAAACTTCGTTTGCTCTTCCGCTGATTTCAAAATCCGGTAATAAAATTGCGCCCGGTATGTGGCCTGCTGCATACTCACTTTCGCTTCTTACATCTAAAATTACTGCCTTTGGGTAACGCTTAACTAACTCCCGGGTATAGGCTGCGGAAATACGTCGGTTTCTGGTCATTTCTTCTCCCCCTGTAGGGTATTATAAACTATATCCAAATAATATGCGAAAGTGGACAAAATGTTCAGAAATTTACAAAATTACATATAATTATAGCAAAAACGTAAAATATAAGCTAGAATGTAAGCAAGCAAATAATTTAAAGCGTTAGTTTGGCGTGATAAAATGTCCGCGCCGGGTACGTATTTTTTGAAAATGAGGTATACATATGAAGCCAATAATTCAGTTAGACCAAAGCTTAATTAACAAAATTGCCGCAGGGGAAGTTGTAGAGCGGCCCCTTAGTGTTGTAAAGGAACTGACAGAAAATGCTATAGACGCGAGGGCCACAGTAATTACCGTGGAAATTACAGACGGCGGCCTTACCATGGTACGGGTTACGGACAACGGCGGCGGAATTTCTGCGGACGAGTTGCAGCTTGCCTTTTCTCGTCATGCAACAAGTAAAATCGCCAGCCTGGACGACTTGTTCCAAGTGCAAACTCTTGGCTTCCGTGGGGAAGCATTATCAAGTATCGCGGCGGTTTCTCAGGTGGAAATGATAACAAAAACTCCCCACGCTGTAATGGGTACCCGCGTAGAAATCCACGGCGGCGTAATACAATCCCGTCAGAGTATTGGCTGTGCAAACGGTACAACGGTAGTTGTGGCAAATTTATTTTACAATACACCGGCGCGGCGCAAGTTTCTTAAAAAGCCCCCGTCGGAAGCGGGATATATTTCTGACTGTTTGCAGCGGCTTGCACTTGGTAACCCGGGGCTGCAGCTGCGGTACATTAACAACGGCAAAATAATTTTCCAATCCGGCGGCAACGGTGACTTAAAAACGGCCATGCTAAATATTTATGGCCGGGAAGTGGCCACCAAGGTGATAGATGTTGACGCATCCCAAGAGGAATTGCGCCTTTTTGGCCTGGTGGGCAAGCCCGAGACAGCCCGGGGCAACAGACAGCACGGTACATTTTTTATTAACGGCAGGTACATCCAAAGCCGTTTGCTTACCAATGCCATAGAATCTGCCATGAAAACCATGCTGCCCGCAGGTAAGTTTCCTCTTTTCGCCCTCAACCTTAGCTTGCCTTTCGATATGCTGGACGTAAACGTACACCCAACAAAAATGGATGTGCGTTTCGCCGAAGAAGATGCAATTTTCAGCTTTGTAGAAGAAGCAGTGCGGGAAGCACTATCCGAGCATAACTTAATTCCGTCTGTACGGCAGAAAGCAAAATCAAGTGAAAGCGTAGCAGAGCAGGAGCAGCTTTCCCTTTTTCCAACTTACCCGGAAAAACCCGTGGAAGAGCCCCTTTCCGAAAAAGAACTTGCAGACCTGTTTTCACCGGACGAAGAGCCGGAGCGGGATATTGAAACCGTCATCCGTGAATTGTATCTAAACCCGTCAAAGGCCATATCCGCAAAGGAAAAAACAAATTTTACTTCTGCGGACTTGCCGGAACAACGGCAAATTTCGGCAGAAGAATTGTCAACACCATCTTTGCCTAAACCACGGTTTTTTTCAACATATCAGATCCACAGCCTAATTTTTAACACATACTGGCTTGTAACCCAGGAGGAATCTTTGTATTTAATAGACCAGCACGCCGCCCACGAGCGGGTACTATACGAGAGGTTACTTGCGACAGTCCGGGAGCGTGCAGTTAGTTCCCAACAGCTTCTTTTGCCAATTCCATTGCGGTTAACCCCCCGGGAAAAACAAACCCTGGCAGACAACATGGAATATTTCAACAATTTCGGTTTTGAAATTTCGGCAGACGATGACAACCCGGATGATTACACAATTACCGCAGTGCCGCTTTTGTTTAACGGCCCGCTGCATTCCGGGTTCTTTTCCGACTTGCTGGACAAAATAGACGAAGTAGGCTTTTCCAAGGAAAGCGCGTACGACCATAAGACGGAGTTAATCGCCATGGCATCGTGCAAGGCCGCGGTAAAAGGCGGCGATAACTTGTCGGAACAGGAAGCCCACGCTTTGATAACACAATTGCTGGAGTTAGAAAACCCGTTTACTTGCCCTCATGGCCGCCCTACAATAATTGAGTTTACACGCCAAGAGTTAGAGCGGCGGTTTAAACGGAGTTAGGAGAATGTAATGGTAAAGCCAGAGTTATATATAATCGCGGGCTCTACTGCCTGCGGCAAAACCGCCGTGGCAATCGAGCTTGCAAAACGGCTTGACGGCGAAGTAATTTCTGCCGACTCTATGCAAATTTACAAACACATGGACATTGGCACCGCCAAGCCCACACCGGAGGAAATGGACGGCATTCCCCATCATTTATTGGACGTTGCATTGCCAAGCCAACATTTTTCTGTGGCAGAATACTCACAGCTTGCGACGGCAGCCATCGAAGACATTCAATTTCGCGGTCGCGTACCAATATTAGCGGGGGGTACCGGTTTTTACATTAACGCGGTTGTATACGGTACACAGTTTACAGAATTGGCAGAAGGCCAGCACGAGAAAGATAATCAACTGCGGGAAGCATACATGAAATTGGCGGCGGAAAAGGGTGCGGAATTTTTGCATAACAAGCTGCAGGCTATAGACCCGGAATCCGCAAGAACCATCCATCAAAACAACATTAAGCGAGTGGCGCGGGCATTGGCTTTTTGCGAATCTACGGGCCGCCTTTTTTCTGTCCACAATGCGGGGCAAAAAGCAAACAGCGCGAAATATGATATTAGCTTCAACATATTATCAATGCCGCGGGAAACATTGTACTACCGGATAAACGCCCGCGTTGTTGCCATGTGGGAAGCGGGGCTGCCGCAGGAAGTGGGCCGCCTTTTATCCCAAGAGTTCCACCCGGGCCTTGTGGCAATGCAGGGGATAGGTTACAAGGAAATGATTCCGTTTATATACGGCCATCAAACAAAAGACGAAACCATCGCAGAAATACAACAGGCCACCCGCAACTACGCCAAGCGGCAGGAAACCTGGTTTAGGCACCAGGCTAAAAACGCGCGGTTGGTGGATGTGCATAACAAAACACCAAAGGAAATAGTAGATGAAATTCTTGAATTTTAGGCGAGGAGAACTATATGGAAATCTTGTACCGCAAAGCAGGTATTGACGATTTAAAAATAATTTCGGAATTATCGGTTTTGATGTGCGGCGGCGATAATTGCGGCGAACATGATGAAAATTTTCTAAAAGAAGGTCTGCAAAATCCAAAAATGGCGTTGTTCCTTGCACTTGACGGAAATAAAGCAGTTGGGTTTTCTCATGTATATAAGTAGTTTAGCCTTTCACCTGAATATTGGTTTTAAGGAAACACATAGGATTATTCACTTTTCGAAAGAATTGTAAAATCATTGAACAAGGAGTTAAAAATGCAAACTCAAAATAACTTTTACCAATATCTAAAAAACCAAATGGGCATTACGCCCCAAGTTGTGGATTTTGTAGCAAAAATAGAGGAAGAAATAGCCCCAATTTACAAAAACACAGACGATATAGCCGCAATTAACCAGCTAAAAATGCTGGATGCCATGCAAAGCTGCCGTCTAAGCGATACCCATTTTAACGACTCTACGGGCTACGGCTACAATGATGAAGGCCGCGAAACCCTGGAAAAAATTTTTGCCAAAGCTTTCAAAACAGAAGCGGCGTTGGTGCGTTCGCAAATTGTGTCCGGTACGCATGCCATGGCCACGGCTCTTTTTGGCAACCTGCGCCCGGGGGATGTACTTCTTTCCCCTGTGGGTAAGCCCTACGACACTTTGGAAAGCGTAATTGGCATACGTCCGTCGTCCGGTTCTTTGGCAGAGTATGACGTAACTTACCGCCAGGTAGATTTGCTGGAAAACGGGAAATTCGATTATGATGAAATTTGCAAAAGCCTGGCAGATAAACCCAAAATGGTAACGATTCAGCGGTCAAAAGGCTATTCTTGGCGGCTGTCTTTTACGGTGGAAGAAATCCGTCAATTAATTGCGTGTATAAGAATGGAATCCCCGCGCACAATAATTCTTGTGGATAACTGTTACGGCGAATTCGTACAAACAGAGGAGCCTTCGGAAGCCGACCTAATTGTGGGTTCGTTAATCAAAAACCCGGGTGGCGGGATTGCGCCTGTGGGCGGGTACGTGGTTGGCAAAAAAGAGTATGTAGAAGCGGCGGCAGAGCGGCTTACCGCACCGGGAATAGGCAGTGCCGTGGGCCCGTCTTTGGGTATGACAAGAAGCATTTTGCAAGGGTTTTTCCTTGCGCCCCAAACAGTGTCCGCCAGCTTGAAAGGCGCGATTTTGGCCGCGGCGGCATTTTCACGGTTGGGCTTTGATGTTAATCCGGGTATTTCCGATATACGCAGCGACATTGTACAAGCCGTGAAGCTTAAAACGCCGGAAAATGTTTTGGCGTTTTGCAATGCGATACAAAAAGCTGCCCCGGTAGACGGCTACGTTACCCCAGAAGCGGCCCCAATGCCCGGTTATGGCCACAACGTTGTTATGGCAGGGGGCACGTTTATACAGGGTTCGTCAATAGAGCTTAGTGCAGATGCCCCAATGAGAGAGCCGTATATTGTGTTTTTCCAGGGGGGGCTTACCCCCGCCCATTCGCGCACAGGCGTAATATTTGCGTTGGACGAGCTTTACAAAAAAGGAAAACTGCTATTTTAACGAGAGGGGCAATTTAATGGAAAAGTTTAAGAGATTTGCGGTACTGTTTTTATGCTCAGCGTTAGCAGCAAGCATTCTTCATATTGGTGTGCTTGCCCAGGAGTATGAACAGGTAATTTATAAGCCGGAAATTCCTTATTACTATTCGAATGAAAAATATTACGACGATTATAATTACAGTGAATATGAAGAATACGATGTTTTACCCATGGCAGCATCTGTTGTGCCGTTAAACCTTGTGACGGGGGTAATTAATAACTCTACTAATGCGGTTACCCCATCAGCCGGAAACGCAGCTTGGACATTTGACCCGGCTGCAAACACTGTAACAATACACGGCGGCCCGGGAGTATATGCCAACCAACAGGGCAGGGGCAGTACCAGCCCTTGGCAAAGAGCGGGCATTGCAGATGACGTACACCGGATTGTATTTGACGGGCCGGTTATAGGGCGGGCGTTTCTCTTCGGGCTGTTCAATGGTATGCCAAATTTAACAGAGATTGAAAATTTACACTATCTTGATACTTCTCTGGTTACAACCATGCAGCATATGTTTAGGCATACCCCTTCACTTACACGTTTAGATTTAAGTACTTTTGACACATATAATGTACAGAGTTTTAACGGCACGTTCCAAAACACAGGCGTGACAGAAATATTAGGCCTGGAAAATTGGAATATGAGCAATGTAACCAACGTAAGCCAGATGTTCCTTCAGGCACGCAACTTACAGTGGATAAACACCACCGGCTGGAGTTTTGACAATATTGCCACAACAGGCGTTGCCGCGGGCTTTCCACAAATGTTTGAACAGACAGACAGTCTGCACACGATTATTGGCATCGAGACATGGAACGTAGATAATCTTGTTAGGACAGAAAGAATGTTCCGCGACGCGCTGTCATTGCAAGAGTTGGATTTAAGCGGTTGGAATGTAAGCAATGTAACAAACATGATTCACATGTTTTCCGGCGCAAGGAGTTTGCGCACCGTAAACACAACCGGTTGGAATACAGGCAATGTTCGGCATATGCATTATATGTTTGCCAATTCAAATATTGACATTGGAACGTATAATACTGAACATGCCTTAACAAGTATACCGGGCATAGAGGGCTGGAATACAGCAAATGTGCTAACAATGCAAAATATGTTTAACAACGCGTTTTCCTTACCTGCACTGGATTTATCCGGCTGGAACACAGGAAATACAGAACGTATGGACAGCATGTTCCGCCGTACAAATTCCCTTACAACTGTGGGTGATTTAAGTGGTTGGGATACAAGCAGTGTGACACTTATGCAAAATATGTTCAGAGAGACTGTTTTCACACAGCTGGACTTAAGCGGCTGGGATACAAGCAGTGTAACAAATATGAGCGAAATGTTCCGCGGTGCCAGAGACTTGTGGCGTATAAATTTGGGCAACTGGGACACCGGCGGTATCGAAAGCCCCGGCTCTATGAGCGGCATGTTTGCAGATACATTTGACCTGCGGCAAATTACGCTGGGCGCGGGTTGGACAGTGTATGGCGGTGACAATGCAACGCTTCTGCCAAGTGTGCCCGGCAACGGCAGTTGGCGCAACGTTGACAGAGACAGCGGCGGAACAGCTTGGGCCCCTCTGCCGCCGGATGCAAACGGGCTTATTTTACCGGACCTTAACAACCCGGCAGTTCCTGCAGGTAATCATGATTTTACATCTGATATGTTTATGAGCAATCCGCTTGCGCCAAATGAAATAGCCGACACATGGGTATGGGTTAACCGGGTTCATTACCAGGTAACATTCGACTTTGCGGGCGGTAATGTAAATAACAACACAGACAGCATCGCATACAACCTCCCCGCAGGCATACCGGTGGGCGCGGATAGGGTACCCGGGCCGGTACTTCGTCAAAATTATATGTTCACAGGCTGGCGGTATGATGGCCAGGCTTACGGTACACCAAATTTAACACCTGCGGAAGCAGCCGCCCATATAGTAACCGCAGATATAACTTTCACCGCTCAGTGGGAAGCAGAAGTAACAGAGACGCTAACCCAGCCAAACTGTGTAATTTTCAGCCTAACAGGCGGCTATGTGGGCGGCAACCAAGCCAGTATAATGCACAAAATTACAACAAACGATATGGTAGGCATGAATCGCGTTCCTGTACCGGTACGTGCCGGGTGGACATTTGAAGGCTGGCGTATTAACGGCCAAGCGTCAGGTACACCAAGTCTTACAGCGGCGGAAATAGCTTCCCATGCAGTAATTTCCGATATAATTTTTGTAGCCCAGTGGTTATATAACGGTAACACTACTCAGCCCCCTGCAACTCAACCTCCTGCAATACCGCCCCAGACAATTCCTCAACAGCTTCAGCCTAAGCCTGTAAATACACCGCAAACGGCCCCGGATTCTATACAATGGGCCCCTCGCACAGTAGAGACTACAGAATTGCTGTATGTAGTCTACGATGAGTATTTCCGGTATTACCAACCTATAGAGTTGGTACCTGATGACCCGACACCAACTGCATCAACTCATTACGCATATATGATTGGCTTTGCAGAAGACGGCACCATCCGCCCACAGGCAAACATTACCCGGGCAGAAGTTGCAACGGTTTTCTTCCGCTTAACAGCGGACGAACACCGGGCAAATATGTGGTCACAGACAAACTCTTTTGCGGACGTGCAACGGGAAAGATGGTTTAACAATGCAATTTCTACAATGGAAAACTGCGGGCTGTTTGCAGGCATACCATTAGGGGGAAATTTTTATCCTAACCAAGCCGCAACCCGCGCAGAGTTTGCCGCCATGGTTGTTAACTACCTTGGACTTGGTCATTTCAGATTTACCGGCGGTAATGCGTTTACAGATACCGAAGGCCATTGGGCAAGTGACGCCATAAGCGCAGCGTATTTGCAAGGCTGGATAAACGGCTTTGGTGACGGTACTTTTGGGCCGGACGAATTAATTACCCGTGCCCAGGCAGCTACCCTTATAAACCGTGCCCTTAGCCGCTTGCCAGAGAATGCAAACGACCTGCTAAGCGGTATGGCAATGTGGCCGGATAACATGAACCAAAATGCATGGTACTTCCTGCATATTCAAGAAGCAACCAATTCTCATTACCATGTAAAAAAAGAAGACGGTATTCACGAGACATGGACCTCCTTGATAGAGCCAAGAAACTGGCGCAGCTTGGAAAGGCCGTACTCCCGCCCAAACCACATTTTCAATTAACTTGTCTTACCCCCTGATATCACATAGCGAATATGATATCAGGGGGTAAATTTATAATTTTGCTTTACTTATGGTAAAATTTTGTTTATAGTTTTACAAGTAAACCACAATTTATCTCAGAGAGGAGTCTGCCTTATGGAAAAAAGATATGCGATTGTCGTAGATTCAACAACGGATCTTTCGCCGGAACTAGCAGAAAAGTGGGGGCTTACTGTTATACCGTATATTTTTACGTTAGACGGCAACGATTACTATAATTATTTAGATTATAGAGAGTTATCGTTCAAAGGTTTTTATGACACATTGCGCGGCGGTAAATTGGCCACAACAACCCAAGTCACCCCTCACAGATATTTAGAGGCCTGGGAGCCGTTACTAAAAGAAGGCAAGGATATTTTGTATATGTGCCTGTCTTCCGAGCTTAGTAAAAGTTACGAGCAAAGTATAATGGCCGCAAAAACAGCAATGGAACTGTACCCGGAACGTAAAGTTGTAACAATTGATACAAAGTCAGCGTCTTTAGGGCAGGGGCTATTGGCTTTCTACGCCGCTAAGGCACGGGATGAAGGTAAGAGCTTGGAAGAAAACGCCGAGTTTATTAACGATCTTATCCCGCGCTTGCATCACTGGTTTGTACCGGATGACTTACACCACTTGCGCCGCGGCGGGCGTCTTTCCGGCGCGTCTGCGTTTGTAGGCTCTATGCTTAGCATTAAGCCGGTGCTTACAATTATTGACACAGGTAAAATTGTGGCTGCGGGCAAAGCAAGAGGGTGGAGCAAAGCATTTGACCATATATTGGGGCGTATGGACGAACACAAATTTACCGCCAACCAAACTGTAATAATTGCCCATGGAGACTCTCCGGAGCGGGCAAAGCAACTTGAAGACGCTATTGCCGCTAAGTATGGCGCGAAGGATTTTATTATCCTTCAAATTGGGCCTGTTATAGGTGCCCATTCCGGCCCCGGTACGGTGGCTTTAGTTTTCATAGGAAATGAGCGTGCAAAGGTGTGAGGAAATCGACAGAACCCAGCCCATTTGACAATGACGGTCTTGAAGATAAAGATTTTGACAACGTAAATTTTGAATACGATGACAACGACAACGGCAGTTGGAGCGATTTTGACAACGACGATTTCGAATATGAAATCTGCGACGACGAAGATTAATAATAAAACACAAATACCCCGCCAATATGGCGGGGTTAACGGTTTTTGAATAGGAGAGAATTAAAACGTGGCATTAGTAATTAAAAACGCCATTTTGCATATCTTGTGCAACGATGGCAGACCATCTGTATTTTCAGACGCAGAATTGGATATTGACAGCGAAATTTGCGAGGCGTTTATCCTTAAACATGTAAAGAAATTAATAAACAACCCTGCTGTGCGCACGGCAAATTTTAAGGCCGAGTCGCCAATTTACAGCTTGCTTCGTGAGTATCAAGAGGGCAGGAAGTATTTCAAAGACACAACGCTAGAGTTAGCAGCAAGAATGGACGAAATAATGAACCGCTACAAAGATATTCTGCCTTGCGATATGCTTATCGCCAGAGTAGGGCATAAAAGCGGTGAATACCTGGCAATATTAAAACTTACTTATCAGGAAGTTTATTCTCACAAAACAACAGGCACGGATATTCAGCTTAAAACCTGCAATGCACTGCCTTTTAACACCGGCAAAGTAGAGTATGCCGCTCTGGTTGGGTTGAATGGCGCGTCTATGCCAATTAGCGTAGTAGAAAAACCTGCCGCCATTGACGGTAACCAAGTACTGTATTTTTCCGAATTATTTTTGGAATGCGAAACAACCCCGTCCAAAAAAGAACAGGCTAAGTTAATAGACGAAGTTACCGTAGAATTTGTAGAAGAACATTTTGAGTCTGACCCAAAAGTTTCCGCTAAAATAAAAACGGCTTTGCTGGAAGAGGTTTACGCCGAAGAAGGCTTTGTTTCCATGGATAACGTCGCGGCCGCGGCTTTTGAAGACCAGGAAGAAATAAAAACCCAATATGTAAGCATAATGCGTGATGCGGGTATTAAAGAAGAATTGCCCCTTGGCGAAAAAGTGGTTAAGGCCCAGTTTGCTACACACAAAATTAAGGCTGAAAACGGAGTAGAAATTAAATTCCCTGCCCAGCTTGCCGCCGAGGAAGACGAAATTGAAATAACAAAAAATCCTGACGGAACCGTAACTGTCGTATTTAAAAATTTACGAGTGGTTTAAAGGCGGCTGATTGTATGAACGGTCCCACTCATATGGGCATTGGTGCGCTAACCGGCGGCCTTGTTCTGGCCTATGGCATAGCCAACCGCACATTATCTTTTGGGCTTGGCGGTTATGAAATATATCCGTTGGCGGTAACAATTGCCGCTGCTATGGGCGGGCTTGCCCCGGATGTGGACATGGCCCGCAGTACAGCGGGGAAATTCCTGCGAAAATTAATACGTGCGGGGTTAATCATAAGCGCGTTGTTCCTAATTGTCATGGATTTTGTACAGCCGACAGGTATCGAAATACTGGACGGTGCAATTGGAATGGGCGCGCGGGTGGACAGAGGCGTTCCCATTGTACTTGCAGTGTTTTGCCTTTTGATTTTTGCAATAATAGACAAGTCTAAACACCGTGGTTTTACACATACTACGGTAGGACTGGTCTTTGTTGCCTGTCCGTTGGTGTTTATGCTTCTTACGGGAACAATGTTTGTTGGTGCTGACATTGCAGTGTCTGTGCAAATTGGCTTTGTACTGGGGTGGTTTAGCCATATGGTTATAGACTCTTTTAATTACCCGGGTACGCCATGGCTGTGGCCTGTTGTAAAAAAACACTTTAGGGTAATGCGCATAGGAAGCGGCACCCAAGGCGAAGCTAAGTTTATGGCAATGAGTGTGGTAGTGTTTATTATGTGCTACGCATTGATAATTTTATAGAAAACGGGCGATTATCAATCGCCCGTAATTGCCGTTTAATTCCAACGGATTTTTCCTGCTCTAATATCCGCAAGCAAGCGCAGCTTCTCTTCTTCACTTGGTATGCGCACCCGTTCGATATCCGTATTGCAAATTTCGCCGTACAGTTCCGGGCGGCGTTCTTTGCGGATACGCAGGGAAGCATCCGGTTCCGCTGTCAACGCGCCGTTAAAGAACCAGTCCGGCTGTTGTGTCTTCGCGTCCAGGTCTATTTCCCGGGAAACAATTACATTTTGCCCAAAGCCTGCGTCTGCCAGTACCTGCCCCCAGGTATCTATTACACTGCTTTTACCCGCGCCGCAATATACGGCGTTTTTTGCGGTGACAATGTACACGCCGTAGTCAAATGCCCGTACTTTAAGAATTGCTTCGCCAATGCCGTCGTACAGGCTGTAACCAAATGTGGGGTGAAAAATAATTTCCGCGCCTTTTAACGCCATGGCCTGTATGGATTCCGGAAAAGACATGTCGTAGCAAATGGATATGCTAACCTTGCCAAAATCCAGCTCGAATACGTCAAGACTGTTCCCGGGGACTGTCTGCCAAGTTTCGCCCACAGGCAGGTGGGTTTTGCGGTACTCGCCCACAATTTTGCCCTGCCTGTCAAAAATAGAAGCGACATTGTAAATTTGCCCTTCCCGCCGGGCGATGTATGCACCGACAATATACATATTATATTTTTTTGCTATGCCGCTAAGTGCTTTTTCTACAATAGGGGCAGACAGTTCCACCAATGCGGGGAAAATATCGCTGTCGATATCCACGCCAAAGTTTGACACGTGGGCAACATCTTCGCAGGTGGTTACAATGTCGCAGCCGTGTTGGCCTGCCTGCTCCAGAAGGGAAAGGGTAGTGGACAGCTGTTTGTTAATGTACGCCGCTTTGTCCTCCCCGGGGCGGGTGTACTGCAATAGGGGTTGAAGGGCTGCTACTTTGATTTTTCGCATTAATTGTTTCCCCCTTATGCGTTAGCGATTTTTTTAAACAAATCCTCGAATATGGCGTCCCGGTTTATGTGATACGCCACTTTCATAAAATGGCGGGTGGGGTCTGTCACATATCCGTTTTCGTAGGTTGGTATTGGTGCGGGTACGGTCATATCCCGGATAAACCGCGGCGAAAGCACCCACGCAACAGCGGAAACATCCCAAATTACACGGCTCCAGCAAGTATTTCCGCCATCGTGAACAGCAACTTTGCATGAATACTCGTACAAATAATCCCCCAATGCAGACTTTCCTTTTATGTGTTGGCGAAGTTCCGGCTCGGTGGTTGTAAGGTGTGACACAACTCCTGCACAAGGCAACTGCACCAGCGGCGCACCGGAGCCAAAAACAACCCGGGCGGCGGCAATGTCTTGTGTCATGTTAAATTCCGGCCAAATTGGGAAATGGTGCGGGCTGCCCCCAAGCCAGACAATTACTATGCGGTCTGTAATGGCAGGCTCCATTAAAAGGGCAGAAGCGATGTTTGTAATTGCGCCAATGGTAAGGACGTACAAGGGGTTTTCCGGCGTGTATTCCATGGCCCGCTTTACTAAGTCCCGGGCGGCGTCAGATTCCACCGGCGTAGTTTCGTTTGGCAGATAATTTTCGGAACCGCGGTAGGCCGCTTTGTGCAAATCGTCCCTGCCGCACAGTGTCATAATGTTCAAAATTTCTTTGTAGCTAAGCTCCATGCCGTGGCCGGGGGAATTTGATTTTTCGTTGTGAAACGGCGCGGCATAAACTGCTTGTGTACGCAGCTTTTCAGCGGAAAGCAGCATGTATGCCAACGCGTACTGGTCGTCAATTTCGTTGTAGGTGTCTGTGTCCAGGACTACATCAACGATGCCTTGCGGGTTTTGAAGCTGACGGATTAGGAATGAATTGTCTGTTTTCATTTGAATCGCTCCTTTGGGGTTGGATTAAATTTGGTTTGAAGTGGTGACTCTGAGTCACCACATGGATTTTCGCATGGAGTAAAGTTGTGTTAATTGTTCCGGCTATAGTATACATTGATTATATTACTTCCCACAACAGCGGGGCTGTTTTTTTGTAAATACTTTCAAAATCGGAAAGGGGCAGCGGGTTTTCTCCAAGGCCGCACTCAACGGTAAAGCCCGGCCGGTTAAACGTCTCTATAAACCAATCACGATACCCTGCGTGGGAGGACACATCCGGTACGTCTTCCAATGCGTAACCGGCGGCGGCAGAAAGACGTTTGGCAAGTTCTTCTGCCCCGGGCGGGCTGTAATCTTGGTACTGCCAGTAGATGACTTCTCCCTGTGTGTGCAACGAAACGGTATAGACAAATTTTTTTGCCATGGTGTATGCGGCCATTGCGGCGGTTTCCGGCTCGCAAAGGGGAAACATTCCCACATAATCACGGGGCCCCGGTTTTGTGTAACCCCGTTCAAATTTATCATGTTTTGCCTGTTCCCAGCTTGCCGGGTAGTTAGAGTTTAAATCTACTCCCGCAATATTTGCTTTCCAGCCATCGGGGAACGGTTCCTCTCCTGCCATCAGCCGGGCCTTTCTATAGGCTGCATGTGAATTGTTAAGCCCGCCTGTCACAAGGTCAACCCCATCCGGGTTAACCATTGGTACTATGTGAAGGGTAGTTCTATTAATCCACTCGTGTTCACTCTTTGCCGAGCTTGCACAATCTTCTAAAAATTTCATGGCAATTACAGATGTAATCCATTCGTTGGCATGGTGGGCAGCGTTTATCAGCACATGTTTTTCACCGTGTCCAATTGTTAATGCATAAACGGGGCTGCCCATTCGGCTTCTTCCAATTACCCAGTGATTTATGATGGGGTAGTAGGTAAGAAGCGTGTATATTGTTTGTCTTAGCAGTTTGGATGTAAGCGGTTTTGTTGTTGGAACATACATAATTTCATCTCCCTGCTTAATATAATGCATAAGAGGTGATAAATGTGAAAAAAACGAAAATATTACTAATTATTTTGCTTTTGGCAGTCAGTTTGGGGCTGGTGTTAATTTTTGTAAATTCACCACAAGACAGAATCTACACTCATATTTACATACACGGTGTACCTGTTGGCGGATTAACAACAGAAGAAGCCGATGCGGTGTTAATGGAACACTTCCAGCCGGGCCTTGAAAATAAGACAATTCAATATTCTGTTGGCAAAAAAATAATCGCGGAATTTGCTTTTGCAGATTTTGGCGCAAGGCTTAACTTTAGCGAGCCCATTCAACTGGCCATGGCGTACAGCACCGCCGGTAATTTACAAAGCAGGCTTATGCGCATGTTTGGACGTGCGTATGAAATTAACGCATCTGCCCGCCTGGAAATTATCCCACAGCGTATGGAGAGTATTTTTAGCGGTATTTCGCGTCAAATTAGTAAGCCGGTGCAAAATGCCGGTTTCGCGCTGGAAAACGGTAACATAGTAGTTATACCGGAGCAAGTGGGCTACGGGATGGATACGCAGGCAATCGCATTGGCAACGGATAAGGTGCTTAGAAGCCTTGAAAGCGGCGTTGTGGAAATTATACTGCAAACAATACAACCCAACTACACCATGGCAGATTTTGACTTTGAAGTATCGGTAATAGGTTCGTTTCAAACAGAATACGCAGGTACGGACACAGACCCCAGAATACATAATGTGCGGCTGGCAGCAGAAAAAATTCATAATCGGGTTTTGTATCCCGGGGAAGTTTTTTCTACAGGTGCGATTGTGGGCGCGCACAGGCCAAACAGCGGATACAAGCCTGCCATAGTGCTTGTACGGGGCGAGCCTGTTGAAGATATTGGCGGCGGTGTATGTCAAGTTGTGTCTACTCTTTACAATGCGGTTTTAATGGCAGAGCTGCCGGTTGTACAGCGGCACAACCATTCTGTACCTGTAAGTTATGTAGACAGTGGTTTTGATGCTACTGTTGCCGGGGATTATTACGATTTGAAATTCAAGAATAATACCCTGCACCCAATACTTATAACAAGTCAAATGACAGATGGAAATTTGCAAATTTTCATACACGGGCATGAAAACCGTCCCGCTAACCGCAGTATTCGTTTTCAGGCAAAGCGAGTAGAAACAATTGCCCCCGGGCCATACAGGGAAGTAATTGATAATACAATCCCACAAGGAGAAAGGTATATAACTTTACAGTCGCAGGAAGGGTATCACATAAAATTGTATAAGCACATTTATGTGGACGGCAGCGAAGTGGAGGTTGTGCAAATTAACACATCTATCTATAAACCGTTACAAGGAGTTATTGCTATTGGGACCGGGTAATGATAAACTCATAACAGCACATATAATGGTGCTGTGACAATATGCTAGGTGATAAAAACAAGCAGGTGAATATATTGACTATAAAAACCAAGTTACTTATTTTTGTGGGGTTAATAACCATTGTTTTAATGGTGCAGTTTCTTCTTCCGTTTTTTGGACAAAGCCATGTGGTACGTATGGAACCCGGGTACAGCATACCTTTCGACCTTGACGCCAATCCCTCATTTCATTCCAATAATTCACGTTTTTTTTACTTGGTTACCCGTTCCGGTGTGCAATACAGGCGTGTGTCTGACATGAGTGCGCACTGGACCGAATCCATTGGCTTTACACGGGCGATGACGGTTGCCCGGGGGGACATTATTGCGGTGGGCGAACAATCCGGTGGACGCAGTGTTCACGTTTTTAACCCGTCCGGCCTTATGTTTACTGCAGAGTTTGACGACCCTATTGTGTCGTTTTTCGTAAACGAGACAGGTTTTTTATCTGTTATCTTGCAAACTTCATTTGGGTACCGTATTTACGTCCATAACCAGCAAAGCATCAGAGCAGGTGTGCCTTTATACAGTCAAAATATAGCCGATGCTTTGGTTTTCCCTTTGGCAGTAGATGTTTCTGAAAATGGGCGTTACATTGCTGTAGCAATTGTGGACGTGAATGTATGGAAAACAACCACTATTCAATTCAGGTATATAAATGACTCGGATGCCAGAGCTGCCGGTGTTGACGTACATCAAGGTTTATTTGCGGCTGTAATGTTAGAAGAATTGATTTACACCATACGTTTTATGGCAGATAACAGGCTTATCATTGCCACACCGTCAGAAATCAGATGTTATCAGATAATAACACGTCCATACTTGGTTTCCGAACCACAAAGAGCGTGGACTATTAACTTGCAGAATGAGCTTTCTCATATTGGGTTTGACGGTAACAGACACTTGGTATACGTAACAGGGGACAGGCATTTGAACACGTTAAATGGCAGCTCTGTTGGTACTGTATACATTGTAAATATGAACGGTACACACGTAGGGGAGTTTAACCTTGGAAGGCGGGCTACCCATCTTTCTGTTGGGCATGGGGCAGTGATTGTTGGTTCGGACCGGAATTTCCATGCTATAGATTTGCGCGGAAATCATTTATGGGAACATAATTCTTTGCATTACACCAGCGATATGTTGTTTATAGACGGTACGAACACCGTACTGGTTGTGGGCGCGAACCGTGCGGAAGTTAACGTGCGCCGCAGAGTACGGGTTAATGAATTTGAAAATGTATTTGATACACTTTCCGATTAGGAGCTAATTATGCTTGTTAGAATACGAAATTATATGCCTGCACCACCGGTTGCAAAACTGTTTGTTTTTGTCGGCATTGTTTGGGCGGCCCTTGTGGGGCCTGCTTCTGTTGTTTTAATTTTAACCCATCTTGGGGCTCCAAATTCGCAGATTGGAATCTTTATTGCTATTTCTGCGGTGCTTAGCATGGTATTTCAGCCTGTTTGGGGGATGATTAGCGATAAAACCGGCTCGCCAAGGCGGGTATTGTGTTTCTGCCTTGTTGGGTCGGTAATTTTTTTTGGCAGTGTTTTACTTACGGGTAATTTCTATTTGGCTACAATATTATTATTGCTGGATGTTATTTTCCGCTGCGGGATTGTAGGGCTTTTAGACAGCCATACCATGTCTGAAGTAAATGCCATACCGGGGCTGCAATACGGACATATTCGTTTGGCAGGGTCTGTTTTTTTTGGCTTGCTGTCATGGGCATACATGCACATAAGCGGCAATTTTGGCGTAATGGCGGTAATTCCAATCTCGGTTGGTATTACTGTGTTTGCAATTGTTTGGGGGCTTTTTGTATCAAAGGGCAGGGGAGAAAGCAATAAGGAAAATAGCGTGCAGCGGGTAAAACCTGACTTGAGAAAGGACGCTGTATCACTTGTTTCTAATAAGCGATACCTTGCTCTTATTTTATTTATTGCGTTATCGGCGTTGGCATTGCAGCCATTGTGGGTATTTATGGTTGCTTTTGTGGCGGAAGTCGGAAGAGGGCCGGATTATGTTTTCAGGATTCAATTTCTACGGTGCATTGTTGAAATTCCGTTGTTTATTCTTGTTGGTACTGTATGTAAGCGTGTAAGTTCAATAAGGCTTATGATACTTGGCATATGTTTTATGTTTGTATATGTGTTGCTGCTTATGTTTGCCAATTCGTTTTTCTGGGTTGCGGCGGCGCACCTGGTAGGCGGTACGCCGGGCTTTATTTTTGGCCTGACGGGGCGTTTGAGGTATTTAGACGAGGTTACTCCCAATTCTGTAAGGTCTACTTCCATTACATTAATGGGAACTGTCGAGCTTGGACTGGGGGCAATAATTGGCAACAGTGTGGCAGGCTTTATAATAGACAGCCACGGAACCCAAGTTTTTATGATGGTTTCTTTGTGCGCGCTTATTCTTGCGGCGGTGCTGCTGGTGTTTATGACAATTTCAAAGACATTAAACAAAGCCTGCCATACTTAACGGCCGGTATATTTTTTCTTGTACTGGCTTGGTGTCATGTTCATGTGTCTCTTAAAAATGCGGCTAAAATACATTTGGTTGTCGAACCCAACCATTTCTGCGGCCTGGCTCATGCTGATATTTTGTGATGTAATTAGGCCTATTGCTTGCTCTATACGGTACATAACAATATATTGTTTAGGCAAAGTACCTGTGTATGCGCTAAATTCTGCCGTAAACCGTTTTACATTCATCGAGGCTTCTTTTGCCAAGTCTGTTATTAAAATTTTTTCTTTGTAATTGTCACGGATATATTGGATACTGCGTACAATTGCCTGGTTACACTGGGCGGTTTTATCTGTGTTTTGCATCTGGCGTATAAGTGTGGCTATAAGCTGCAAAAAGTGCCCTACACACATCATTTGAAAGCCGGAATTTTTCATTTCCAATTCGTCGATGATTCTGTTAAAAAACGCATTATTCTCTAAATACTTACCGATAGAGATTATTTGCTGCCCTTGTGAGCGGAAAATTTCTACAATAGAGCGCGCGGCGTAGCCCGTAAAGTGAATCCAGTAGTTTTGTATTTTTCCGTCATCTATGTACCAATAAGTATGAGGCTGGCCCGGATACAACAGAAATAAATCCCCGGGTTTTACTTCATGCCGTACGCCGTCTATAGTCAAAAACATATGCCCGCCATAATGGTACGCCAGATAGTAATCTTTGCGTCCGTCCCCATGGGAATAAATGTTTTTTGGGCAATCTTTCATGTAAATACCGGCAGAATTAATATACAAATAATCCTGCTCGCTGGCATATCCGGCCCCATGGCAAGCAATGCTTGGGTAAGCAGACGCGTACCGGAAATATGCACCCCTGGAAGCGTGTTGTGCAGACATATCCATCTCTCCTTTTGCAGCAAATTATAACATAGGATGTTTAAAGTACAATACCCCCTGATATCACATTCGCCAATGTGATATCAGGGGGTATGCAATTAATTATGCATTAGTTAGTAGCTTCCGTAAACTTCAATTTCTATAAACCGCGCGCGGGAACCCCCGCTGCCGGGGCCTCTTAAGATATAAAACCAAATATATTGATATGCCTCGGCAGAGTTTATAACAAATGTGTTGGAGCCTACAACAATGTTACTGCCATATGAAACATCGCTGGAAAAGTGTCCTAATTCTGTGAAGTAGCCGAGAGTTGCAAGAGTTGGCGGAATGTCTGTATTGCTGCCCAAAACTAAATACTCTCTGCTGTTTTGTGCGATTGTGCCATGCAAAATTCTTATGGTTGTAATTGTTGCGGCACTGCCAAGGTTAATTCTTAGCCACTCATGGACACCGGGTGTGTTTGGCATCCCGGTTTGCGCATTGTACCTGCCAAGAGACGCCCAGCCATGGCGGCCGTTAACTATATCAATATAGCTAACCCCGTCTATGGCCAAAAATGCAGGGTGGTTGCCGTTTTCGTGTACCGATGACGCGCGGGCGGCGTCTAGGGCGGTAAACGGGTCGTTGGCAGCCTCTACACGGGCGCGTAAGGCGGCGGTTAGGTCGTTTGTAACCTGTATACTTATACCGGATAATGTTACCGTGCCTATTTCCGCCGGGTCATCTTGATGGGTTACTGTAAAGGTCCCGTCTAATGTATGCATTCCAACATTGTTAACTATGTTGTCAATGGGCCCTGCCGCTTGGAAAACAACATCGAAAAATACATTGTCAAAACCTGCCGCTAAGGAAGCCCTTCCCGCAACAGCCGCTTCAAATTGCGCAATGTCGGCACCAAGGGGAACAACTACATTACCCACAGACGCAACAGTCAGTTTATCCGCTTGCTCTTGTGCCGCGCCCGGTGTCACTGTAACTTCGCCTTGCCCCCACAGCTCAAATGTGGCAACGTGGGCACCGTAACGCGGGTGGCTTTCGGTTATAAATATACGGTAAAATTGAAATGTTACCGGCTCTGCCAGATGAAATTCGTTTCTTCTGTCTGTGTTGCCTTCAACAATTACAATATTTGTAAAGTCACCGTATTCACCGGTGTTGCTGCCCTGAATCCTAAATGCCGCACTGTTGTACAAGACACTGGGGTTCCAAGTCCAATTGTTATGCTCAATTACAAATGTGCTGACAGACATCGGTTCGCCAAGGTTTACATAAGCCCATTGCGGCATAATTATACTTGCGGATTGCCATACGCTTTGCGGGCGTCCGTCAATTAAGTTTGACGCGGGGCCTTCCATCGAGCCATGGGTACCCACATGAGAAGATTGATTGGTGGTAACGCCCGGGGCTTGTGTGCGGTTTACGGTAGCTCTTGGGTCGCGTTCGTCTGTCAGTGGCATACCGGGGCCAAAGCCAAGGCCCGGGTCCGGACGCGGGATTCCATAAACTTCAAATTGCTCGACACGAACCAGACCGTCCGTTTCCGCGCCTCTTGTTACAGAAACTTTGAAATATTTATAATTCGCGTTGGGGTTTAGGTTATGAATTACAACCGCATTTGTATTGTCTGTAACAGTAAGCAGGGTATTGTAAGCTGCAAAGCATGTGTAATTACTTGCTTTAAGAACAAAATCCCGTATAAGCGCGCTTCGGTTTAGGAACAGTTTTACATAGTGAACATCCTCATCTTGATACAACGAAACAGTCAGTGTCAGAGGCAGTGCCGCAGATGGCTGCAAGCCTGACGAGAAACCGGTATTTGCAGACCTGTTCCCGTCAATTACAGCCGATGCCGGGCGGGCAGGTGAAGGGTCATTTGTTACCGCAGTCCCGTTGTTATCGGCCAGCGCAAAGTTAACATAGCCGGTAACATCAATAAGGTCTACATGGTCCGGGAAAAATTCCGGTTCGTTGGACGGGATTGGGGCAAGCCCGTCGGCGGTAATCCATATGGGTGAAGAAATAGCTTGGTCGCCGTCTTCCTGGGTTACAACTACATAGAAGTAATCGCCTTCGTTTGCCTCTATGGATTTTACAATCCGTAAATCTTGTTCAAGGAATGTCCAGTAATAAATCATGTCCATGTTTCTGATAATACGCGCTCTTGTAAACATTTCCGCATCTGCGTCGTCGGCGTGAATAACTAAGTTAAACGTTCCCGGTTGTACAAGAGAGCCCATTTCATGACCGCCCATTGTAAATGACAGCCTAATGTTTTTATCCTCCGTAGAGAAGAACCTGCGCTCCTGCAAAGCTTCAAAAATGGAGTCACGTGTTAATTCTTCTGCAAGTACGGCCAAGCGAAAATCTATTTCGCCCCATGTCGTACCGTGGTGGTCGTCGGCACCGGCTGCGCCGATTCTCCAGCCATTCATAAGTGCTTCGTTGAAAAAGTTCCTGTAATTTGGTGAAAAGCCTTGGTTAAGCGGCTGCAGACTGCCCCAGCCGGGTGTGCCGCGAAGATGTGTTGTGTGGTTTCTGACATAGTAATAAAATTCAAATCCAAAGTTTCTGTTAAACAGCTCCATGCCCACCATACGGTCGGTAATCCTGCCTTGGAAGTGGTTAAACTCTCTTACATTGTTTGGCCCCTGACGGCGGGTAGTGCCGTTGTAGCCCCCCGGATGGTTGAAAAATGCCACAACTTCTCTTTCCTCCAGCCAGTCGTAAAGGTTATCCATGGAACTTGCATTGTTACGTTCTGCCAGAAAATTTCTGGAGAAATCAATGGTCCCGGGGATGTTTCTGTATACGAATTGGCTTTCCGGGTGTTCATTATTTGGGTTGCTGATTACTGTAATGTGGCCCGCATACCAGGTTGTCCACTCGAAACCGGTGAAAGTAACAAATTCGCCGGGCCTGTAATGGTAGTTAGCGGCATACCTAACCATGGCGTAGTCTTCTTCTGTCATAAACACATCCGGTGCGTTAATGCCGGTAAAGCGTCTCATGTGGTTGTTATGCTCTGTTACCGCATAGAAGTCTAACCCGGCTACATCCCTTGCGTGCTGATAAGCTTGCATAGGCGTACCGGAGGCGGCACCGTCGGAAAGGCCTGTATGGGAATGAAGCAAGCCATAAAATACATTGAACCTGAACCCTGACGGCACATACTCCGGGCTGAAAATTTCTATCTGCTGTAAACGTGCCCTTTGGTTATTGCTGGCAGGACGTAAAACAAAGTACCAAACATACCGGTACTGCCCCGGAACATCCACAATATGCGTTCTGCTTAACCATTCCGGGTCTGTTGCTGACTCAAACTCGGCCAAAACCGTAAAATTATCCAGTGCTGCCGTTGACGGTATAAGATTACCGTCGTTACTTGCCAATATTACATAGTGTCTTACACCTCTTGTTTGCGGAGGCATTTGGTCACCGGGTACCCCCGGGATTGGAATATGAATGCGTACGCCTGTAATTGTAATGGGTTCGCCAAGGTCCACACGCAGCCATTCTGTCTGATTAAAAGCATCGCCCCTGCCCGCAGCGGCAGAATGCCAGCCAATATCCGCGCCGTTGCGTACCATGTGCGGCGCACGCCTGGATTCCTGTGTAGATGATGCGGTAAATGCACTATTCGGCAACTCTAAAACCACGTTTGTGCCTGTTGGTACCGGGTCGGGGCAGTCACCGGGGTCGGGGTCGCCAAAGTCATCAAAATCACTGTCTAAATCAAACTCACCAAATAATTCAATTTCCACCAAACGGGCATTTGCCGTTGCTGTATTTACTTCCGTAACAAAGTACACGATAAAACGGAATGTGTCTTCGTTGGCCACGGTAATTGTGTCAACAGCACCTGCAGGCGCGCCCGGTTCTAAATGCGCGATGCTGCCCAGTTTTGTAAATTGGCCAAGGTTGCTCAAATCTTCAAGCAACGGCTCGTTGCCGCCAAAAATAGTATAGCTTCTGGCATTGTGGTTTTGGTTAGTGGAATGGGTTAACTTTACTTCTGTAATACGTGCTTCATGTCTCATTCTTATTTGCAGCCACTCCGGCCTTCCGTTGTTTGCGGTACCCGCTACATATCTGTTTGCGGAAACCCAACCGTTACCGGGTGTAGTAATACCGTCAATGGCTTGCCCCGGCGCGTTGGCACCGCTTTGGGAAGAGGCTGTAGCTACGGCGGCTCCCGGCCACCCGGCAAACACTCTTGTCAGCAGGTTTTCGATATTTTCAGGCGGCGGCGGAATAGGGCATGGGCCGTCGGGGCCATATCCCCACAGCTCGAAGCTGTTTACGTGGACACCAAACTCCGGATGGGAAAGAGTCACGTACAAACGGAAGAATCTGTATGTTACAGGCTCTGTCAAGTTAAAGGCACTTTTTCTGGATGTATTGTCAATTACACTTACGAGGTTTCTAAATTCGATGCCGTCATTACTGCCTTGAATCATAAAGTTCCTGTTTGCATAGCTGCCCGCGTTACCCCATGACCACATGTTGTGCATAATTACAAACCTGGACACAGGCTTAGGCCGGCCAAGGTCGATTGTAGCCCACTGTGGTACGGCACTTGTACCGGCTCTCCATACGGTGTTGGGGTTGCCGTCAATTATAAATGCGGCGCAGCCGTCATTACCGCTGCCTGCCCATGTAGATTCTGTGGTTGTTACGCCAACGCCCCATGCGTGGTTTACGTTTGCTCTTGGGTTACCGTAAATTGTTAATTCAATGCCCTCACCGGGGGTAATCGGGTTTTGTACCGGCGGTAATTCCGGCGCATCCGGCACTATATCCAATTCGGAGGAAATACGCGTACATCATAGGCTTCCAGTGTAAAGTAAGCACCGTTTATAAACAGATCCACATCAATACCTGTTTTGTTAATTACGTAGTAAACATCACCGGATGCAAGCACTTCGATGCTGTGCTGCAAGCCAAAGAAAGGCGCAAAATATTCTTCATAGTCGGAATCAACTTCCACAGGGAACAGCATCGTGCCTATTGGGAAATGTTTCAACAGCCTGTAAAGTGAATAGAAATGAGGAGTAGGCATACCGCCTGTACTGCTGTTGGTATCGGTAAATAAAACATGCGGAATACCGTGAACGCCCAGTTCAGGCTCCATCCAAAGTAGTGCTTGCGTATTATGTCCCATGGCACCCATTATCATATTGTAATAAATTGACGCATAAAGGGCCCCTACCTGGCCGCGGATATAATCCCAAAGCTCCGTGTCGGTTCTGCCGTTTCTGTTTCTGAAAGCATTGTCGCGCAGTATTTCGGAATCACCGTAAAATTCGGACCACATGATTGGAACATGGGCAAACCTGGAATCGTTAAGCAAGTACACAACTTCTTCCATTGACACCCTGTAATTTGTAGTCAGGCGAAGAAGCTCGGCAGAGGCCGGGTCGGAAGTACGATGGAAATTAACCAGCCCTCTGTCAATTAAGAAATAATCCATGCCACGGGCGTTTTCAAGGAAATATTTTATGGCATTTACCTGTCTTTGGGGGTGAGGCCAATGGCCAATGTCCGGTCTTAGTGTTGTATAACTGTGGGCACCTGTCCATCCAAAGGCTTCATAAGTTCCTTCCCCTTCAAGGATAATGTAAAGCCCGCCAATTCTTAATTCATTACCACGGGAAGTGGCGCGCATCGCATCATACACAATATTGTAAAATATCGTATACTCGATGTAGTCCCACCAGCCGTAAGGGCGGTCCGGATATTTTGNACTGTTGTGCCAGAATCCTTTAAGTTCGTTCCANACTTGGAATGTTGTGACTTCCGGGAACTCGTAAACAATTGCCACAACAAGCTCTGCAAATGCGTCGTAATGCTCTGGGCGCGGTTCCCATTCCATNTGCCAGTCTGCGGCTACACAGCAAGGTGCCGGCCACGGTAATGGGTTAACAGGGTCGAAATGNGCTGTATTTCTGCATTTCATCCATCCNGGTGCCGTACATANCGTCAGCCANACNTTTCCGCTTAGTCTTTCAAGTATCGGGTCACGTGACCTTANNGAATTAAAATTCATAGGNCCATTCGGGTCCGGCCAGGGGTTAANTGGGCCCCACCCCATAATGTGATGATTATCTATTGTTGATACTTTATTTAAAACGTCTACGGCCCTTTGCACAGCGTCCGGGTGGCCCCTGTACCAGTGGTTGTGTGTATGTGTTACGCCAAATGTAAAGTTAGCTTCAAATAAAGGATTGTTCCTGTCTGCTGTAATTGTAACCAGCGGGTTACCGGTGTCAGGCCGTGTCGGCCCTATATTTTCCGGCTCGAAAACAGCGGTAAATGTGGTGTTATCCAGTATTGTGAATGCAGCGGGTTCAACGGCTTCGTCTGTGCCTTCAACTTGCCATTCTACAAAACGGAAGCCCGTCAATGCTTGCGGGTGCGGGATGCTGCTTGCCGAAGCTACCCAGCCGTCGCGAACACGTACAGGATTGCTCCACTGGTTCAAGGGTATTTCTTCTCCGCCGTATCCGGCCTTGAAGGTTACGTAATGGAACAGCGGGTTAATTCGCGCCGTAAAGGTCAGGTCTTCATACACATTCCCATGCTGTGCCGGGTTGCCGGGGTACCAACCGGCAAAATAAAAGCCCTGCCTGACCGCTGTACTTGGAATATTGTCTGGGGGAATTACGGTGCCGTGGGGTACCTCTAAAGTAGTTGTGGTACCCGGCGGCAAATAAACTCCCACCGCGCCGGGTTCTACTGTGAACGTAACTGTGCGGTATCCGGAAGCAGGAGTATAGTTACCGTTCACAAGCAATAATTCAACTGTTTGACCGTGGACGGTTATGGAGAAATTAATGTGCTGCCATTGAGGATTTTTATTAACGTCTATCCTGTTAAAGTATGGCAGCCATCCCTGTCCTGCTTGCCACATTTGCCCCACATTTACAAACATCTCTGCGCAGCTGCCGTTCTGGTTAACTGCGGTTATGGTATCTGCCGCCGCAATATAGACGGGAGTGCTTACACCGTCAAGCTGCGTCCACATACGGATTATACCCGCAGCCGCAAGGCCGGGGTTTGGTCTGCTTGGGCTGCCGCCCGGGCCGTTGTTGAAAATGTCGAACGATAATGTTCCCGGTTCGGCCATTACAAGCTGTAGCGGCGATGCAACGGTAAACATCATAACGAAGGCCAGAACCATGGCGACTACTCGCATTTTTTGCTTGGACATAAAATCTGTCATCCTCTCTTTGTGTTGAATGTATACATCATTTATTCTAATATTAGTACAGGTGCGACATAATGGCTATGCATATTATCCTATTTTACTTGCACTTTTGCGACGGTTTATGGTAACAGTGGCGTAAAATGCCTTGCGGCATACTAAAAAGTACAAATAAAAATATGTATTGTGCATAGATTGCGACGGTTGTATGTATTATTATTTGATTGATTGATAAAAGATTGGAGACACGAGATGATTAATTTTGCAGTAGTGGGAAGCGGAAGTGTGTTTACCCCGGAATTGGTATTAAAACTGGCAGACAACGCAGAAAAAATGGGAGAAATGACACTTCGTTTTATGGATATAGACTTGCCGCGCCAGCATGTATTGGCAGGTTTTTGCCGCCGTTTGTTGAAAAGTCATTCACAAGGCAGCAAATTAACAATTGTGGAATGTGAAAATTTAGAAGACAGTTTGACCAAAGCAGATTTTGTGTTGCTGCAGCTTAGGCAGGGCGGTATCGACGCACGTATCGAAGACGAAAAACTTGGACGAAAATATAATTTGCCCTTTACGGAAACTATTTCTATTTGCGGGTTTGCTACATTTTTGCGCACTTATTACGAGTTTGAAAAAATTGGCACCGCAATTCTTAAACATGCCCCGGATGCTTGGATACTTAATTTTACCAACCCGGCAGGCCAGTTGTCGGAAACCCTGTATGGAATGGGCATTAAAAATGTAATTGGCGTGTGTAATGGGTTTATGGGTGCCAAGTGGGATATAGAGCATTATCTTAATATAAAAGAGGGTTCGTACTTAATGAATTGGCGGGGCCTTAACCATTTGACAATAGTGGACGGTGTTTACAACAGCGGCAGAAACCGTATTGGTGAATTGTTGGATGCCCTGCCCGAGAAGCACAACCACTTTGACAAAAGCGCGCTTAAAAGTGTGGGAGCAATACTAAACCCGTACCTTGCCCATTATCTTAACCACGGGCAGAGAGCCAAGGAACAGGGGCCGGACGACCTTAGCCTAAGAAACGCGTCAGACAAGGTTACGGACAATGTTAAAAGAGACAAGCTGCGTTCCGAGACGGTTAAGGAAATTGACGCCGTTCTATTGGAAGAGTACAAAACAGCCGATGCCGTGCCAAAAACACTTTCCAAGCGCGGCGGGTTTGGATATTCTTCTGCAGTGGTAAATATTATTAAGGCCATTTGTCTGGACGAAGGCTCTGTCCATTACGCGGTTGTAAAAAACGGCTCGTGCCTGCCAAGTTTGCCCGCCGACGCTTTTGTAGAAGTGCCGATTTTAGTAAATAACAGCGGTGCGTTCCCCATTGTGACAGAAGACTTGCCTGCTTTTATTAAATCGTTGGCAGTTTCTATTAAAGACTATGAGCGCGTTTTGATAAAAGCAGCAAAAGAGCGGGATAAAAACGGTATGATGATTTCTATGATGACTCACCCGCTTATGAATTCCTTTAAAATAGCCGGGCCTTTGCTTGAAGAGTGTTTGGAAATTAACCGGGCTTATTTACCGGAATAAAACTTTACCCCCTGATATCAGGGGGTAGCGTCAGACAGTCTGCGGTTGGAAATAAATTGTTTCTACACCGTCATAAAGATGCAATGCTTCATCGTATGTCTTAAAAATGCCGCTTCCGTACCCGGCCAGCAACGCCGCACCTGTGGCAGATGCTTCGGTTATTTTAGGTACTGCCAATGGGGCATTCATGGCGTTAGCTTTGGTTTGCAGCCAGTAATGACTGTGGCTTCCGCCGCCAACTACTTTTATTTGAAGCGGCACGGCAGAAATATCACGCAAATATTCAATTGCCCCGGCGGATTTTTCATTAATTTCCCTCAGGGCTTTTTTTAGTGTATCTTGCGCTTCGGGGTTTTGGTCAAGCTGTATGAACCTTTGCACCAAGGGCGTATCAACTGTGTCCAACTGCGGATATTTGTCTTGGATATACCTGATGCATTGGTTTTCGACAGTAATGGTGTATCGGCCCGGGTAGGTATGATTATCCATAAAGCAAAAAAAGTTTGGGTCATAAAAGTCTTTTTTAGGCGCGTTCATAAATGTTGCCATCATTTCAAAAGTACCCAATACGTTAATCACATCGCCTTCATTGGCACATCCGGCGGCAAAAGCGGCGCATAAATAGTCGTGCCCACCCGCAAAAACAGGAGTACCTGCAGGCAAGCCGCACATTTCGGCCGCTTGTAGGGTTAACCCGCCAATAAAGTCACCGCTTTGACAAACAGGCGGCAATACAGAAGCGTCAATTCCGCTTGCGTTTATAAAATCATCCCAGTCTGTTCCGTTTTGTTTATCCCTAAACGTTAATGAACTTGCTGTTGAAAGCTCCCGCCTTTTAACGCCTGTTAAGATAAAATTAATATAGTCACCTGCGGACAAAAAACTCCGTACTTTCTTGGCTTCTTCCGGCTGTTCGGCCATAAGCATGGCCAAGTCGTACCCTGCGCCTGCGCCGCCCCTTGGGTAGCCGCAGGTGTTAATAAACTTCTGTTCGTTTATGTGGGGTACAGGGTCTATATGCTTATGAATTTGGGGAAGGCGGAGTTTTTTGTCGTTCACGTCCAAATAAATACCCCCGCTTCCCACATTGGATATTGCCATGCCTTTAATTTCGCAATTCTGGGCTTTTTGTGTTACGTCTTTACATAACTGCGCCACTGCGGCGGACAGTGCGCACTGGCCCCGGTTTTCATAATGCGCGAAATTTCGCGACGGGACTTTGGAAAGTGCCAACACTCTGCCCTGCCTATCGATAATTACACTTTTGGCGTTTGTACTTCCAATATCAATACCCAATAATGCTGCTGTCACTTGAATCACATCCTCTTACTTCTGTCATTTGTTTCTTTCTACCACATTTTTATCAAAAAGTAAAATATAAATGTGAATTAAGGTGTCAAAATGCCAAAAAGTATAAATATCGTATGAAAAAATGCATAGAAATTATGTTGCAATTCAATTACTATATGGATAAATTTTGTTGCGGATTAAAGGAGTGATGGTTTGACTAATATTGCTGTTATAGGAAGCGGAAGCATGTTTTCCCCGGAACTGGTATTAGAATTGTCTAAAATTGCCGACAAGCTTGGGGCAATAACCCTGCGGTTTATAGACAACGACTCGGAACGGCAGGAAGTGGTTTCCGGCTTGTGCCGCCGTTTGCTAAAAAATGAGCCTATGGGCGAAAGTATTACAATTATCGACTGTACAACCATGGAAGAGTGTCTGACCGGTGCGGAATTTGTTTTACTGCAAATACGCCATGGCGGTATTGATTCCCGTATCGAAGATGAAAAATTGGGGAAAAAGTATAAACTCCCGTTTACAGAAACAATTTCAATTTGCGGTTTTGCCACTTTTCTACGCACGTATTACGAGTATGAAAAAATTGGCGCGGCAATAATAAAATACGCACCGGATGCCCTGGTTCTAAATTTTACAAACCCTTCTGCCCAGCTTGCAGAATCTCTTCACCAAATGGGCGTAAAAAAAGTTGTCGGCGTATGTAATGCCTTCAAAAGTACCCAAGATACAATCCGTAACCTGCTAAACGTGGAAGAAGGTTCTTACTTTATGAACTGGCGTGGACTAAACCATTTGACAATAGTAGACGGCATTTATCACGAAGGTAAAAACAGGATAGGGGAGTTACTGGAGCGTTTGCCCGACAATTATCACGGGGAATTTGAAAAGTCTATGCTTGTATCCATGGGTGCGCTTTTGAACGGATATTTCCAATATTATTTTAACCGGGAAAAGATAATTGAAAAACTGCAAAACCAGTCAAAACTGCGGTCCGAGCTGGTAAAGGAAATTGACGGTGCGTTGTTTGACGAATACAGGACCGCGAACAATGTCCCAAAAGCTCTTTCCAAAAGGGGCGGGTATGGATACGCCACAGCGGTTGTAGACATAATTCGTGCCTATTGCATAAATGAAGGCTCTGTACATTACGCCATTGTGCAAAACGGCTCTTGCCTGCCATCCCTGCCAAGTGATGCCTTTGTGGAAGTACCTGTAATTGTAAACAGCAACGGCGTTTTCCCGATTGTAACCGAAGATTTACCGGATTACGCAAAAGCCCTGGCAATTGCCATAAAAGCATACGAGCGTATCTTAATAAAAGCCGCCAAAGATAGGGATAAAAACGGTATGCTGATGGCAATGATGACGCACCCGCTGCTTAACTGCTACAGCGTGGCTAAACCTTTATTGGACGACTGTTTGGAAATTAACCGGCAATACCTGCCGGATGATTTAATACGAAACCGTTAAATTTAAGGAGGAAACATGATGAAAAACGCGAAAAGAATCGCACTGCTGTCGGTATTGGCGTTACTATTGGTATTTGCTGCCGCTTGCCGCAACGACAATGACGGCGGTACTGCCCAGCCGGACCCGGACCCAACCCCGGCACCTGAAGCCGTAACCCCCGCTCCAACCCCAGACCCTGCAACCCCTGCAGAGCCGGAGCCTGCTGATGAACCCGTGGGTGGGCTGATCCGCGACATCGGCAGAGAAATAAGAATCGTTTGCTGGTGGCAGTACATGCCAAACACAGCCGATCCGCAGCCGGACCCGGCAACAGAAGCCAACTACCTTAACGCCAGGATGTGGCGCGATAACCAAATGCGCGTAGAAGAAGCATTTAATGTAACTTTTACAAATTTGGAAATACCAAGGCCGGAAATTATGGCACCGCTTACGGCCAGTGTTTTGGCCGGTGACCCTATGGCAGAGTGGGTAATGCTTGGCAGTGAACATATGATTTCAGCCATTCAGGGCGAGCTTATGCTGTCTGCAGACCAATATGCCGCCCCGGATTCCGACATGATGACAAACCGCTTATTTGTTAGGCCGGAAGTAATTTTCCAGGATAGAATTTGGGCTTTTGGCCGTACATCATTAAACTCTCAGGGACCGGCACTTGGTGTTAACCTTGACATTATTAACGCCATTGGCGCACCCAACCCGGTAGATTTATGGGAGCGGGGCGAATGGAATTGGGATGCCTTCCGCGAAATTATGCTGCTTGCCACCCGCGATACAACAGGTGACGGTACAATGGATCAATTTGGCCTTAGCGGTAACCCGGACGCAATCACATTTAATCTTATAGCCAGCAACAATGGCCGTATGGTAAACCCCGACACAATGACATACTCTTTTGACGAGCCTAATACAATGGCGGCCTTAGAGTTGGTTTACGATATATTCAGCAACCGTTGGTGGTATTACGATGCATTGTCCGGAAACCCAATGGGCGACTGGTCTCGGGACCATAACGCGTTCTGGGATGGCCGTTCCGCATTGTTTACAACAGGTTCATGGGTATTTGAAGGCGGTAACTTCCCAACGTTCGAACATGCAGCGGTGCCTTGGCCGCAAGGGCCAAACGGCGTAGGCTATGTTGGGTTAAGAGGTTTCCCACAGGGTATGACAATTCCTACAGGCTCATATAACCCCCACGATTTATTCATGCTTTATGAAGAAATTCAAAGCTGGGCCAGAGACGATATGGATCTTATGACATTTGGTTCATATGACTATGCCCGCCGTTCATGGTTAACAGAGGGCGATGTGTATCGTGTTCTGCATGTAATCGGCAACCCGGAATTACACAAATTTGACATAGGTATGGCTATTCCTCATTATCCATGGATTGTTACAACCTTTGCCAGACATTTCTTTAACGGAACCATGACAGTGTCTCAGGCGGTGGAGGCGTATCGTCCGCCGCAGCAAGAACTGATTGATGAGATTTTTGGGAACTAAATTAACTATTATTGGCCCGGGAAACGCGTGCGCAAGCGCGCATTATTCCGGGCCAATTAAGTATAGGAGGAAGTAGGATGTTAAGAAAAATATTTTCGTTGATTCCGGTATTGTCTCTGATACTTTTATTTTTTGTACCGTTATTCGTTGCTGCCGAGTCGTCTGGGGAGGAACCGGAGGTTCTAATCCATATGATTCAAGATTTTTCGTACCCCGCCAATGCCAGCCAAAACGGTAACACAATTGCCTGGATATGGGCAGAGGCCGGTGCAGGTCCTTTTGGCCAGAATAATATATCAATAGAGACACTTGATGACGGAAACCGGGTACTTAGGGGTGACTTGGCCGGTAGAGGATACGGCAGAAACGTTGTAGGTATCTGGATTAACCCCGTAGCCGATGTTGCACGGTTTGACGAGTTTGTCTTTTGGCTGGACTTATCCGGTGCGCCAACTGCGACAGGGATAAGGGCGACCTTGGCAAGTGACGGGTACACAAATGTAACCGGGCCGTTTACGCTTATCCATGATGACGGTTCGCCCGACACTGCAGGCGTTGGTGCCTCTAACGGGGACATGATTTTGCCAACCGGGTTTACAGGCTATGTTGTAATCCCGTTCTCATCATACGGCACACCATCCTTTGGCATTCTGGCTCGCAGAGCAGAATTTAATTTCTACATTCTAGGCCCTGTGACAGGTGAACACTTTTTGCTTGATAATGTGCAGTTTAGAGGAACCGGTGACGATGATGACCCGGGTAACGGTAACGGCCCCGGCAATGGAGGCCCGGATCCCGTTGTTGATTTAACATTCAATGTTATCGCGGACAGGTCCAATCAATTATTTGAAACCAATTTCATATTCGGCGTAACCCACACACACCATAGATGGTGGGAAGGCCACCCTGCCGCAGTAGAAAGGGCAAGCCAGTTACTGGCCGATTTAAGACCCGTACACAACCAGCATATTATGGGCTGGGGCGCGCCCAATCCGTGGCCGAGCAGGGACGCGGCAATGAATTTTGGTTATTTAAGAGACAGAGTTGACCAATTTATAGAAATAAACGGCGAAGGAGCGGAAATTTGGTTTACCCTTTGCCAGGCACCGGGCTGGATGAAAGCAAGCGGCAACGACTGGAATATGGATGAAGCTCCTCTGCCGGAATATGAAGAGGACTTTGCGTATCTTGCCCGACAAATTGCAATTGCCTTCCCGGAAGTTACCGGATTCCAGGTATGGAACGAATTTAAAGGCATGTGGTGCAGTGTTTTAAACGGCTGGGATCATGTGCGCTACACCCGCTTGTATAATAAGGTGTATGCCGCAATAAGGGAAGTGCGCCCCGATGCAATAATCGGTGGGTTTTATATTGTGGTAGACGGAGACGGCTCGTTCAACGAAGGCTTTGTAGATGTAAGTAACAGAAATACCCGCGCACCATTGGACGCACGTACTACAGTCCCTCTCAGATATTTTCTTGAAAACGCCATTAATGTGGATTATCTGCTGGTAAGCCGTTGGAATGTTGACTGGCAAAACCAACTTAGGTTAAACCCCACATATGAACAAGCTATGGTGTTAACAAAGTACTTCGGTACGGTTATTGCGGATATGCTGGAAATTGCCGCCGAGTTTGGGTATTACGACATTCCTTTTGGCTGGGCAGAATTTTATGGCTCATTTAACAATACACCCGTTAACTCGCAATATATCGGTGCGCATTACGCGTCAATATATTACAACATGATAATGGGCGCACGGGGCAGAGAGCAAACCGCGCTGCTTTGGATGGAAACAGAAAATGGCGGAGGACAGAGAGGTCAAATTAACCATGCTATATTTACTCATACCAATGCTGCCGAAACAGGTGGGTTACCCACACCTCACTTTTTTGCGGTGCAAAAACTTACGAATTACTTCCCTCCGGGTACCATGCTTTACGAAGTGAAAATAACTTCTGAAGACATTGAGCCGGAAAGAATAGGCCATAAGCTTGAAGTTCTTGTCTCTGCGACACATGCATATGTAATCAATAAAACAAACTCTGACATAACCGTTGTACTCAACGGCGAAACGCTGGAATTGGCCCCGTTTGCGGTTGAGGTATTCAAAATTGGCGAAGAGCCGGTATTTGGTTTTGACATCTTTAACAACGGTAAAGGCGGCAGCCAAAGCAGGCCAAACCCGGGTCTTGCAACGGCAGGGATTATCCGTATGTGGACACAACTTGATGGTATAAATACTCCTGTGTACCTTGCGGCATCTGAAACAATCGAAGCCCTGGACCAAGACGGCAACTGCGCAGAAGAGTTTATACGCGTAGGTCGTGTATGGCAAGCCGGTACAGGCTGGCTGGATTATTTCAACTTGCTGGACGTTAACAAAGACGGCGGTTCGTGGCGGTATATTAATTTGTACATCACCGTGTATGGCCAAACCGTTCACGTGCTGCTGGTAAATGCAAACTACACCCCGCAGCCGCCACCGGAGTTTGACTGCAATTACTGCGAAGATAAAGGCTGTGAAATTTGCGAACCTGTATTGCCAACATTTTACCTTACCGTAAGCAATGTGACCGTAAGCAATACCAACCGTCACGTTAGCGTATTTGTGGGAGGCACGGCAGAAGGCGAAATTACATTTAACCTTCGTGAAGCCGCACCGGAGCTTGTTATAACTGCGCGTAATAACCTATGGACCCCGCAAGGCCCGGTATATGGCCTGGTGGTAGGAATCCGGGGTGGTGTTACAGTTACCGAAACACGAACAGTTGAACTGGAAGTAACCCGCCAAGGTATAACCGAAACCCTTGTAATACAGGTACTGGCGAATTAGAAGGAGAGTAAAATGGCTTACATCGATGTAAAGAAATTTGGTGCCGTTGGAGACGGTAAAACGGATGACACAGCGGCATTACAAGCTGCAATTGACGAAAGTGCGAAAACCGGTACCCCGGTGTTTTTAGACGGCGGTGTGTATATGACAGGCCGGCTGAAAATGCGCCCGCATACTGGCTTGTGCGCAGAGCCTGTTTGGAAATATAGGGGCGGCCAATTGGGTGCCGTAATAAAGCTAAACGACCCTGCAGTAAAATGCCATATCGACTTAACGGATGCCTTTGGTGCGTCGTTTAACGGGGTAATTTTTGACGGCGGGCATCTTGGTGAGGGCATTCACGGGCTGATGCTGGACCACCCGGAGTTTAGCAAAGAGGAAGAAACATATCGCTTCGAGCGTTGCAAAATACAATACTACAGCGGGGACGGCGTTCACCTTAACCGGATTTGGGTTTACTCTATGCGTTTCTGCATGGTTTTTGCCAATAAAGGCCACGGGATTTACACCTACGGGTGGGATTGTTTCCTTACAGATAACTGGCTCTCCGGGAATGGTGGCGCAGGGTATTATACAGACCAAACCACCGATAAAATGATATTTACCGCCAATCGCGTAGAGTGGAACAAGCTTGGCGGCATGGTTTATAAACACGGTGACATGTTAAATATTACGGGTAATTGCTTTGACCACAATTTTGGCCCGGGGATAATGTTTACCGCAGACAGCAATATCGGCTGGGAAAATTCCGGCATTACAATTACCGGCAATGTTTTCGAGCGCAACGGCGCGGCAGACGAACACGCAGACCCTTATTGTGATTCTCAAATTTATCTTAAAAACCAAAAAGGCATTTCCCTGGTTGGTAATGTGTTTAGAACCGGCAGGGATGATAACCAACAAGGGCGCGTTAAGCCTTCGTACGGGATTGTGTATGGCGACATGAGCTACTCTGTAATTGCCAACAACACAATGCACAAAGGCGCGGCAAAGGAATTAATTGTTAACCTTGGCGGTGATACAGAGGTTGTCTGCAAAGATAACCCGGGAACGTTATGGACATGAACAAAAAACGGGAGCGGCACAGGCAGTTTTGGCAGCCACTGACAAAAGGTGAGGGTGGGTACCTTGCGGTACATGCCCCGGCTAACAATATGGGCGCGGCTGTTCCGTATCCCAAAGCCGCAAGTGTGGAAGAGCAATGGCTTTCTGCCGGGTATCGTGTCAATGTGGCAGAAGCGGAAGTTGCAAATATGTACTATGGGCAGGATGCCATTCATAATGCCTTTGTAAATTTGGGCCCCGGGGTGCAGGCGGCATTACTTGGCGCACCCTATACCTTAACAAAGGACAGTGTCTGGTTTGGCGCGGACCCGGTTATAAAAAACTGGGATTCCCCGGTTAACTTAAAAACAAACCCGCAACATGAGCTGTACAAAGCAATTGAAGAGCAGACCCGCGCACTATGCACTGCCTCAAAGGGTAGGTACGCCGTGGCTTATACAGACATCGGCGGCCAGTATGATGTGTTGTACTCTCTTCGCGGCGAAGATGTTTTGGCAGATTTAATCGAATATCCAAACGAAGTTATGGCCGCAGAAGAACAGTTGAACCGGGAGTTTGTGGATTATTTTAATACATTGTCCGGTATCATTGGCCCAAGCGGCTGCGGTTATGCAGGGTGGATTCCTATAATCAGCGATGTACCGTGGTACCCAATACAGTGCGATATGTCGGTTATGATTTCGCCAAAAATGTTTGAGAAGTTTGTGCTGCCTTCACTGGATTGGGTGTCAACCGCAATTGGGCAGTCCATTTACCACTTGGATGGGCCGGAGCAAGTTCAGCACTTGGATATGTTATTATCGCTTAAGCATGTACATGCAATTCAATGGGTGCCGTTAACCTATTCCTTAAGCAAAGCCGGCAGAAGAGATTACAGAGATTATGCGGACGAACTTTCTATAAACATTTACCGCAGGGCGTTGGCCGCAGGTAAAAAGGTTGTTGCTTTGGGCGTTCCGCCGGATCAAGTGCCTTTAATCTATGACAGGGCCGGTTGTGATGGTGTTTTTATTCAAACATGGTGCAGTACACAAAACGAAGCGGATGAACTTATTACCCATGCAAAACAATATATAAAAAATTGAAAGGTGGTACCAGTGTGAAAACAAGAACAAAAAGGTTAAAAAGCCCGGCCGTTTTAGTGCTGGCTTTTGCTCTTGCCCTAACTTTTATGCCAATTAGCCTGTCTGCTTATGCAGGGTACGGCGGCTATGCCGAAGAAGAGTTGGGTGCCGCACATCCAACCCCGGAAGTAATCACCAACCTTACAGACCGTTTGCGCCAACAACACCAGGCAGATTTGACGGCAGTTGTTACCGCGTCGTCGGTAACATCGCCCAATTATCCGCCAAGGGCAATTAATGGCATAGTTGATCAAGGGTGGATTTCTGCGTCTCAGCCGGGCGGCACAATGCTTAACCCGCCGCAATGGCTAAGGATTAACTTGGGCGAAGTTGCAACCGTAACACAGGTTGTAATTCATCAAGGCAGTTCCGGCGCAAACAGCAGAACGTACTTGGTTTTGGGCAGTACTTCACCCATACCCCCAACACCGGAAAACCTCGGTGACTTTAGCGTACTTGGCAGCTTCGACTTGCCGGGGGACGGACAAGCACCAAGAGAAACCCATTTCCATAATGTTAATAACGGAAGGTACCAATATATTTGGTTTTATGTAACACGGTCACATCCTACGCATTTTAGGGCATTTCTAATGGAAATCCAAGTTTTTGGTGCATTTGACGGTGATGGAACAGAGCCGCCGCCCGCACACCCGCAAATTGGCGAATTTTATGTGTTCTATGGTTTGCTGCATGGCCACTCTGCAGTGTCCGATGGCGGCGGTGAACCCATTGATTGGGTGCGCGGTCACCCGGACAATGCTCACCGTTTTGCAAGGGATGTTGCCGGGCTGGACTTCTTCTCTCTTACAGACCATAACAATGTTTTGAAACGCCAGGCTAATACAAGATGGACACAGTATTATTGGGATCTTTTGTACAACGCGGCTCAAAACTATAATGAAGACGGCAGATTTGTTACATTTTTTGGTCAGGAAATGTCAACCACAAATATGGGACACATTAATGTAATTCATAACCCAAACACAGGCCTTTCATTTGAGGAAAATTATTTTTTTAACTATTCCGACTTCCGTGAATTTGCCAATGAAAGAGAAGGGTTGAATGCGTTCTATAAATGGCTGGATACACAGCCCGCAGTAGGCTTCTTTAACCACCCCGGTGACTATGTTTGGGATACATGGTACCCGACAGAAAATTGGGGGCCGGAGTTTAATTTCTTTAACCCGATAGACGGGTTTATTACGGACCGTATGGTTGGTATGGAGTTGTTTAACCGCACTACAGGGTTTGAAATTTACTACTACCAGTATCGCTGGGGCGACTTTAGAGACAGACTTACACCGGATTCCAGGGTGCAATTAACAGCCAATACTTTTCTTGACGAAGCAAACCGGCAAGGCTGGAGGATAGGTGCAGCAGGTGCCGACGATAACCATTCTATGAACTGGGGTGCAAAAAATGATTTCCGTATGGCCATTCTTGCGCCGGAATTGACGCGTGACGCCCTGTTTTATGCAATGGAAAACCGTCGTTTTTATGTAACAAAAGACAGTAACCTGGCTCTCTCTTTCACAATTGGCGGCCATGAAATGGGTTCTCTTGTACAGCCCGGCCCTGCCAACCTTGTAGTCGAAGCTTTTAATGCCAATGGCCTTCGATTTAGATGGATTAGGCTTATGAGAAACGGCGAACAAATTGGATGGTGGTCATTTGATGAAGAAAACCCGCGTATTGTTCTGCCTATTAATGCAGCAGCAGGTGATTACTACTATGTAATTGTAACCCAGGCAAATGGCCGCGAAGCTATTTCGTCACCTATTTGGATTACTGCTGACGGTTTAGCCCCTGCGCCTATAACGGTCGCACCGAGCGCACCGGCAGAAGTAATATACACAGGTCATTTATACAACCATTCGTTTTCCTACTTCGCAACCGCAACCACTAACGACCCCGCGCCAACAAGACCGGCGTCTGCGGCTATTGACGGTACAACTATACCTGGTTCCGGGTTTTTGTCGGCAATGGTGGCTTCACCTGCCGCCCCTGTAACACTTACCGTTGATTTGGGCAGCAGTCAGGCAATACGTGCAATAAGAATACTTTCAAACCCAATCAGGGACTTTGAAATACTTGCCGCCAATGATGCCAATTTTACAACATACACTACCTTAAGAAGCGTTACGGGCAATACAAACGCAAATATTGCGTTTTATACGTACCGGTTGTTTGAGCCGTTGGGTGAATACCGGTATGTAAGACTTGTGGTAACACAAGGCGGCGCGGATGGCTTAGTACGTGTGGATTCGTTTGAAATTTACGGCGATCATCCGCCGGACCCGGGCCTTGGCCGCGGTGAAGGCGTAGAGTTTACAATGTACGGATGGCAGACACCATGGAACAATGCCTGGGTAACAGGTATGGTTAACCACACAAGACGTGAAGGTACAACAATACACGGTGCTTCATGCGATCAAGCTGTGGGGCGCGGGCCAGAGCGTTTATTCTTAAACAACCCGGACTTTTATAAAGGGCCGTGGGCACAAACACCGGCTTTACGCCACGTTCCAACCTTTGGCAACCCTCTTACCGGCGAGGCCCCGTGGCCAGGCGGGGGATCTTCCTGGAGGCCTGCCGTTGACGGCATGGACCGTATGCCTCAGTGGATAGCTTTAGATTTGTACGAAACAAGAAATATCGAAGTTATTCATCTTTTCCATGAGTCATTTGGCGGCGGAGAAAACAGGAATTTTAGGGTGCAGGGCAGCCATACCGGCCTTTATCACGATTTCTACAACATTGTAATTGTGGAAGGCAATACAAGCGGTGTAACTACCATTATTTTAAACGAACCCGTTGCATACCGTTACGTTCGCTTTTTAGCGACTGTCGGTTCCGGAACCGGCGGGGGAACGGTTCGTTTGTTTACATTTGAAGTGTATGGCAGAGATGATATTTCCACACCGCCGCCAGACAGAACACCACTGCCGGAAGTACACCCGCCGCGCCTGCCGGGCAGCTGGCGAGGTTTCAACTTACTGGAACTG
>JGI20163J15578_10000053_pt1 | contig 42808 bp, 28 predicted proteins | sample TergutCu122P1_FD_15578 | JGI IMG/M metagenome (IMG submission 15578)
ATCAAGAGGTTCAAGATACTGGCAGAGCGTTATCGGAATCGCAGAAGACGCTTCGGCTTACGGTTCAATCTCATTGCGGGTATTTGTAATTTTGATATGTCGCCTTAGTTATGCAAGAGGTCTAATATAGAAACCACGGTATTATGAGAGAGATGGTAACTTTCGCGTTGGATAAGGCTAAAGAGATGGGATAACGGGAACTACTTCATACTTTGGTGGCTGAAAGGAGAGAAATTTGTGAACATACAAATTTTTGGTAAGTCTAAGTGCTTCGATACAAAAAAAGCAGAGCGGTATTTCAAAGAGCGCAGAATAAAATACCAGTTAATAGACCTTGTAAAATATGGCATGAGTAAAGGCGAATTTCAAAGTGTGAAATCCGCCGTAGGTGGTGTTGACGCGCTGGTTGACAAAAAGTCTGCAGAGTACAAACGCCAAAATATACAGTACCTGGCCAACAACGATTTGGAAGAAAGATTGGTGGACAGCCCAAGTATGCTTAAAACGCCAATTGTGCGTAATGGGAGAAAAGCGACTGTTGGGTATAAACCGGAAGTGTGGGGGGAGTGGGTGCAGTGATGAAAAATACATTTTACGCTTTTTGGGCAAAAAAACCAAAAGAAGACGATACGAACGATGTCGTTTTTTTGTATGAACACTTGCAAAATACGGCAGATGCCGCAGAATACTTTTGGGAATACTGGCTGCCTCCTATTTTACGGAGTAAAATTTCAAAAGAATTGCTCGTTTTCTTGGCATACATTCATGACATAGGAAAAGCATGCCCTGCATTTCAAACTCGCGAAAATAAATTTGCCAGAACTCCTGATACAGACAACTGGCTTCGCAATAGACTTACACATGCAAGTTTTGTACTTAAAGATTCATATCAGGGGGTAGAGTACGCTCCTCATGCTTTAGTTTCATATGCCATATTAGAGAGAAATAAAATTGATGTTTCCGTTTGTGTTATAGCTGGCGGGCATCACGGTTTACCGCCAACGAATAATCAAATCGAGCTTTTAAATAGTTTCAAATCTGCAAGTGGTTTTGATGACATTATGTGGATACAAGCCCAAGATGCTTTACTTCATAAAGGCTTGGAGCTATCGGGTTTAACAAAAGAACAAGCAGTTGACTTGAAAATTCCACGATCAACGCAAGTATTGTTAAGCGGAATGGTAATTTTAGCAGATTGGATTGCAAGTTGTGAGGACAGTGTTGCCTTGCCTATAATGTGGCGGCCACATGACAATCTTGATATTTACAAAACCAGGTTTAATATAAATGAGCCGCGTCCTGTACAGTCAAAGTTAGTTGAAGCTGTACGTTCTGCCAAATCACCGGGGATTTTTGTTGTTGAAGCCCCAATGGGTGAGGGCAAAACAGAAGCTGCCCTTGCGGCGGCAGAAATTTTGGCAAGCAAAATAGGCTGCCGTGGCATATATTTTGCGCTGCCTTCACAGGCTACATCCAATGCAATGTTAACAAGAGTAAAAAAATGGATTGAGCATTTTGACGGCCAAGATGGTGCTATGAGCATTCGCCTATCACATGGCAAGGCCGATTTGAATGAAGAATATGAGGGCATAAAAATTAATAATTATATTGAAGGTGAAGAGGCTGCCGTAACAGTAAATGATTGGCTTGTTGGGCGCAAAAAAGGCCTGCTTGCAGACTTTGCAATAGGCACTATTGACCATGTTCTTATGGCAGGTTTGAAGCAGAAACATTTGGCCCTTCGTCATTTAGCGTTGGCAAATAAAGTTGTGGTAATAGATGAATGCCATGCTTACGATGTTTATATGGAAAGCTATCTGTTAAAAGCCCTAAATTGGCTTGGGGCTTATGGTGTACCCGTGATTATTTTGTCTGCTACATTACCAATGTCAAGACGCGGAGCTGTAATTGGAGCTTATCTAAATAAACCTAGAATTGGTAACGGAAAAGAATGGGCATTAACATGTGCGTACCCTTTAATAACATACACCGATGGTGAAAACGTTGTATCTGCAACTGTGCCAGCCAACTCTCAAAACCACAACAAGCAAGTTATAATCGAAAAACTTGAACCGGATGAAGACAATCTGGTAGTAGCTCTAAAGGAAGCCCTGGCTAATGGCGGTTGTGCCGGTGTGATTTTTAATACGGTAAAAAAAGCACAACAGGCATTTGAAAAAATATCTAACGAATTTAGTACGGACGCAGTAGAGTTGTTGCACGGTGGATTTATTGCTGCAGATAGAGCCAGACGTGAGAAAGAGTTGCTTGATGTATTAGGGAAGGACGCAGCAGATCGCCCAACCAACCGCAAACACATTGTTATAGGTACGCAAATATTTGAGCAATCCCTAGACATAGATTTTGATGTTATGTTTACCCAGTTGTGCCCTATGGATTTACTATTGCAGCGTATTGGACGCTTGCACAGACATAATAGAGATGTACGTCCAGTGGGTTTACAAAAACCAATATGTTATGTAACTGATGCAGAGTGGGGTAATTTCGATACAGGCTCGAAAGCCGTGTATAGTGAGTATCTGCTAATGCGAACCTGTGCTAATTTGCCGAAAACTATAGATTTGCCATGTGATATACCAGAGTTAGTTGCGGCTGTTTATAATGATGATGTTGTAGTTGCGCCCCCTGCAGACTACGAAAAGGATTACAAGAATGCACAACATGAGTTTGAACATAAAATTGCTAATCAAAAAGCGCGTGCTAAAAATTATCAAATTAAAGGCAGTGTCAATGATAAAAACATAATTGGTCTGTTGGATACCTCTTTCAGAGACAGTGAAGGCGAAGCCGCTGTTAGAGACGGCATAGATTCTATTGAAGTAATGCTCATACAGCGTTACAATGGAGTACTTCGTTTACTGCCTTGGATACAAAGTGGTGAGGAGCTACCTTACTATACCCCAAGTGACAGACAGTCGAAACTTATAGCCGGTTGTTCTGTTAGGTTGCCTGCAATTTTAACTTACGATATAAGTTCAACAATAAATGCTATTGAATCTTCTATGATGGAAGCGAATATTGTTGACTCGTGGTATAAGTCTTACTGGCTGAATGGCGTACTTGTTTTAATTTTAGATGATGATCTAAATGCCACTATTGGAAAATATCGTCTAAGTTATAGCGAACAGACAGGAATAAGCGTAGAAAACGTAGAAAAGCTATAACTGCGTTGAAATTGTGTTGTATTTGAAATTTTTTCTGGTAAAATAAGAAAAAGTGTTATATTCCGGAAAGGAGTACCATATGAAAGAGCCAATATTTAATCTGTTAACAGAACCGTGGATAATAACTACAACTTTGCAAGGTAACGAAGAAACTTTATCTTTAACAGAAGTCCTTACACGCAGTCATGAGATAAAAAGCTTATCCGGGGAAATGCCGGCTCAAGATATGGCAATATTTAGGCTGTTATTGGGTGTGTTGTACGCCATCTATACACGTACAGAAAAGTATTCCGAGGCACAAGATGCAACCAGTAAGGATATGTGCATAAATATATGGAAAGAGTTGTGGGAACGTGGTTATTTTTTTTCAAATGAAATTGTAGAGTATTTGGAACAGTATTACGACAGATTTTGGCTGGTTCACCCAGAAAGGCCGTTTTATCAAGTTGCGAAGATACAAACCACCAAGCCTTATGCTGTTTCAAAAATGATTGGTGAATTGGTTGAAAGCAACAATAAAATACAATTATTTCCATTGCGCAGTGGTGAAAGTAAGCAATTTCTAGAGTATCCGGAAGCTGCGCGATGGTTGCTGTATCTTAATTGTTTTGACGATGCAGCACTAAAAAAATTTGATAGTACAACCAGTTCTATAAGTGTTGGATGGTTAGGACAACTGGGTTTAGTATATATTGTTGGTAAAAATTTATTTGAAACCTTGATGTTAAATTTAGTATTGCTAAACAATGGAGAACCTTGGGGACAGGGAAAGGCAACTTGGGAATTATCGGAGTCTCGTACAGGTGAAAGAACAGCAATTACTACTCCAGGTAGTGCAGAAGAGCTTTATACTCTTCAATCCCGTCGTATAAAATTGATATGGGATAGTGACAGACTCACAGGTTATGAAATTTTAGGAGGCGATTATTTTTCGAAGGAAGATGCGTTTGTTGAGCCAATGACATTGTGGAAACTTTGTAAAGGAAAAGCAGGGCATAAGGACATGTACATTCCCCCCAGTAATGTTGCAAGAGATTTTACCAAGCAGCTTTGGCGGGATATTACGCCCTTGCTGGTAAATTCAGAAAGCGCAAGGTGTCCGGGTGTAATTGATTGGTTGTCAGAATTAAAACAAGAAGGTATTATTTCTTCAAGACAAATCCAAATTTGTACATTATTTATAAAGTATGGCGGTGGGAGCAACATGAGTGGCGTTGATGAGATATGGAGCGATTCCATTTCTATAAATGCTAACTTGCTCTCGTCTATGAGTGACGAATGGATTGGACGTATAACTTCTCTTGTTGCTATAACGGAACAATTGGTTAAATTACTGGGTGACTTGGCATCAAATATTGCAATGTCTGCAGGTGCTTCAGAGGGAAACGCAGCACGAAATGCGGCTAAAGAGCAGGCTTATGCGGATTTAGATATTCCGTTCCGCAATTGGCTCTCTGAAATCGACCCTGATGCAGATGACATTAATGTTCAATCCGCAAAATGGATAAGTAGTTGCAAAAAAATTATTTTTAATAGTGGCGACGAACTTATTTCAAAAGCAGGGGAGCAAGCTTTTATAGGGAGAAGCTTAAAGATAGGCAATAAGGAATCTTACTACAGTACCCCAAGGGTTTATGGTTGGTTTGTTCGCGGGGTATACAAAATTGTACATGAGGAGGGATTTGAAAAGTGAAAGAAATAGAGAGCTTTGTACGCCGTACAATAGCAACGCTGGATAGGGATGATCCGTATAGTCGCGCAGCATGTGCAAAATTAAGACGAGCTGTCGGCAGACCCTTGGGTGAATGCCCTGATGTATGGGAGATTATTTTACCAAATGCGCCGGAAGGTAAAAACAGTGACAATGTCATTCATACTGTAGTTACTCTTTATGCTTTACACAGTCAAGGGAAAAATGAAAGTATGTCTGATAATGCCACAGGCTTTGGTGCAGCAATAGCAAAATTAATAGACCCAAGTGGAAGTAATGAGTCTGCTGTACGCCGCAGGTTTAATGCAGTAGCCACATCTTCAGAATTTACGGAATTGGCACACCATGCAAGAGGGTTGATTCAACTTTTGAAAGCTAGTGGAGTAAAAATGGATTACCCCCGTTTCGCAAGCGATTTATATTATTTTCAATTCCCCGACAATGCCAATACTGTTCGTTTGAAATGGGGCAAGCAGTTCTATCATGTAAATATCTCGCAAAATTTAGAAGGGACAGATGAAGAATGAAATTATTTATGGACATACATGTAATTCAAAGTGTTCCCCCAAGTTGTCTAAATCGTGATGATACAGGCAGTCCTAAAACAGCCGTATACGGTGGGGTGCGTCGTGCAAGGGTGTCTTCGCAATCTTGGAAGCGGGCTATGCGTAATATGTTTAAAGAGTACATGAATGAAAATGAGCTTAGTTATCGAACTCTAAAAATATATGACATTGTTGCAGATGAAATACAAAAAAAATCTCCGGAATACAGCCGCGAAGAAGCATTGAAGCTTGCAAGAACTGTTCTTAAAAAAGCGGGAGTTAAACCGTCTAAAAAAGATCCTGAAAAAGCAGAGGCATTATTTTTCATTTCAAGTCAACAGACAAAAAATTTGGCGGCTTTAGCTCTTGGGGAATTAGAAGGAAAAGAGGTTGAGAAAGCTATAGAAAATGCAATAAAATCTGATGCGGGAATTGATCTGGCTCTTTTTGGGCGTATGGTAGCTTCTAACCCCGAAATTAATTGTGATGCATCCGCACAGGTAGCTCATGCAATATCAACCCATAGGGTAGAAAATGAGTATGATTATTTTACTGCAGTAGACGACTGTTCTACAGAAGACCACGCCGGGGCCGGAATGATTGGCACAATTGAATACAATTCTGCTACTTTGTATAGATATGCAACTGTAGCTGTCCATGAGTTATTTGACCAATTATCAAAAGACCCGATGGCATTGGAAAAAGCATTGAAAGAGTTTATACGTGCCTTTGTATTATCTATGCCAACCGGTAAACAAAACACTTTTGCTGCACATTCGCTGCCTCATGCTGTGATGGTAGCCTTGCGGACAGACCGCCCTCTAAACCTTGCTGATGCTTTTGAAAAACCAATAAAGCCAGAAGACGGGTTTGCGATACCCTCTGCTTGTAGGCTTGCAGAGCACGCTCAAAAAGCATATGTGGATTTTTGTACAAAACCGGAATCAAGCTATATCGTTGGTGAATTACCGTTGGAGTTGGGCAAAAAACTTAACATAGAAGATTTGATGAACGAAGCAGCAAAAGAAACGGCAGAAAAGGTTGCTTTATGAGTACTTTGCTGTTAAGACTTGCTGCACCCTTGCAATCATGGGGATATGACAGCAAATTTGAACGACGCACAACCGGACGTGAACCGACAAAAAGTGGTGTTATTGGTCTGATTGCTGCAGCATTGGGGCGTAGGCGTGACGAGTCTCTTGAAGATTTGGCGATGTTAAAATTTGGCGTTCGTATAGACAAGCCCGGAAGAGTTTTGGTTGATTTTCATACTGCACGAAGTACCAAGCAGACTTATGTAACGAGACGCTATTACTTGGAAGACGCTGAGTTTTTGGTAGGCTTGGAAGGTGATGCTGTGCTCTTGCGTACATTGGAAAACGCAGTAAATGCACCGTTTTTTCCATTATTTCTAGGAAGGCGTTCTTGCCCGCCTACAGGACGCATCTGTCTTGGTATACGTGATATGAGCTTAGAAGAAGCCTTGCGTACCGAACCATTTTATGGGAAAGACAACACCTATATTTTGGTTTTAGATACGGATGAAAGCGGGGCATATAGACAACGCGATTTGCCGTTTAGTTTTAGCCAACGTCATAGAAAATTTACTTATCGTTACGTGACGAATAAAGTAATTCCTCATAATTCTATCGAATCTGCGGTAAGTAGGCACGAGACAGTCCATGACGCATTTGAGGGGGTAGACTCATAGTGTATTTATCACGAATACGGTTAGACTCAAATCGAAAGGAAACTAAATTAATTGTTTCGTCACCTCAACGAGTTCACGCAATTGTAGAAGGCTGCTTTGATGAATATAGGGAAGCTGAACGAGGCCGCACTATATGGAGGCTGGATTATTTGAACGGCAACTTATATTTACTTATTGTGTCAGAGTTTGTGCCTAATTTTAGCAACTGTGCAGAACAGTTGTGTAAGCATGGTGAGACAGGACAGACAAAAGATTATGTTTCTTTTCTATCATATATCAAAAACGGTCAAGAATTGCGGTTTAGATTCCGTGGAAATCCAGTACACAGTGTTGTATCAGATTATGGAAAACGTGGTAAAGTGATGCCGCATGTAAGCGAGCATCATAAAAAAGAATGGCTGATAAAGAAATCTGATGCAAATGGTTTTGCAGTGGATTATGATAGTTTTATTATTGTGGAAACTGGGCAGCAGCGGTTTTACAGGAGTGGTGAAAAAAATGCTGTTAAATTAGTGTTTGCCACTTATGAGGGTATTTTAAGTGTAACAGATAGAGAACTATTTATTAATGCACTGTGTAAAGGAATTGGAAGAGGGAAGGCATATGGCTGTGGTCTTATTACAGTTATGAAAATGTGAAGTGACCTTACTTTTTATTGGTGATACACGTAATGTTTATTCTCCCAAAGTAATTAAATTTTGAATAATAGGGATCGAAGAAGCCAGGGATATAGGGATTTTTTTAGTATGCTCCCCGCACGTGCGGGGGTGATCCCGAACCTATCACACCTGATTCCCCAGGACTATCATGCTCCCCGCACGTGCGGGGGTGATCCCAGCGCATATTGTTCCCTCGGTGTTATTGTGTTATGCTCCCCGCACGTGCGGGGGTGATCCCTCGACTTTTGGTTTTAGAAATCTACTTTTTTCATGCTCCCCGCACGTGCGGGGGTGATCCCGTTTACCGATATTTTACCAAATTAAGGAATTAATGCTCCCCGCACGTGCGGGGGTGATCCCGGCAAAACTATTAGCGTTATCTGTATTGGACTATGCTCCCCGCACGTGCGGGGGTGATCCCGTTAGCGTGAAATTGGCGGTTACTTTCAAAAAATGCTCCCCGCACGTGCGGGGGTGATCCCCATAGGTACGTGGAAAATGCCGCAGCGACCTTATGCTCCCCGCACGTGCGGGGGTGATCCCCAGAACGAAGCCTACCATAAACAAGTGATTTGATGCTCCCCGCACGTGCGGGGGTGATCCCTACGACCAGGAGCCAATTGACCTAAAAGGGCGATGCTCCCCGCACGTGCGGGGGTGATCCCAACTAATTATATCTGTGATGTATGTAAATTAAATGCTCCCCGCACGTGCGGGGGTGATCCCATCCGGAACACTGTTATGGGACAAGACGCTTGATGCTCCCCGCACGTGCGGAGGTGATCCCAAGGAGGATGATCCCAATGAAATACAAAAAGCATGCTCCCCGCACGTGCGGGGGTGATCCCGGCAAAAGGGTGCCAGAAGTACCGTGTCTGTAATGCTCCCCGCACGTGCGGGGGTGATCCCGGGAGTAGCCGTATTCGCCGATGATTTTCTTGATGCTCCCCGCACGTGCGGGGGTGATCCCGACTATGAAGCAATACTACAGCATTACCTCGAATGCTCCCCGCACGTGCGGGGGTGATCCCCGACAAGCCAAAACATTTCTAGGGGAGGCAAAATGCTCCCCGCACGTGCGGGGGTGATCCCGGCGGCGTAGGCGTAGGCACTGCCCACGCCAAATGCTCCCCGCACGTGCGGGGGTGATCCCTATAAAAAACCCAGAAAATAGCCATTTTATAGATGCTCCCCGCACGTGCGGGGGTGATCCCAAAAAATGTGTAACCTAGTGTCAGGGATTATCATGCTCCCCGCACGTGCGGGGGTGATCCCGTTTTTCGGATGGACGAGTCCAAGCAAATGATATGCTCCCCGCACGTGCGGGGGTGATCCCAAAATCCGTGAGCAGTGGCGGCGGTACCAGCAATGCTCCCCGCACGTGCGGGGGTGATCCTGCGCCGGAGTACGTAACAGCACTTTTATGTCCATGCTCCCTGCGCGTGCGGGGGTGATCTATCAGTGCGTAAAGCGTAACAGTTATGCGAACCATGCTCCCTGCGCGTGCGGGGGTGATCCCGAAAAGGTATAATGTTTGTTCATTAGCAAAAGATGTTCCCCGCATGTGCGGGGGTGATCCCGCCTGGCGGCAAGATCCACAAAACTCCGGCAAATGCTCCCCGCATATGCGGGGGTGATCCCAATGACCACGCGGTCTGAGTCCTCAGTTGGTTATGTTCCCCGCATATGCGGGGGTGATCCCAATGACCACGCGATCTGAACCCTCAGTTGGTTACATTCCCCGCATGTGCGGGGGATCCCCAGGTGTGAAGAAAATTTCATGTCCAAGATGTATACTCTCCGCACGCGTAGGGGTGCTCCCCCATATCAATTTATGGGTATGTAAGAAACTCTATGCTCCTCCACCCCCTGATATCAGGGGGTACTAATTTGAAATGTTCCCCGCATGTGCGGGGGTAATTTAGTAAAAGAAAGGTGATTGAAATGGATGTTCAGCAAGTAGGAGCAAAGAAACCGGAGTTACAAGAGTTGCCGCAAATAAAGGAGCGAATTTCGTTTTTATATCTGGAACACTCGGTAATAAACAGATTAGATAGTGCCATAACTGTTACAGATGAAAGAGGTACGGTTCACATTCCCGCAGCAGCTTTAGGGGTAATTCTTTTGGGGCCGGGCACAAAAATAACTCATCGCGCTATGGAATTAATCGGAGATACAGGAGCAAGCGTTTTATGGGTAGGTGAACAAGGTGTAAGATACTATGCTCATGGACGACCGCTTACTCACTCATCCCGTTTGTTAATAGCTCAAGCTTCGTTGGTTTCCAATGTAAGAAGTCGTGCAGCTGTTGCCAGACGCATGTACGCTATGCGCTTCCCCGGTGAGGATGTGTCGGAAATGAGTTTGCAGCAGCTTAGAGGGCGTGAAGGTGCAAGAATCAGGTCTGTATACAGGACCCTTTCTAAAAAAACAGGCGTAACATGGAATGGACGGGAATATGATCCTAATAATTTCGATGAAGGTTCACCTGTAAATAAGGCATTGTCTGCGGCACATGCATGTTTGTATGGTGTCTGTCATGGTGTAATTGTGGCAATGGGATGCTCACCTGGGCTTGGTTTTGTTCACTCCGGCCATGAACGTTCTTTCGTTTACGATATTGCAGACTTGTATAAGGCTGAACTTACTATTCCTATAGCTTTTGACATCGCACTTCGCCATGAAGATATAGAAGATATTGGCCGTGCAACCCGTCGTGCAGTACGTGACGCAATAAATGAGTTTAAACTGCTCCCAAGGGTCGCAAGTGATATACGTGAACTTCTTATGGAAGAAATTGAGGATGATGTAACATGGGATGTAGTAGAATTATGGGATGATAAAAATGGGTATGTAAAGAGTGGAATCTCATATGGTTTAGATGATGATGCAGGTGAAGGATACGGTGAAATATTATGATGGTGTTACACCTTGCAAATTGCCCTCCCTCTTTGCGCGGGGACATAACCAAGTGGCTTATGGAAATTGCGGCAGGAGTATATGTAGGTCGGGTTAGTGCCAGAGTTCGTGATAAGCTTTGGGAGCGAGTTGTGGAAACCTGCAAAGGCGGTAGAGCAGTATTGGTTTTTAGCACTAATAACGAACAACGTTTGGATTTCCGTGTTCATGGTGAAACATGGGAACCTGTTGATTTTGATGGTCTGAAACTTATGTTGCGTCCAAGCCCTGCAAGACTTATTGCAAAACAAAATAAAAGAACTGACAGTAAAAAAACCGGATTCAGTAATGCTTCAAGGTTTCAAAAAGCCAAAAGGTTCTCGAATATTAAGATAGAACCTGATCGTATGCTAAACTCCTATGTCGTTGTTGACATAGAAACTACAGGCTTAGATGTAAGCACAGCAGAAATTATTGAGGTAGGTGCGATAAAAATAATTGAGAATCAAATTGCAGATACTTTTCAATCCCTTATCAAAATAAAGAAGAATATACCTGCAATGGTTACAAGCCTGACAGGGATAACCGATGTGCATCTGAAACAACAAGGCAAACCTCTTGATTGTGTTTTAAAGGATATAGTGCATTTCACCGAGAATTTGCCTATTGTTGCACATAATGCACCATTTGACATATCGTTTATACGTAAAGGCCTTGAAAAGTGCAAGATGAATGCATTAACGAATCGCATTGTAGATACATTAGCTCTGACGAAGAGACTGCACAAAGGTTTAGTAAGTTATAAGCTAAGCGCGCTTGCAGAGCATTTTAGTTTTCCTTTGGATGGCAAAAACGAGTACAAACTTCATCGCAGTTTGGGTGACTGCCATCTTACGCACATGCTATATCAACATATCTATAAAACATGAAAAATGATTGAACATCCTTAAATTCTGTGTTACAGTCCTTGCTTGTGAAAGGATGAAAATAATGACCAAATTCATAGTAATCGAAGGCCTGGACGGCAGCGGAAAATCCACTGTCAGTAAGCTGTTAACACAACGCTTTATAGAAAATAATCTACCTTGTCATCTCACATTTGAGCAAACCAACGGCCCAATTGGCCAGCTGATACGCTCCATTCTTGTTGGCAAAATCAAAAATATAGAAAATGAATCTATCGCGCTTCTTTTTGCCGCGGACAGATACCAGCATTTGAAAAGCGAAATTATTCCAACCCTTGAACACAGCAGCGTAATATGCGATAGATATTACTATTCAAGTATGGCTTATCAAGGCATAGACGCGGAAAGTTTGGAAAGGGTAGTGGCTTACCATCAAGCAATAATACCTACCCGTAAGCCGGATATTGTATTTTTTCTTAATGTAACCCCGCAGGAGTGCATCCGCAGGGTTAAAGGACGTGGCGAAGAAGCTAGTATTTTTGATACTTTATCCGCATTGGAATTAAGATATGAGAGATACATGGCGGCATTTGAGCGTATGAAAGGTACAGATAATGTTGTGTTTGCGGGTTCCGACACCGCCAGCGCGGAAGAAATCGTAGACCAAATGTGGCGGCATCTATGAAATTACACTCCTTCTATGAAAAATTGCTAAACACCATAGAAGATACTCTCGAGGATGGCACCACCATTGATAAACTGGCAGGCGCGTTATTTGTCTCGCCTGTCCACTTACAGCGGCTGTTTAAAGCTGCCTTTGAGGTGCCTCTTGCAAGTTACATACGTTCCCGTAAATTGGCCGCCAGCCTTGATATGTTGTTAAATTCGAACATGGCGATTATTGATATTGCAAACAGTTACGGCTTTGACCATGCCCAATCCTATATCCGCGCGTTTAAAAGCGAGTTTGGGCTAACCCCCGGCGAGTTGCGCAAAACCGGGCAAATTATTAAAGTTAAGCCGCCAATTCAAATACTGCCGGGCAGTAAACTTTCCGAAGGCATGCTGTTTGGGCCGGAAATTGTTTTTGTACCCGGTTTTAATTGTGTTGGGCGCAAGTATATTATCCCATATTTTTCCGAAGCGGAAATTGTCGCAAAGGCCGGGCGGGACTTTTGGCTGCAGGACAGCCATACAATTCCTAATGTGGTAAACCCTAATGTATACATAGGCTTAACAAAGCTGCAACAAAATGTGAGGTACAGTATTTATACGCCGTCGGTCTGTGTGACGGATTTTTCAAATATACCAGCCGGGTTTGAGGTAAATGTTATCCCGTCTTGCTATTGCGCAAGGTTCCGTTACATTGGTGAGCATCATTATTTGGATATCAACAACGAAATAGCCCGGGGAATGTATGAAGTTATCGATTCCTTCGAGGAAGATACCGGGTATGCCATGTACGACTACGGGATATATTTTGAGCGAATAGATACTACGGATTATGACGGCACATTTTGCAAAATGGAATGGTTTTCGCCGGTTAGAAAAAAATGATATAAAAAGTTCATCGTGAAAAAGCCTCTTGTGCTATGATGTTGGTATAAGGAGGCGATACATATGGAAAATTACATTGCACCGGAGATACCGGGCTATGCGGCAAGTGTGGTAAAGGCTGCATTGGGAACAAAAGCTGCAATTAAATCTGTAGAGTGGACAGCAGGCGGGTTGTATAATAAAGTATTTTATGTATATACATGCGAAGGCTGTTTTATATTAAAAATCGAATGCGATAAAATATTTCCATCCATCAGGATTGGGCAAATGGAAAATGAAGTGAAAGGCAGCTGCTTGGTAAAACAGGCGGGGCTTCCCTGCGCACAAATACTGGCACACGACTTTTCCGGCAATGACATTGGTGTGCGGTATGTTTTTATGGAGCGCATCAGCGGTGACATTGTGTGGGGAGATTGGGACGGGATGGATGATGAAACTCAAACCGAAGTGCGGCGTCAATCTGATGATTTGTGCGCCCGATTGCTTAAAATTACAAATTCCCACTTTGGCAGTCTGACCTCAACCGGCCCATTAGGTTGGCACAAAACATGGGATGATTGTTATCGCGCTTGGTTTAACCTGTTAATAGGCGACAGCGAAAAAATTGGTTTATTTACCGGCGACGAGCTGACTATTGTTAAAGCTGCTGCGGATAAGCCCTTAAAGCCATCTAAAATATATTTGCCCACTTTTGACCACGGGGATTTTGGCTGGCATAACATGATTTGGGGGAGCATAGCCAACGAGCCCCCAAGACTTCACGTAATCGATTTTGGCAATGCCCGCTTTATTGTGCCGCAATTAACCGGTGACAAGCCACCCCATGAAATGCCTAACGCCCAACAATTGGACAAAGGCTATAACTTGTTACTGCTGTACGCATTTGAAATGGGCGTGATGTGGAAGGAGATGGCTAAAATGACGAGTGATTATGCCCATTGCACTGACGGTTTGACTGCCTATATCGAAGATGCCAAAAAGGACACGTCACGTACCCACATAACGGAGTTTGTTAAAAAATGCGAAGATAGATTACATGATGTCTGATTTTTTCGTATTCCGTCAATTTTTGGACAAAGAAATCGTTGGGGATTACACAGGTGGAGTATACGAAATTATCCCCAATAAGGAATTGAGCGCGGAGCACCATAATCTGTTTTTTTCGACTGACTTCGTAGGAGATGTGTAAATGATAAATTTAAGCAAAGAACAAATCCAATCATTAATACCACTGTTTCAATGCCATATCGCCCAGGAACTGGAATATGCCTACAGAGGAGAAGCCCCGTTTGGGCATGTAGATATAAAAGTGTATGCTGATAACGCCACAAAACCGGAAACGATGCTTTTTATTAACGGCTTTGCAGGGACGGGCTTGTATGGCGATGCAAGTAATTATGAGCGCAACCAAGAGATAAAGAGGTTAATCATAGATTGCTTTGATGAAGAAGAAAAAGAAGTATGGCTTTCCCTATATTCTCCGGAATGGGAGCCAGTGGTGGATAACCTGTTTGACGGCTATTCATCGTGGAAGGCACACCGACTTATACACCGCTTAAACGGCGAATCTTTTCAACAACGTAGTAGTTGGCGGGACAAAATCCCGGGCGGATATGCCATGGTAAAGGTAGATGTATCGTCATATGAATTTGTCAATTGTCGTTACCCTAGTTTCTACTGGAAGCCAGAGGGCAATAAATTCGGCTGGTTTCTTCTAAAGGACGGAGAAGTGGTAAGCGAATGCATTTCCGTATGGGTAGAAAAATTTGGCGTTGAAAAAAATTGTGTCGAGATAGGCATTGAAACGAAAGAGGAATACAGGCGAAAAGGCTATGCTGCTTTAACGGCAACCGCCTTTGTGGAAGATTGTCTGTCACAGAAGTTAACTCCCGTATGGTGCTGTTGGAGTTTTAGAGAAGGTTCAAAAGAGCTGGCAAAAATGTTGGGCTTTGAAATTATTGAAGAAAGACGAGCTATATTTTTGAAGAAAAATATCGAAAGGAAAACAAGAAATGATTGAAATACGTGAAGGAACAAAAACCGATATACCCGAAATCGTAGAATTTCTAATGCGGATGCACGCTTCAAATAAATCGGACTGGTTTGAGGTTATGGCTGATGGAAGGCATCCTAACAACGATGTTTCCAATTTTATTATCGCGAAGAACAATGATAAAATTGTGGCTTTGACGATATATCAGCCAATGAATTATTCGTATTGCAGCAACATCATCAAGGGGACTCGTTTGGAGAATGTTTTCTGTGAGCCGGAATACCAAGGTGAGGGCATACTTGAAAAAATACTTGGTAAGATAGCCGAATTGTCTGATAAAAAAGGAAGCCTGCTTGAGCTTGTGTTTGTAGGGATGTATTCGTTTTTCGACAGTCTGGGTTACTCATTTGGAATACCCTGCGAAGGGGAAGGTTGTACCTACATTGTGGAAAACGAAAAAACAAACGGCAAATTTACAATTGTGGAAGCAAGCGACGACGATATTCCCGCCATTACAGAACTTCATAAATTAGCATATAAACGAAACCTGCTAACAACATCCTTCGGATGCGACGAAATAAATTACATTAAAAATTTGTATAACGCAAGTGCGACGTATCCAAGTAAGTTTTATGTAGTAAAAACATCGGCAGGCAAGATATGCGGGTTTTTCCTTACACAGTTAAAAGAAAAGCATATCTATATGATGGAATTGGATGACAACTGCTCGTACCACCAAATCCGTCCTTATTTAATTGAATTTTATGAAAAGCATGGTTTTAATAAAATACCCGTTATGCTTGGAAACACACATCCGATTTATACGGTTTTCAAAGGCTTCTATAACCAAAAATCACTACCGGAGTTTGGTTTTGTTAAAGTGCGTGACATTCCAAAATTTTTAATGAGTATTTCCCAAACCATAAACGAAAGACTAAAAAAGTCAACCTATGCCAATTTGACTGCTTCGTTTGTTATCGCTATGCGTAATGACAATGAAGCGTACAAACTGAACTTTGTTGACGGTGAATTAATCGAAGTTTCTCCTGTTAATATGGATTTCGGACAAGTGTTTATCGAACGCGACAAGTTCATACAAATGCTATTCGGTAGGATTTCGCCGATAGGCATAGAAGGCGAAACATACATTAATAATTTTGAAAATATGGATTACCTTAATATTTTTGAAATATTGTTCCCAAAAATACCAAGCCATGTTATTTCGTTAAATTAACTGTACCCCGGATAATAAGCAGTAAATTATGTAGCCGCGCCTTAAAGAACTAATACTTGTGTAAAAAACAACAAAATGTTAAAATTCGTTGCAGTATAGTACACAAAAAGTATCGGGAGAAAGAGACGGCAGATGTTATCCAAATTAATTTATAGATACGCAGTATTTAAAGGTACAAAAGTTTTAGTGCGGTTCAATAAAACTGCTCTAAAGCCCATGGAGTACAACCTAAAGACACTTTTTCAGGTGTTGGAGGAAAACAAAGATACGGAATATGGGCGCAAGCACAACTTTTCTGCAATACGCACAGCAGAAGATTTCAGAAGTCAGGTTCCTTATTCAAATTACGACACATACGTGCCGTACATTGAAAAAATGAAACACGGTGAACGAAATTTTATTGCAAAGAAGCCGCCTGTATATTTTGCGTCCACAACAGGCACTACAATGCAACGGAAAGCCATCCCTGTTTCCGCGAAAACAAGAAAAATGTTTGGGCGTTTTGGGTCTACCTTTGGCTTTGCGATTATAAACAGACAATTGAAAAATTTATGGAAAAAGGGCAAAATTTTAAACATAATGGAAATGAAAACAACGGATTTCCCATGCGGTGTTAAATATGGTCCTGTATCGGGTATGTTAATAAAAACGGTAAAACGTTATTTCCCATATACCACAACAACACCTTCAAAGTGTGTTTTTACAAACTATGTATTCGACAATAGTTACGTTCATTTGCGTTTTGCCCTTGTCTACAGAAAATTAAGCGGAATATCTTCTGCATTTATGTCGTCGGTTACCGGTCTTTTTTGGTATTTGAAGGATAATTGGGAAACGCTGGTGGACGACATTGATAAAGGAACAATAAACAAAAAAATAGATATGCCTGATGAAGTGCGTCGTTCGTTGATGAAAAAAATCAAGCCTGATCCTATCCGTGCTGCAGAATTGCGCAAGGAATTTGAAAAAGGTTTTGACGGTGATGTATTTAAGCGCGTTTGGCCGGACTTAGCTTTTATTTATGCCATAGGAAGCGGTGCGTTTGTTCCTCATGTAGAAAAGGCAAAAATATTTACCGGCGGGGTACCGATGTACTTTAGTTTTTTTGCTGCCTCCGAGTCATTAATGGCCGTTTGTACCGAAATGGATACTCTTCGTTACGCGTTGCTGCCCGAATCGGCATTTTATGAATTTATTCCCATAGAAAATTGCGGTGACGAAAACCCAATGTCACTTACATTGGATCAAGTTAAGTTGGGTGAGGAATACGAAATTGTGTTAACCAATACATCAGGTTTTTACCGTTATCGTATAGGTGATGTTGTCAAAATTGTAGGGATGTACGGAAATACGCCGGAAATACGGTTTTCGTATCGTTTAAGCCAGGAAATTAACATTGTAAACGAAAAAATGAATGACAGTCATATTCAATGGGCGGTTGGGCAATGCGAAGAGGCATTTGGGTGTAATATATTGGAGTACTCGGTGTTTCCGCAAATAGAGCCGCTGCCGGGCAAATACGTGATCTTTATAGAAGGTGACAATGAAAAATTAAGACCGATATTACGCCCGTTGCGTAACATGCTGGAAGAAAAATTATCAGTCGCACACCCCAGGTTTGGAGGATATATAAAATCCGGAGTTTTGGCTCCGATAGAATTAAAGCTTGTCAAAGAACAGACATTCGCGCTTTATCGTGAGTTTATGATTAAGAATGGAACTTCGGCAAACCAGATAAAACCCGTACGGATAATTGACACGCCCGAAAAGGAAAAATTTTTCTTCGAACGGGTAGAGGAAAAAGAGGAAAATGCTGATGAGTGATTTAATTTTCAACACAGAAACACTAAAGGACGCTTTAGGTAAAATGCTGAACGCAGCCATAATCCACGCAGACTATCAAACCACACAACTACAAGGCGGCACAATAGGTGATGTGCAGCTTATTTCCGGCATGGCAGAAACCGCAACAGGCGATAAACTGCCCTACCGTATCGTTCTAAAAAGCACGAAAAAATGGGAACGTTATTGGGACCCGGGTTCCTGGCGGAAGGAATACGACTTTTACAAATCCGACTTTGGCAAAACATTTACAGACGGGCTTCACTGGCCAGAGTGCTACCTTGCAGAAATTAATGAAGACGAAACGGAAACCCGCTTATGGCTGGAGTACATCGATGGCGTATCAGGTTTGGATTTAACTGTAGATATGTACGAACGGGCGGCTTATGAACTTGGGCGGTTTCAAGGGAAGCTGTATGCCGAACAGCCCCCGGTGCTGCAAAACTTAACCAACCTAAGTAAAACAGATTATCCCAAAAATTTTTACCTGCATTACCGCTCCTGGCCAGAGGTATACGACTATATCCGTGATGAAAACTGTGAACTTCCAAAACATATTTGTCAAATGCTGATTGACTTTGACCGGCGTTCGGATGATGTGTGGACGTGTATCCAAAAGCTGCCTGTTGTGCTGTGCCACAGAGATTTTTGGGTGACAAATATTTTTTCAACTGGTCCGAAAATCAGACCAGTTGAAAACGACAAAATCATTCTTATAGACTGGGACACCGCCGGGTGGGGCCATATGGGCGAAGACTTGGCAAGCCTTATTGCGGACGAGGCGGACGTGGAAAATATGATAGAAATTTATCAGCGGTGCATTCCCGCCTATTACAAGGGCTTTTCTGAGTATGTGGACATTTCCCATATCACGGATAATTGCGTCCGTGAGTTTATTCTTCTTTTGTTTGGCTACAGGCTTGTAGAGTGGTACAAATTTGTAAAATCGGACGGCAAAATGCCCCATTTAAATGCTTTGCAAAAAATCTATGAGATGTTATAATGAAATAGCGTAATTTACTGTTACGCTATTTTCTTTTTATTTACGAGGAGTTTTTTTATGGCAAGCAACACCGCAATTTTCTACGATATAGAAAATTTAATGGGTATATTTAACGGTAAAACAAATACCGGCTTACATTTAGACGAAATTTACAGGCGAGTACTGGCTATGGATGGGGTCACCGGCGTTTCTATACAACGCGCCTATGCAGACTGGGCTGTGCCTATGTATCGCAATTTACGCAACTCTGTGCTTCAAGTGGGCATAGAGCCGATACAAATATTTAATACAAACCAAAACGACAGGGTAAAAAACGCAGCGGATGTAAGTCTGATAATCGACGCGGTAGACCTTGCTGCCCGCCGTCCGGAAATTGATAATTTCGTCATTGCTTCCGGTGACGGTATTTTTGCGTTCTTATCAAAAAAATTACACGAACATGGCAAGCGTGTAATTGGCTGTGGTTTTGAAAAAGTCGTAAATATGATTTTCCGCAACTCTTGCGATTATTTTATCGCACTTGAAAAAGCAGACGAATCTATTATTGTAACGGCAACAAACCGCAGTTCAAAGCCGGAACCAGTCAAGGCTGCAGAAGTCTCTGTTGCAGAAAAAAAAGAGAAAAAAGTTTTGCGGAAAAAATCCGTAACGTTGCCAAAAACAAAATATACAGAAATTTTGCTGGCTTCCGGCATAGTGCCGCCACAAGATACGGGTGATGTGTCAAGTATTATGAATATGGTCCGCCAAATGGTGGATGCCTTATTTGTGGAAGGCACAAAAGATTTGCCGGGGCTGGAAATTTCTATTTTCGCAAACTATATAAGCCATTATTTGCCTAGCTTCAAAGTGCGCTCTTTGGGCTTTAAAGGTATAGGCGAGTTTATGCGGTTTATGCTTACGGGCAGCCAGTATTGTACGTATTCTGTCGCAGACAATGTTGTTTTAATGGCTCCGCGGGCAACGGCCGAAGCTGCAAACGGCAAAATTGTAGATGAAGTTAACGGTTTATTGATAGTAACTTCCGAAGGAGAGCGGTACAATTCCGTATTTAATGTTACGCCGGGTATGCAGTTTGTGTATACCGTGCAAAAGCAGGATACGGCAAAGCCAAAAAAATCGCGTAAGTCGGCACAATCCAAAAAAACTAAAAACGCCGAGCTTCCTCAACCGGTGGAAACTGTTCAGGTGGAAGAAGGTACAATCCGCAAGGTAATAAAAGAGCAATTTGATCAATTGTCAGCTGCCGATGCTTTACCGCCTACCGAACTTAGTCAGTTGACAAAGCGTGAGTATTCGTTAGCCACATTTGGTGTTCGTGCGCCAATATTACGTGAAATAGATACCCAAAAAGATTTGCGGGAACAACGCACATTAAACGGCAAAGTAAAGTACTGGAAAGAACCATTTGTGTTTCATGGCAAGCAGTATCTAATTTACAAAGAATGGGCAAACCTGCACAAGAAACGTTTCATTGCTTGGTGTGCCGGGTTTAAGCCAATACTGTGAGTTTTAGCGGCAAAAAATTTAAAATAACTATTGCCATTTGTTGTGTTGTGTTAGTCATAATACTTGTGTTGGTATCTCCGTTATTCTACATTCAAGAAGTTATAATACAAGGGAATAGCCGGGTTGGCCGCTTTGTAATTGAAAATAAGCTTGGAATTTTCCCTACCACTAACATTTTGTCATTTAACACAAGAAACGCCCGCAGACGGATAATGACCAACTTGTATATTGATAATGTACATTTTAGACGCGATTTGCCCGGGCGTTTGTATGTTACAGTAGTCGAGCGGCGGCCAAGTGCTTACGTAGAACATTTTGGCAGTTTTCTGCGTTTGGATGATAATGGACGCGTGTTGGAAATTAGACCGTATACCATAGAGCCATTGCCGCTTTTGGAAGGGCTGCAGTTTTCCCGCTTTGTACTTGGCGAAATTTTAGACGTAGCAAATGCCACAGACTTTGATGCTGTGGTTTTGTACACCCAATTGCTTGTTGCCCACGATCTTATACACAGCATTTCTCACATAAATGTGTCTGACCCTACGAATATTCGTATTTTTGTTAATTACTTAGATTTCCATGTTGGCGGAATTACAGATGCGGATGAAAAAGTACGAACCATTGTACAAATACTGTACGCGTTGCCAGATGCTGGAAGAATACGCGCCTTTGTTGATATGAAAGAAATAAGGCCACAATATAATCTCGAGTTACTGCAATAAAATGCTTGCACAATTGAAGTAATCATTGTATAGTATTATATGAACAAATTGTTAAATTTTCTGATTACACTCTATGAGGAGGCAATTCCTTTGATAGATATTGATAATTCACACGAATTAAAAGCAAAAATTAAAGTCATCGGTGTAGGTGGCGGCGGCGGTAATGCCGTAGATCGTATGATCGAAGATCAGATTGTAGATGTCGAATTCATTTCCGCCAATACAGACAGTAAGGCTCTTTCAAAATCCAGGGCTACTGTTCGTATTCAATTAGGCGAAAAATTAACCCGTGGTTTGGGTGCGGGCAGTAAGCCGGAAGTAGGAAAACGCGCAGCTGAAGAATCCCGCGAGTTGTTGGTAAATGCTATTGGCGCAGATACAGACATGCTGTTTATCACTGCCGGCATGGGTGGTGGCACCGGTACAGGTGCCGCTCCTGTTATCGCAGGCATTGCCCGTGAAATGGGTGTTCTTACCGTTGGCGTTGTTACAAAGCCTTTCGAATTTGAAGGGATTGCTCGTATGCGCAACGCAGAAGCCGGTATAGAAGAGTTAAAGAAAAACGTTGACACAATTGTTATCGTTCCCAACGATCGCCTAGACTACATCATTGACGAAGATGCTACGGTTGAAGATTCTTTCCGTATGGCAGATGAAGTTTTGCGCCAGGGCGTTGCCGGTATTTCCGGTGTAATTCTTGACGACGGTTTGATTAACCTTGACTTTGCAGACGTTGAAACCATTATGAAGGATAAAGGTCTTGCTCATATGGGCGTTGGCCGTGCATCCGGCAAAAACAAAATCGAAAACGCTACCCAGGAAGCTCTTAGCAGCCCATTGTTGGAAACATCTACAAGGGGCGCAAGATATATTCTTATTGCATTTACCGGGGACAGCAACATGGCTCTTAGGGCCATACGCAATGCTGCCACCGAAGTTAAAAAGACCCTTAACCCGGAAGCTGTTATCATATTTGGTACAACAATTAACGATGACTTTAAAGACGAAGTTATGGTTACAATTGTTGCCACCGGCATAGAAGACGTGGAAGAAGAAGTTGTGATACAAACACCTTCCCAACCGGAAACTGTTGCGTTTACAGTTAGGGGCAGTGACGAGCCGCCGGAAATTCAACCAATAAGAACCGAGTCTGCGGCAGATGAGTACGATGGCCCAAGCTTTGTTACTATTGATGAAAACGAAGGAATTAAAACTCCAAGTTTCTTGCGTGAATGGAGAAACAGGTCAGGTAGATAAATTTGCATAAAATATATAAAAAAGTCCAACCTAATTATAACCAACAATTAGGAAGGACTTTTTTTATGAATATCATAAACCAAATATTCTGCGGTATTGCTTGCGCGTTAATTTTAATAGTTTGCCTTAGCAGCTTAACATATGCCCAAGGCGTATCTGTAGATGCTAAAGCAAGTTTATTGATGGAAGCAGAAACAGGTAAAATTTTGTATGAGCACAACGCTCACGAGAAACTTGCACCTGCCAGTGTAACCAAAGTTATGACAATGCTGCTAATTTACGAAGCTTTAGACCAGGAAAAAATTAAGTGGGATGACGTTGTTACCACAAGTGCTCACGCCGCTTCCATGGGCGGCTCGCAGATTTTTTTGGAAGTAGGCGAACAGCAGACGGTTAGAGACTTGGTAAAATCTATCGTTATTGCGTCTGCAAATGATGCCTCCGTGGCCATGGCAGAATTTGTAGCAGGCAGCGAAGATGCTTTTGTAACTGCCATGAACAATAAGGCAAGGGCTTTGGGCATGGTAAATACAAATTTCGTTAACCCCAGCGGATTGGACGCGCCGGGGCATTTAACCACTGCCCATGACATAGCTTTAATGTCGCGGGAGCTTATTTTAAAGTATCCGGAAGTTTTTAAATACGCAAAAACCCGATTGGATAAAATCACCCATAAAACAGCCCGTGGCGAAGAAGAATTTGGGCTTACCAATACAAATAAATTAATACGAAATTACACCGGGGCAACAGGGTTGAAAACCGGTTCTACCGCGGAAGCTATGTATTGCATTTCCGCAACTGCGGAAAAAGAAGGTATGCAGTTAATTTCTGTTATCCTTGGTGCGCCGGACCCGGGTACCCGTTTCGACTCCGCAATGAAGCTTTTGGATTTTGGCTATGCCAATTTTGCTCTTATCGCAAAAGAGGAAGCAGGCACACCAATGGGTAAAATAAGTATTTACAAAGGCAGTACAGAAACTTCGCCGGTTGTTATAAAGGAGCAAACCAACATGGTTGCACCAAAAGGCAAACATGTGGAGCTTACGGGCGAAATTGTGATAAGCGAAGCCTTGACTGCGCCTGTAAAAGCAGGGCAGCTTGCAGGTGAAGTTATTTACACATGGGAAGGCGAAGAAGTTGGGCGCAGTCAGTTAATTGTGCCGGATGATGTTAAACGTGCTTCCGCAAAGGAAATGATGGAACGTATTTATAAACGCTGGATTGTAAGCAATACGTGTTCTAATAATTCGGTATCTGCCAGTCGATAGGCTGCAGGCCGTTTTCCGATAAAAATGAATTTGTTTTTGAAAAGTGTCTGCACCCAAAAAACCTCCCGCCGGCCAGTGGACTGGGGTGGGCTGCCTGTAGAATCAGATGCGCGGGGTTGTCTATTATTTGCCCTTTTGCCTGGGCATCCCGCCCCCAAAGCAGAAAAGCCATAGGAGTTTTGCGTCGGTTTAAAAGTTCTAAGATGTAATCCGTAAACCGTTCCCATCCTTGCCCGGCATGGGAGCGGCTTTTTTTTGCTTCAACCGTAAGAACAGAATTTAAAAGCAATACGCCTTGCGCTGCCCAATGTACCAAATGTCCGTTATTGGGAATCGTGCAGCCCACATCAACAGACAGCTCTTTAAATATATTCGCCAATGATGGCGGTGTTTTTATTCCCGGGCAAACAGAAAACGAAAGCCCATGGGCTTCACCTTCGTTTATGTACGGGTCTTGTCCTACTATTACGGCCTTTACATTTGCATATGACGTTAATTTAAGGGCATTAAAAATATCATACATATTTGGGTAAATAATTTTTGTGGAGTAAGCTATTTTCAAAAACCGGCGCAAGTTTTGATAGTATTCTTGTTTAAACTCGTTTTCCAATAATGCGTCCCAATCGTTATTTAGTTTAACCATGTAAATCGTAACCTCCTTTAATAAAATTGTACATAAAAAGGTGGCAAATTTCAATAGATATTTTACTACACATTTGACGATGTTTTTATTGACATTAGCAAATGTTTATGTTAATTTGCATAAAAATATATGCAAGATCAACTGACTGTTTAATTTTTATCAGCAAAAAGTGAGTGAACACAACAGAGAGGATGACAACCATGTCAAAACAAAAAATGCAAGTTGTCGCGTTTATTTTGTCCTTCGTTATGGTACTTACAGTAGTACACCCTGTTGGTGTATCAGTGTATGGACAACACGCAGAACCGGGAGTATTTTCATTCGACATCTTCAACAATGGCCCCGGCGGCAGCCCAAGCAGACCCAATGCGGGCTTGGCTGCATCAGGTATAATCCGCATGTGGACACAGCTTAACGAAGCTAACGTTCCTGTATACCTTGCGGCGTCTGATACCGTAACCGCGCTGGACCAAAGCGGAAATTGCGCGATGGAATTTGTCAGCTTTAATCAAGTGTGGCAAGCAGGTGGATGGATACCATATTTCAATAGGGTTGATGTTAATACAAATGGCATATGGTGGACTATTAATTTTGCCATAACTGTACATGGTCAAACAGTTGAAGTACTGCTTGTTAATCCGACACCCCCAGAAGTGATAATTCGTCCTGTTCCGGGTTTCAGCATCTTCAACAACGGCCCGGGCGGTACTCAGTATCCGAGACCGAACGCATCTTTGGCCGCCGCAGGTACAATCCGCATGTGGTCACAACTTGACGGTGAAAATGCCCGTTTTTATTTTGCGGCAGCAGATACCATTAAAGCTATTGATCAAAATGGTAACTGTGCAATGGAATTTATCCGTGTGTCACAAGTCTGGCAGGCAGGCCAAGGGTTTTTGCCCTACTTTAACATTATTGATGTTAACAAAAATGCACCGTGGCAGCATATAAATTTCTCTGTAACCGTACATGGTCAAACAGTTGAAATATTGCTTGTTAACGGCAATTATACTCCGCCTCCGGGTTCACATACTGTAGCATTTATGGTACAGCCGGGTGCTGTAGGTGTTTACTTTGCACAGGGCATTACAACCTATGTAGAAGTACCTGATGGTGGATTAATTCCTGCGGACAGCATACCGGATGTAGTGGCAAGGACAGGTTTCTATTTTGCCGGATGGGATCCGATTGACCCGGCTGAGCATGGAAATGTGTATGATAATCTGGTTTTTACAGCTAAATTTAATGCATTGTTTCATTATGTGACCTTTGAGGCCACAGAAGGCGGAGAGTTAGAACCGGCAGCTCCGTTTGGGTTGACTGTCAGAATACGTGACGGCTTTTCATTCTGGCCCGACAGAGTTCCAACCCCTTTAGCAGATGAAGGCTTTATTTTTGCAGAATGGCTTCCGGACGACCCGGGAGGTTATGTTATACGCCGGGACATGACATTTGTAGCGGTTTTTGAGCCTTTGGATACACCGCCGGATGGCCCGCAATTTGTGTTAGACCCGCCGGTACGTAGAGACTATGGCATGAGTCCGCGTAATTTTATTGTAGCCGATGCATTAGCAAGGCTGGGGCCAAATGCTTTGTACGTTACAGGTATCAGAATATATGCAGATAGGATTTATGGCGGAATGACTGGAGCAATTGCCCCCGGCCCTAACGGAGCTGGTATTCTTACGCCATCCGGCAACCCTCGCGGCGGGCCGGTAAACGCCGGGATGTTTTATGATGGCGCGTTCACCTTCCAATTGAATGAGCCTGCATTTACAGAAATTAATATCGTAAACAATACTGCGGTTTTTGTTATGGATATTTTCTGGAGATACATTTATCTGTCGGGCTATACATTTATTGATGCTTACGGATTTAGGGTAGACCCTGCAGAAACAGTACCTGACGGCCCTGTTGAAAGTGTCCGAATCTATGAAGATGATTTTTCTACGGTAATAGGTGTTGCGACGCGGTTATCAGCAGTTGTGTTGCCATTTACAGCCGCTAACAGAGATGTAACGTGGGCTTCAGATAACCCGGATGTAGCTGCAGTAAATGCCAATGGGGTTGTAACAGGTATCGCTGAAGGTACAGCTGTCATAACCGTAACAACAGTTGATGGCGGGTTTACCGACACAATAACTGTTACCGTAACAGACCGAATTATTGTATACGACGCTTACAATGACAGGTTTGATTTTATACCTGTTTTAGATTTGCGTGACACACCGGAGCAGCGCGAATTTTCGTTTAATGTTGCAGATTTGCTGCCTGCGAAAGATGTAGTACGGGTTTCAGGTATAATATTTTACGTTGAGCCCCAGGGAACAGGGTCATGGGGCGGTGCCATATCTTATGGCGGCCCGCATGTTGTCCTTCCGGGCGGAGGTTATGGCCCTAATACAGACCGTTTTGGAACTGCAGGCGGTACACCTATGATCAACGGAACCCTTACGTTTGAACGTGGGTATACGTTGTTCGACCAGGAAGATATAACAAACGGAACCTCCACATTCTATATCGATTATTGGTGGGGTTCAGGTTTGAACGTTTCAGGCTTTAGGTTCATGTTCTACGATGAAGCACCGGCAGAGGGCCCAAGGTTCCGTATGCTGCCTCCTCTTACCAGAACATCCAATATGCGCCCGCGCGCGTTTATTGTCGCTGATGCCGGTGCAAGATTGGGCTCAAATGCTTTGGATGTTGCAGGTGTCAGGATTTATGTTCAAGATAACCTTGGCTGTGGGCTTGTAGGAGCAATTGGGCCTGTAACCTCTGGGTACAGCAATACGAATCCACCCAACCCGTTGGGAATGCGCTTTGCAAATGCAGATTTTGTTCCCGTAGCATTCCCTGCGGATGCAAGAGCCGTTACATTTGCAATGGCCCAGCTTGCTTTTACTCAACTAAATATTGATAATGGCAACGCTGTTTTCTGGATGGATATTTTTAATTATGGTGTTACCGTATTGGGCTACAGTTTCATAGATCTCAATGGAAATGTTGTTCAACCGGCAACAGACGCTGCTCCTACGCGTGTTACAGGCGTAAACATTTCCCCGACCAACAATTGCTGGAATTATCATGAGCTTCAAGATATTTTTGCAACCGAAACTCAGCAGTTAATGGCAATTGTACGCCCCGCTACCGCTACTAACCGTGCCGTAACTTGGGTTTCCGACAACACTGCCGTAGCTACAGTAAACGCTGCGGGTTTAGTAACTGGTGTAGCACCGGGCACAGCAGTTATAACAGTAACTACTGATGATGGCGGTTTTACAGACTCTGTAACAGTAACAATTATTGACCGTGGCATTACGCTTGTTTACCCAAGGTTTATGCTTGATGAACCTATGACCAGAAATGTTAATGATCCTCCGTTTGTTGTGGCTAACGCAGGTGCATTGTTAGGAGAAAACGCATTGCAGGTTGCGGGTATTATAGTTTATGCAACGAACATTTATGGTGGGTTTACCGGGGGCCTTAACGCCATTACTGCAGGAGGCGCGCCTCAGTTCTGGCGTTCCGACTATGTAGCTGTACCAGGTATGCCGGGGACTTTCAGGCATGTATTCCAAATGTCTGCGCTTGCATTTAACCAAGGGCACATAAATAATAACCAAGCTGTTTTTATGATGGATGTCTGGTGGGGCCACTTTACTATGATAGGTTTTACCTTTATAGATATTGATGGCGATCCGGTTTTCCCGCCGGGTTTTCAACCGCCGCAACCGCCTCCTCCAACAGAGTATATGTGGTCCTTACAAAATGATCTTATTGATGACCTGCCACTTGGAACAATAACAAGTGTTAATTTGGCACCGTACATGCGTCTGAATGGGTTAAATCCTCAAACAGCAGAGGTGCGGGAACGCGCAATTGGCAATCGTTATGTTGCCCTTGTAAACAGAAGCGGCAGCGGCGATGGCTTCCATATTCTTAATAGTATAACTTATTCCGGTTCGGTATCTCACCCGGGTGCGTTGGAATTTGAAGTTGGTGATGTTGTAACCGTAAGAGGGCGGATTGGTGAATTTGACGGCCCATTCCATCCATGGAGCGGCCAGATAATGCTGGTAGGCGGGCATACCGGCCAGGGGGGTTCCGCTGTTAGTATGCCAATATTTGATATTCTTAACAGCCCGGATGCCTCTTTTGAAATATCACTTATCATTACTCAGTCTCAGTTAAACAGTATGCTCTACAACAGATGGCATAACGCTCAAATATTTTTTAGGATTGATAACCCCGCCAACCATACAATGGTTCCGGTTTACATTGATGACATAGGCATATATCGTCCAAGCTAATACAATCTTGCGTTCAATTTCTGAAACTTGTGTATAAAGAAATTGAACGCAATTTTTTTGTGCTCCAGAAAATCACCTTACCTGCATAATAAACGAGATTTTTTCTTGACACAAACTGATGTTTATGTTAATTTGCATAAAAATACCAAGGCAAGGCGTTTGAAAATGCTGTGGTTCAACAACTAAACTTAAGAGGCGTTGTAATCGCACCGTGTTTTTTGTTGTATTTTGCTTTGCATATAAAGAAAGGGGTGAGCCTTTTAAGAGTTTCAAAACTAAACCAAAGAATAAAAACATTGGAGGTGATACTCTGTTAGTCGAAAACACTTTTCGACGGATGTACAGCGGTTTATTGTAAGGGCTTGTGTCATCATTCAGGATGAAAACCGCTATACAGTAAAATTGGTATACAATTTTGACAAACAAAAGAGAGGATGACAGATTAAAATGTCTGAGCAAAAAAAGCGAATTATCGCCTTTGTTTTAACTTTTCTTATGATTTTTTCCGTATTATCTCCTGTTAGAGTATTGGCTTATGAACAATACACACCGGAATTGCCGGTTTACGAACAGAACATAGAACCGGAAGTTTTTGATTACGGCCAAAATGCAGTACCGGGAGTATTCTCTTTCGATATTTTTAACAATGGCTCGGGCGGAAGCCCAAGCAGACCCAATGAAGGCCTTGCTGTGGCAGGCATAATCCGTATGTGGACACAGCTTGACGGAGTAAATACACCAATTTACTACCCGGCATCTGGTACCATTGCGGCACTGGACCAAAACGGTAACTGCGCCAGGGATTTTGTACGGGTAAACCGTGTATGGCAAGATGGTATCGGCTGGTTAAATTATTTTACTTCCATTGACGTAGATGCAAACGAGCCATGGCGAAATATTACCATGACTATAACTGTACACGGTCAAACGGTTGAAGTGCTGCTTGTAAACCCAAACCGTCTTCATCCCCCCGCTTCGGTTGTATCTTACCAAATGGTAGTGGGAAGCTTTGACTGGGGGCCGGGTGTTACCCATTTAATCCTTGCGTTGGACAATGCAGTAGAGCCTGCAGATGTTGATGCCGCAGATTTAGTTGCGTCATTCTACAGGGAGCCGGGCTTTAGGTTTTTGTTTGCCGCCCCGTTTACGCCAGAGATACAGCTCGCCAATATAACAAATGCCTTTGTCTCGGATTCAAATGGTGTACAAGTAACGGAAGCCAGTACTTTTGTTACGCTGGAGTTGAGAATACATCCAGGTACAGGAAATAATCCTTTTACATTTACATTAAGCCCTATGGGCAATAACTGGGCAAACCCATTTATAACAAATATTACTTGGATGGACACGGATTTTGTACCCGAAAGAACAGCAAAAATACGCCCCATAGCCGATTTGTTTACAAGAGACCAACAATTTGTCTATGATGATATAATTTTGCAATACGGATATTTTGTTCCGCCGGAAGCTGCAGAAAGCGACAGGCCTGTAATTATTTGGCTGCATGGCGGTGGCGAAGGCAGCCGTAATCTTTCCGCAGGTACAGACGCCGCGCTTTTAGGCAACAGGGTAACTCAGCTTGCGGCTTCCGAAATTCAGGGAATAATGGGCGGTGCCCATGTATTTGTACCTCAAGCCCCAACCATGTGGCTGGCAGGCACAAGTGGTCCGTCCCCGACAGGATATGTGTCAAACTTTGAAAATGCCTTACTGGCGTTGATAGACCATTATCTTGCCAACACTCCTGGTGTAGACCTTAACAGAATTTATGTCGGCGGTTGTTCCAATGGCGGATACATGACCATTCGCCTTTTGATGAGACGGCCGGATATGTTTGCGGCATCATTCCCGATATGTATACTTTATCATCCGCACTGGCTTAGTGATGAAAAAGTAAACAGCATTGCTCATGTTCCAATGTGGATGGTACATGACATTGCAGACCCTACCACGCCTCACGCCCATTCTCTTTATCTTCTTCAGCGGCTTGAAGCGGCAGGTGCAGACAATGTGCATCTGACAACAACAAATGGCTTGTTTAGCGATGAATTTTTCAGGCCGGACGGGACCCCATGGGAATTTGACCGTCATTGGTCGTGGATACCTGCGCTAAACAACACCGTCACAGAAGTAATAGACGGTATAGAAATGACTCTTTTTGAATGGATGGCTTTACAAAGGTTAGCAGCACCGGGACCGGTATTTAGTTTTGATATATTCAACAACGGCCCGCTTGGCTGCCCAAGCAGACCAAACGTAAGCTTAGCAACAGCCAAAAGAATCCGTATGTGGACTCAGCTTGACGGTATCAATACCCGTATTCCGTTCGAATTTGAAGACACAATAGTGGCTACAGTAAGGGCCACCGGTGAATGTGCCTTGCATCTGGTAACAGCCCCCAGAATATGGGAACCAGGCATAGGTTGGATAGACTATTTCGTCTTTGTTGACGTAGACAAAAATGAAAACTGGGAATTCATTGATTTTAGCATAACTGTTTTTGGCCAAACTGTTAATGTTGTGCTGCACAATGTTCATTATGTCCCTTCAGACAGTCCATTTACCATTGAGTTTGACAACGACACACAAGTTCTTGCTGTACGCCGTGGCATCAATGTTATCAACGCAACCGTTCGCGGCGAAGACGGTGAGTTAATACCGGCTTCTCAGCTTACATTTACATGGCTGCTTAGCGAATCTGCCAATGGGTTGGTTAACGAAAGGCCTGCCCGTGGTGCCGTAACACAAAACGGAAGCAGATACACCACCACCGGTTCTGACATTGATAAATACCTGTGGCTAGAGGTGTATTACGCCGAAGACAGCACAAGAGGGCTTGCGATGGCCGGGCATGTAGGTATTTGGGGCGAGCTTAGGCACATTGTAACCCCTGTAGCCGGACATTTCCCTACCAGCTTCTTAAGGAACAATTACAGAAACAACGGGCAGGGCAATAACCACAATAACGGTTTCGAGCAGACGCTTGTATGGAGTCCGGAAATAGAGCATACTTTCCTTCCAAACACAGAATATACGGCTTTATTGATTATCCAGCCTAATGCGCGTTGGGCCAATGAACACGGCGGTGCTGCTCTTACACCGGTGGGCTTTGCTCAAAACGGTGTCCGTCCGGAGCATTTTCTAAACCTGCCCACAGAAGGTGTACAATCAATACGTTACGAATATAACGGCACACAATTGTTAATTTTTATAACTTTTGAAGCCACCGGTGCGGTACAGGAAGCCGAATTAATATTCTTTGACGACTTTAGCGGGCCGATAAACCCTTATAACAGGCCTCAAGGCTTAACTACCCATTTTGCCAGAGCCCCCCAGCATAACAACCGTCAGGGTATGGACAGCTGGAGATGGGATATGTCAAATATTGAAAACCGTGAAGGAGATTACTTGCTTGTTCTCGGTTTTGAACGAGCCCCGGGATACGCCGACCAGTTTGCTTGGGAACGCCCTAATGTTCCGGATTATATAAGAGACAACTGGATTAGAGCCGGTGCGGTGCGCACCCGTTCAACCAACCATCAGCACATTTATTTTGAGCATTCTTATGGCCATTTTGAAGCCAGGGTTAAATTCCCCCAAGTAAATGCCATGTGGGGAGCTTTCTGGCTGATGTATCACAATGGTACTAACCGTCCTGCCGATGCTTACGGCGGTGTTGTTCGCAACGCTATGCTTGGTGCCGAAATTGATGTAATTGAAACTGCGGCCAATCCGTTTAATACATGGAACGCCGCGTCCCATTGGAATGGTTATTCATTTGACCATGCAGACCCATACAACCATTTATTTGGGCCAAATAACATGACCAGAAACCGCAATGTAAACTGGACACCTGCCAATTACGCTGCCAACAACATCAATATTTATGATGGGGAATGGCACACCTTTGCGGTAGAATGGTCGCCAACCGACTATATTTTCTTTATCAATGACATTGAGTGGGCCCGCTTTACCAACCCGGCATCATTTAATTGCCCACCGGATTGGGCAAACCGTTGGGGTGGCCTGGTAGGGCCAAGTCTGGGCGACGATTGGAAAGACGTCCACTTCAAAGGCATTGCACAAAACCCGAACTATATCAAATTGTCTGTTGAAGCAGCCAGCTGGGCCGGTATTGGCATGTGGGACCCTAACTCACCGGGTCTTGCTATTTTGGATGCATTTGGCGAATGGGTTTCCGTAGACGGCGGCGAGATGCTTGTTGACCACGTAAAAGTGTGGAACGGCCCCAGACCGCAAGTAGACAGTGACAGAGACGAACTCAACTACTTGTACGCATTAAGCAGCGATTTAAACGAAGCCGATTTTACACCGGAAGCTTGGGCCATGTTACAAGATGCACTTGGCTTTGCAAGGCTAGTTCTTAACAGCCCCAATGCGAATCAATACTGGGTAGACAGAGCTGCCGCATTGTTAAGGTCTGCACTTGAAGGCCCCGGTGCCACCATTACCATCAGAAATGAAGAAGTGCATAATGTATCGCTTACCAATACAGACCGCGCTATTTGGAACATGGTAGTTGGCGGTACGGCCACAGGCCCTATGACGCTTACCACGGAAGACGGCGTAGTGACACCGGGCCCTGTAGCAAATGACAACACACGTTATGCCATTACAATTGACGGCGACATTACTGTTACCGCAACATTCGGACAATGGGGCGACTTTGTAAGTGTACAAATGCGGACAGGTTTCGTAATTGAGACAAGCAGAACAATTGAAGTGCTTGTACACCGCGAAGGCGTATACGCAACATTGGTGGTTCACTTGGTTCCTTGTGCAGTGGATTATCATTTAGCTGCAGTGTTCCTTCCAGGGTTAAGCGACTGGATTACGGTAGAAGAAAGTGGCAGCTGGATATGGGTAGGCCGTTATGTAGACTTTGCCGTAACTGCGTCCGGTTTGCCTGCGGGCAGCCATAACATTACCGATATTTCTTTCGAGCATGTAGGAACAGGATACCTTCCGACACGTCGCGGTACAGGTGGCCCGGCAACTCATCACATTCCCGGTGAAGTTGATGTACGCTTTACCCCGGTATCATTTATCGTTGATGAAAACGGCATTGGCACAATGAGACTGTATCTGCATTCATCAAACGTGCCGCGTCCGTCCCGTACATGGGATTTGGAATTGACGGTAACTGTTGAAGGCCCGGGAGGCCCATTGGTTTCCGAGCCTATTGAAACAATTTTAACAGACCCCGGCCTGTGGACTTTATACTGGGCCGATGAGTTTGAAGGCGACGCTATTAACACAGATTATTGGCATTTCCAAATTGGCCATGGCCATAATTATGGCGTGGGTAATGGATGGGGTAACTACGAACTACAATTTTACCGCCCCGAAAATATTTCTGTACGTGACGGCATGATGGTTATAACAGCACAACACCACAGTACCCCGCAAGGGCACCCCGGTGCGCCTGGTGCATCTGTGTGGACATCCGGCAGGCTGCGCACTACAGGGGCTGTTGGTGTATCTACAACTTATGGCCGCATAGAAGCCAGCATAAGCTTGCCAATGGGCAACGCTTTGTGGCCGGCTTTCTGGATGATGCCCGAAAACAGTATTTATGGCGGCTGGGCAGCCAGCGGCGAAATTGACATTATGGAGTCTCGCGGGCGTGAGCATGACCGTACCAGCGGCGCAATCCATTTTGGCGGCCAATGGCCACATAATACATTTACCGCAGGTTACTACCGTTTCCCAAATTTCCCTGACAACAATATACGTCAGTTCCACACATATGCGATAGAGTGGGAGCCGGGCGAAATCCGCTGGTATGTAAACGATACAATGTTCATGAGACAAAACCGCTGGCACAGCAGATCTGTCGGGCAGCAGGCAGACTTTACGTACCCCGCGCCTTTTGACCAAGATTTTCATATTATATTAAACTTGGCATTGGGTGGAGTGTTTGACGGCGGAGCAGTACCGGATCCATCAATATTCCCATTAAACATGTATGTGGAATATGTGCGCGTCTGGCACCAAGATACAGATGTAAGGCCTTTGCGCTACCCGATACACCCCGACGATATGGCAATAATCCCCCAACCGATTCCACCGGAAGCAAAATACTACAGAGCCCCGGGCGGTTTGATTTGGGATACCAACTTTGAAAATGTTCATGTAAGAACAGGCGGCGGCAACCCACAAAACCCTGATATGCCGGGAGAACCATTATTCCCGTTATTTGACGGCTGGGTAGTTGGCAGCTTTGCAGGCGGCGGAAACGTATCCGGCGCACCCGTTCACACAATTGACGGCGAACGCATCCTTGAAGTGCAAATTGCGGCAGCCGGCGGCGCGGCTTATAACAATCAGGTTTTACAGCGTGTATCGTTGGTGCAAGGGCGGCATTACCGCTTAAGTTTTGATGCCTGGGCAGCCGCAGACCGTACAATTCAAGTTAACATTGCACAAGGCGGTGTTGGCGGCTGGACAAACCACACCCCGGGTGGCAGCCCGTTCAACTTAACTACGACACGGCAAAGTTTTGTACGTTACTTTACCATGACCAACCCAACCCAGCTTGATGCCCGGCTGGAAATTAACTTAGGCGGCAATGCAAACAATGTATTCCTTGGTAATGTGCGCCTGGTAGAAGTGTCCTACATTCCGATACCGGAAGACGACGTGCTAAAGTTCCCGTTGGCGGGCAGCTCCAGCTTAATTTGGAACGGTACCTTTGACCAAGGCCGCGAACGTATGGCTTTCTGGGGAACCCAAATTGCTGCGGACACAAACGCAAATATGGGCGTAAACCCTGCACGGCAATTCGAAGTATCAGATATTTCCGGTGCAAGCAGCCCTGCAGATTTAATACTAAGACAAAACAGAATACCGCTTTTCAATGACACATACCGGTTGGTCTTTGATGCGCGTGCTGCTGCCGCAAGAGATATCCAATTCCGTGTTGTAAGTATGGCAACAGGCAGCGTGTTCTATACAGGAACTGTTCCCGTTGGTACAACTATGGAACGCCATACGGTTTATTTTACCCTAAGCGGAATCGCTTCGGGGGCAGCCGGTTATGAAATGCAATTCCAATTTTTATTTGGCGGCTCTACTGCAGGGGTTATTTTGGATAATGTTACACTCGTCCGTCAAACCTTTACAGATGCCGATTGGAGCGGGGTTACCATATATCCGTTCTTTAACGGCGACTTCTTTGCCGGTTTGGCCGGATGGCTGCCTAACCCTAACTCGGGTGGTGCGGCAGGCTTTAGCGCGGCAGACGGCGTTGCAGCAGTTAATGTAACTGCACTGGGAAGCAACCCCTGGAATGTAGAGTTGGGCAGAGTATTCCCTGTTCAAGAAAACCTTGGCTATACAGTGACATTTGAAGCCCGTGCCGCCGCACCGCGTAATATACAAGTTGTGGTAGAACATTTGCCTTTCGGCGGACGCAGAATAGAACCTGTAGTTGCGCTAACCACAGAATGGCAAAGCTTTACCTTTACATGGAGCGAGCACGAAACCAGAGATTTGGCCCTTAGATTCCACATGGGTCAGCTTGTGGGTGCGTATACCGGACTTGTAGAGCTGCGTAATGTAAATGTATTCGTAGCTGCCGGTGCGGAGTTCTACGACCAAATTCCAACATTTTTACCGGATACCACAAATAACACCACCGGCAACGCCATTACCTTGGTTTACAATGCAATCCACGACCCTGCGCACAGCACAGCCAACCCGGCCTTTAGTGCCGCAGACAGGACCGTAACGGTAAACGGTAATGTTGTTGCCCATACTGCACCTGCGGCAGGTCAAATTGTACTTCCTGCAAATACCTTCACAACGGCGGGTACGTATGTTATTACAATAAGCGCGCCGGGGTTTGAAACGGTTAGCTTTAACCAAGTTATTACAGGAGAGACTATTGTAGTTCCCGGCGGCGGTTTTGTAGTAAACGGAAACTTTGCACTGCCTATAGTGCCATTTACAACAGTACCCCCATACACATGGACCAATAGATCCGGGGCAACAGTGGTTGATAGAGATATAGCGTGGGAGTTCTACCTGCAAAGTATAACAGCAGACTTAACTTTCCCGGCGGGAGAAGGTATGAGAATTAACTTCCCCGGCGGTGCGGGACAAAACCCGGGCGGTGACATGTGGCATGTTCAACTGTTGCAGCGCGGCATAGACGGGTTAACTCCGGGTGACCAATACAGGTTTATCTTCGAAGGTAGGTCTAGCGTAGACCGTGACATTTGGGTTGGCTTGGTTGGAGGCGCAGGTGCTGCTGCAACCCGCTCTACCATTTCGCTGACGCAAGAATGGACCAGATACGAAAGAGTATTTACCGGGCCTTTAATGCCTGCTACCGGAAACGTTGCCAGAAACATTGAAATGTTTATGGGGCATTTGCCCGCAAGTTCCTGGCATGGACTGCCTCATACCATAGATATTCGTTTGGTACGTATCGAGCCGTATGATTACGAGCCTTATGAGCCGGGGCCGAATTTTGGCATAGTGTACAACAGTGATTTCTCGCTGCCCGTTAACTGGACTCCGTCTGCTGACTGGGCATGGGTTGGCGATAATGGCTGGGTAATGATGCGTGCAGCCGCCGGGTCGATACCGTCTGCAACCACAGGCCCTGACGGTCTTGCATTTACCATGAGTACCGGAGGAGCTGCTGACTGGTTTGTACAGCTTTCGACGGGTAACCAGCCAAACTTGGCGGCGGCCAACGGCCAAAATATTGTTTTACCGCCCGGTTCGGAACATGTGGTAACAATTACAGCAAGGGCATCTGTAGCCCGTCCTGCTTTGGTTGCCCTTACTTCCGGCGGTAATGGCCGTCGTTTACTGAATTTAACAGAAGAATGGCAAACATTCACATTCCCTATTACAGGTGCATTGCATAATAACAGGATTACGTTCTATCTTGGAGGAAATGTGCCTGCAATCTTCAACCCTGCTGTGCCTGTACCTACCGGGCTTCACACCATTTACTTCCGTGAAGTAAGAATCGACCCGGTCGAGGAACAGCCACCTGCCCAAACTTTACAAGAAGCACACGCAGCAGTAGCCGCTTTTGTTGACGGGCTTACCCCCGGCGGCGTTACAACCGTAGAAGCTTTTACGAACGCCGTTAACGAACTTGTAACAAACACAGATATTGTTGTTAATGTGAATGTAACCCTAACTCCTGCCCAAATTGGAATAGCCGGAAGTTTTTATGGCGGCATTACACTTACCCTTGGCGCGGACAGCGAAACAATTCATGTTAATGTGGTACTTCCGGCTTTACCGGACCCAACAGACGGCCTTGTATACAACAGCAATTTTGCATTGCCTATAAGCCCCATTACCGGAGGTGCTTGGGCATGGACCGGCAGTAACGGGTGGTTGGTAACGCGTGCATCTGGCGGTGCCATAACATCTGCAGCCACGGGCCCGGATGGCCTTGCTTTGGGCGTAACCCCCGGCGGCAGTAACTGGTTTACACAGCTTTCTACGGGCAACCAGCCTAACTTGGCTGCGGCCAACGGGCAAAATATCGTTTTGACACCGGGTTCCCAGTATGTCGTAACAATTACAGCCAGGGCATCTGTGTACCGTCCTGTTTTGGTTGCAATTACAGCCGGAGGTGTTGGCCGTGTGTTAATTGAGTTAACTACAGAATGGCAAACCTTTGAAATACCAATTACCGGACCATTGTTTAACAACCGGATTACATTTTACCTTGGCGGCCCTACAGGTTATGAAGCAGACGGGTTCTTCCCAACTGTTCCGGCACCTACAACAGCTCATACGGTATACTTCCGTGAAGTAAATATACATCCGGCATAAACAGCAGCATGAGAATTTTCGTCAGTACCCCCTGATATCAGGGGGTACAATTTTTTTCTAATTGACGGCAGCAACTAAGATGTAGTATAATTGAAACATGTGCGTTGCTTTTTATATGTGAAGCAATTCGCCAGTTAGGAGGAAGTAAAAGTGCATGCATTAATAAAGGAAATCGAACAATCTCAAATGAAGGCAGAGTTACCTCAATTTAACATTGGAGATACAGTTCGTGTACACGCCAAAATTGTAGAAGGCGCGAAAGAAAGAATTCAGGTTTTTGAAGGCGTTGTAATCAAACGTCAAGGCGGCAGCCTTCGCGAGACTTTTACCGTGCGTCGTCTTTCCAGCGGAATTGGTGTAGAAAAAACATGGCCGCTGCATTCACCAAGGGTGGACAGGGTAGAAGTTGTACGCCGCGGTATTGTACGCCGTGCAAAATTGTTCTACTTGCGTGACCGTATTGGTAAAGCCGCAAAAGTAAAAGAAGCTATTTTCACCAAAGCAAGAAAAGCGTAAATGTTTAAAGTCCGCATAGAAAATCCCTTTTTGCGGGGCTTAGTGGAATGGATTTTGGTTATTGGGCTGGCACTTTTGCTGGCTTTAATAGCGCGTTCTTTCCTTTTTAGAATTACCCGTGTTACGGGCTATTCTATGGAGCCTTCCTTAAGTCATGGTGATGTTTTGATTCTTAACAGGTTTACCTATCTGTTTCGTTCACCTGCTGTAGGGGATATTGTGGCTTTTCCTTACCCAAAAGACCCGTCTGATTTCTTTATCAAACGGGTTGTTGCTGTATCCGGAGACACTGTAGATTTTCATAATAGCCAATTTTGGGTAAATGGTTTGCCCCTGGACGATTCCTTTTCTGTGGTGCCTGTATTATCCATTGGCGATATGAATTTTCCCGTAACCGTGGAGGAAGGGCACTTGTTTCTGTTGGGCGACAACCGTAATGTAAGCAGAGACAGCCGTTGCACTACTGTTGGCACTGTCCCGGAGAGTGAAATGCTGGGCAAGGTGTTTATACGGTTTTGGCCCATCTCATCCTTTGGAAGGGTGGAATAGCAATGGATTCGGGTATGACAAATATGCAGATACAATGGTATCCGGGGCATATGACCAAGACCAAAAGAATGTTGACAGCTCAAATGGGCTTAATTGACGTTGTTGTGGAAATTTTGGATGCGCGGGTTCCTTTGTCCAGCCGTAACCCGGATATTGACAGTTTGGCAAAAGGGAAAAAACGCATTTTGGTACTTAACAAAGCCGATTTGGCAAATGCCGCCATTACAGCCCAGTGGGAAGAACACTTCCGTAAACTGGGCTTTTTTACGTTGCCCCTAAGCGCGAAAGAAAATGACAAGAAAAAAAGCGGCATTGGTCAATTTACCGAGCTTTTAAAAAAAATCATGGAAGAAAAAGCTGCAAGCCAGCGTAAGCGAGGGCGTATTAATGTACCCACACGGGCCATGATTGTGGGTATCCCCAACGTTGGCAAGTCTACATTTATTAATTTACTTGCGGGCCGTGCCAGCACCGCAACTGCAGATCGCCCCGGTGTTACACGGGGGCGGCAGTGGATTAAAGTAGGTACAAACATAGACTTAATGGACACCCCGGGGGTGCTGTGGCCCAAGTTTGAAGACCCGGAGGTTGGGCTAAAACTGGCATGTACAGGGGCAGTGTCGGACAATGTCGTAGATAAAGTTGCATTGGCAGAAAATTTAATACAAATGTTGATGGAAATTGACCCAAAAGCATTGGAAACACGATATAAAATTAAATGTGATAAATGCGAAACACCGAAGGACAGGCGGCAAGTTTTAACAAACATCGGCGAAGCCCGGGGCTTTAAAATGAAGGGCGGCGTTGTGGATATTGAACGGGCGGCTATTATCCTGCTGGATGAGTATAGAGGCGGTAAGCTGGGGCGGATAACCCTGGAAAGGCCATAAAAAAATAAAAGGGAGGCAGTCATGGGCAAAAATGTTGTTATCGCATGTGATTTTGATTCAAAGGAAAGGTTGGAAACTTTTCTTAATCGAATGGAGGGCGCGACGGATTTTTATTGCAAAATAGGAATGGAGCTTTTTAACACCGGCGCATTACAGGGCTTTAACCCGGTAGAAATGGTAAAATCCAGGGGACATAAAGTATTTATGGACTTGAAAAACTACGACATTCCCAATACTTTGGGTAACACCTACAAGGTTTTAACAAGAGCGGGTGTGGATATTATTAACATTATGGCAGAATCCGGTTCTAAAGGTATGATGGCCGCACGTAAAGCCATAGACGAGGTTTGCGGGCAAGAAGGAATAGCAAAACCCATCCTTTTAGCCGTTACAGTTTTAACGTCAAAGTCAAAGTCCGATTTAGAAGAACTGGGCATAGATGCAACACCGGAACAACAGGTGCTAAGGCTTGCGAAATTGGCTAAAGCTTCGGGGTGTGATGGGGTGGTTTGCTCGCCGGAAGAAATACGTTCCGTAAAAGAAGCTTGCGGGGAAGACTTTGTTACACTGACGCCGGGTATTAGATTTGAAGACAGCAAAGCAGATGACCAGGAAAGAATTGCAACACCTGCATACGCCAATAGAATGGGTACAGATTTTATTGTAGTAGGAAGGCCGATTACCCAAGCCGCAAACCCAGCAGAGGTTTACAATAAGTGTAAAAATGATTTTACAGGAGGGTGAAAAATATGTCAGAAGCGTACAAACTAGCAGGCGTAAATATTGAAGCGGGGTACGAAGCTGTTTCCCGTATGAAATCCCACGTGGCAAAAACCGCACGCCTTGGGGTAATGAGCGGCATCGGCGGCTTTGGCGGGCTGTTCGACCTTAGCGCGCTTAACATGAAGGAACCTGTTTTAGTTTCCGGTACAGATGGCGTTGGCACAAAATTAAAAATGGCGTTTAAATTAAACCGCCACGATACAATTGGAATAGATGCGGTTGCCATGTGTGTAAATGACATTATTACCCAAGGCGCGGAACCGTTATTTTTTTTGGATTATATCGCCACGGGGGAAATGGACCCTGTACTAATTGAGGATATTATTAAAGGTGTAAGCGAAGGCTGTGTACAATCCGGCTGCGCATTAATTGGCGGCGAAACTGCTGAAATGCCCGGTCTTTACCGAGACGGCGAATATGACATTGCCGGTTTTGCCGTTGGTGTTGTAGAAAAGCAGAACATTATAACAGGCGCGAATATCATCGAAGGTGATTTTTTGGTGGGTATTGCGTCTTCAGGCTTGCATAGCAACGGGTTTTCGCTGGTGCGAAAAATTGTGAGAAACTTAGATTTGTATAAGGTATATTTTGGCGATAAGCCTCTTGGGGAAGTACTGCTAACCCCCACAAGAATTTATGCAAAGTTAATACTGGCCGCCATGAAGGAAATTAAAATAAAGGGCATGGCGCATATTACCGGCGGCGGTTTAATGGAAAATATCCCGCGGATGCTGCCGGAAGGCCTTGGGGCGGAAGTGTATACCGATGCATGGGATGTGCCGGAAGTTTTTGAGTTTCTGCAGCAAGAAGGCCGCATAGACAAAGATGAAATGTACAATATTTTTAACATGGGCGTAGGTATGGTTTTGGCGGTTTCTGATCAGGACGTATCTAGTGTGTTTAGTGCTTTTAAGAAGCAGGGTGAAATAGTATTTCCGATTGGCAACGTTGTACGCAAGCAAGGGAAAAATAGTTTTTACTTGAATAGGATGAAAATGAGATAATAATCCAAGGAGCGATCAACATGACAAAAAAACGCGCGCTTTTAAGTGTAAGCGACAAAACCGGTATTCTGGAATTGGCGAAGGCGTTGGACGCGGCCAATTACGAATTGGTGTCAACAGGGGGTACGGCGGCCCTGCTTACCGAAAATGGCCTTGCCGTTACCGCAATAGAGGATGTAACCGGTTTCCCGGAATGTATGGACGGGCGGCTCAAAACCCTTCACCCGGGGATATTCGGCGGGCTTCTTGCGGTGCGGGACAACAGGGAACACCTTCGTACAAT
>JGI20163J15578_10000054_pt1 | contig 42480 bp, 30 predicted proteins | sample TergutCu122P1_FD_15578 | JGI IMG/M metagenome (IMG submission 15578)
CTATTTTTATTATCTCTTAGGTTTTCGGCTTCTCGAAACCGCACTTGAAAGGGTTGTGTCGCTAAGGCAAGCCCTCTGATGCAGTGTGAACTGTAACTGTTCTTTTGTTCCGAAACCGCAGCTGGTACGGTGTAGCTACGCTCACAGAGGGCAAACGGGGGTCTGAACTGTAACTTTTCGACTTCTCAAAACCACATTTAAGAGATAGTAGCCTTAAAGTTAGCGATCTGACGGTGTGAAATGTAACTAATTTCGCCCAGACTTTATAGCCGCCTTTGCTTCTTTCAAAGTGGTAGCTCTCGCTTTAAAGGCCAAAATAACAGGAACCAGCAATATGGCAACGAAACCAGCTGCCAATCCGTTGTTATACAGGTTGATTCCCCCTGAAGGAACGGCCAAACTGGTTACCAAGTGGATGTGTAGAATTCCAGCAATGACTCCCCAATGCAAGCCAAACTTTGAAGGGATGGGACACAGGCTAAGCACGAAGAAGAAAGCAGCAATAATCCCTGGGTCGTGGAATTCCATAGGGCTGAAGAATGTACCAATTGCCACCCCTAACATCAGAGCGGCACCACTTGGGATATTCTTGCCATTGGCTCCAAATCCAATGATGGTAATGATGGCTCCAAAAGCCAAGGCACTAAGTTCAATACTAAAGACTGCAGATACAGCAATACAGAAAATCCCTAAGAGACCCATGTTAATGTAGCAAAAAGTGCCAAAGTCAGGATAATAATCTGCTTTGGTATGATTAATCTCTCTTAATTTTTCCCACATTCCTTTAAGTCCAAGTTCTCGCCAGTTCATATAAAGGCCTACAAAGAGTAACCATAGACTAATGACAATGGTAATAAGGAAAATCAGAGGATTGTTACCACTGCTCCATTGATCATTTAGCTGATAGAAGATTCCAAAACTACTCATGGTGGCAGTGATGAAGATAGCAATAATTCCAGCAGTGAGACCACCATTATATAGATTAAACCCATCGTGGGCTTTTTTAATATTTGAAGCCAGAGGTTCGAAGACAAACCCAATTGCAATCCCCATTCCTATTGCAGCAAGATAACCAGAAGAAATAGATACAATCTCAGCAAACCTACCATACATTCCAATAGACTCTAAGGCCCTAAGTACGATTAAATCAAGATCAATAAAGAGCTTCTGACTAACCGCTGGTGCTAGTGAAGAGGCCACGAGGATAGTCATGATGCTGTTGTTAAAGGGTTGTCTGCGGAATCGTGCATACAACAATCCACCCAAATAGATAGGGATAACATTTAAAATATTCTTACCAAACAGGGCGAATCCAATCAATAACCACAAGCCACCGATGGTTCCACTTTGAGGTTCATGTTTGAAGAAAAGAAGCATGCCTACAGAAGCCAGTGACAAAATACCTGCGTTAACAAGAGCAGGGCCAAGACCTGCAATCTCGATATAATCTGTTACCAATATATTAGGAGCCCTAAATATAATAAGTAATCCTTCAAGAAGCTGAGCAGGAGTTTGTAGAATCAAGCCGAAACCTGTTAGAATAAGTACAGTGATGGTAAATACTTTGTAAATGTCGTTAAATGTTTTTGCCATTGTAATTGTAAAATCCTTCCTTTAGATAAAAGTATTATAACACAAGAATTCTCACTTGCCAAATAAATTTTTAGGAAAACAGAAAAATTTTTAGCAGCTCTAAAAAAAATTAAATACCCTTAGTTTCTAGAAAATCCTTTAACAGATTCATGGCAACATCTTTTCTGTATTCAATGCTAACTCGTCCAGAGATAGGAACAATAGTATGATTCATGGCTTTCAGATACTCTTCTTTGATTTCTTTGGCCTCAGCAATGGTTTTGCCAATGAACTTCTTGTCTATTTTGGCTGGTCGCAAAATGGTATCAGCGATAGCTCCAAAGGCAGTGGCAAAGTGAACAATTACGCCTTCTTCTAGCTGGATAATGCCTGCAAAAGACATGCGAGAGATAGCCAAGGCTTCTCTGGCTCCTACTTTTTGATAATAGAAATTATCCAAACCAAATCTTGGAATGATGATTTCTACAATCAGCTCATCTGGATTGAGAGCAAGTTTTTTACGTCCCTGATAAAAATCCTTAAGAGGTAGAATTCTTTCACCACCAACACTTGCTAGGCGAAGGTTAGCGTCCAGCACCATGAAAATCAATGCGCTGTCTGCCTTGGCAGAACCGTTGCCAATATTACCTCCAACTGTGCCGTTGTTTCTGATGGCTGGGGCGGCAATCTGCCTACAGGCTTCTTTTAGAATCTCAGGTGTGTCTTGGTGCTGGATAATCTCAGTAAAGGTGACAGCGGCACCAATTCGAAGAGTATCTTCACAAACTATAATTTCTCTCATCTGGGGAACCTTATTCAGAAACAGATAAGAGACATCTTCACTGCCTTCAACCATCAGGTCAGTGCCACCAATATATGGAATGAGTTTAGGATTCTGACGAGCCCTTAAGGCTTCATCAAGAGAGGTTGCAAAAAAACTGTTTACCATAATCCGTCTCCTTTCTTAGCGGCAATGGATACTGCCTGAACAATAGAATTATAACCCGTACACCGGCAAAGATTTCCAGAGATGCCTACCCGAATCTCTTCTTGTGTGGGATTGGGATTGGAAGCCAACAAACATTCAGAAGCCAAAACCATTCCAGGAATACAGAAGCCGCACTGGACTGCAGAGACTTCCTGATAGGCTTTTTCAACAATTTCAAAACGCCTAGTAGTGGCGTAACCTTCGATGGTCATTACATCAGATCCCTCCAGTGAACCCATTGCCACCAGGCAAGAATTCACTAGCTTACCATCCACTATGACGGAACATGCTCCGCATTCTCCTTCTTTGCAACCGCACTTCGTGCCAGTAAGAAATAAGTCTTCCCGAAGGACATCTAATAATCTTTTAGCAGGATTGCCTGTATAAGTCACTTCTTTTTCATTTAAACGAAAGGTTGTATGATTTGACATTTATCTATCCCCCCTTAAAATATTCATTACATCTTCAGCCACAAATGGAGCTTTATTCAAAGGGGTATCCAAAGCATTCTGAATAGCTTCAACGGTTGCAGGTGCTGGTCCAACATTGGGAAGCTCTCCTGCTCCCTTTGCCCCAAAGGGTCCATTGGGATAATCCACCACATGAAGCTTCACATTAAGGTTAGGAAAGTCTACTGCTGTGGGGATAATGTAATCGCTGAAGGTGTTGTTACGAATCCATCCTTTGTGTGCAGTCATTTTTTCCATCATGGCATAACCTAAGCTTTGGACCAAGCCGCCTTCCATCTGACCGATGACGATTTGTTCATCAATAGGAGTTCCTACATCATAGTTCCCCCAAGCTCCAAGGATTTTAACGTAGCCTGTGAAGGTGTCTACTTCTACTTCGGTTACATTCACCGACCAAGCAAATGTAGGATAGGCGTCTCCTGTGAAGGCTTCGTTGTCAAAGGGAATCATGAATTCAGGATGGACATACCTCTCTTCAATCCATTGTTCTTTTCCTTCTTGCCATTCTTCCTTAAGGCGAAGGGCGGCTCTTCGTATCAACTCACCTACAATCATAATAGAGCGAGAAGCGATGGTAGGACCAGAGTCAGGTACAAGGTCTGTGTCAGGAAGGTTAATGATAATCCTGTCCATAGGAAGTTCCATAGTCTTGGCGATAATCTTAGAAAAGGTAGTGTTTAACCCTTGTCCCATATCTGTGCCAGCAGTAAGGATAGTGACCAATCCATCAGCGGATTTGTGAAGCTTTACCACAGATTTGATTTTGTCTCGCTCTCCATTGCCTGTAAATCCACAGCCATGGAACACCATTCCCAGTCCGATTCCCTTTCGGAATCTGCCCTTTTGATTCTGGTAGAGCCCTCTTTTGTTATAATAATCACTGTCCGCTAAGATTTCAGCGGTCATTTCCTTTAGAGGCACTGGGAAATGATACCGTCCACTGGTAGAGGTCACATCTCCTTGCTCCACTAGATGATCCAGTTTAAACTGAACCTCATCAATGCCTAAATCCCTTGCAATGTGTGTCATCATCATCTCTACAGCAAAGAAGGTTTGAGGGCCACCAAAACCACGGAAGGCACCACTTGGAACCATGTTGGTCTTGTTGGCTCTGCTTCGAACCTTTAAGTTTTCCACGTTATAAACACCAGAAGCAGCAATGGTGCCTCGTTGAAGAACCACCAAAGATAATGTGGTATAGGCACCTGCGTCATAGAGTACATCGATGTCCATTCCGACTATTCGTTTGTCTTTCACTGCTACTTTATAAGTGCAGAAAGAAGGGTGTCTTTTACTTGTGCCCAGAATATCTTCCTGTCTGTCGAAGATAATTCGCACAGATTTTTTACAATGATAAGCAGCTACAGCGGCCTGACTACATAAGATACTTGGGAAATCTTCCTTCCCACCAAAACCGCCACCTGTAACCTCTTGGATGACTCTAACATCTTTTGGATCCATGGCCATGACTTTGGCAACAGCGCCATGAATATAGTAAGGGCATTGCAAAGAAGCTCGGATAATCATCCTTCCCTCTTGGTAGCTAGCAATTACTCCATTGGTTTCCATATAGGCTTGTTCTTGGAGCCCTGTGGAAAAGCTTTCCTCATACACTTTTTCAGCAGTGGCAAAGGCGCCCTCTACATTTCCTTTGTTAATGTTCACATTGAAAAATGTGACATCAGACTCTTTAGGGTCGAAAACAGGCTCTAACAGGTCATAGTCCACCTTGATTTCTGCCACCAAGTCATGGACTGTTCTTTCACAAGGCCCTACCAGAACTCCAATAGGATCGCCAATGTATTCAACGGTGTCTCCTGCAAAAACAGGAGTGTCATCAAGAATAATGTTCACATTATTGGCCCCTGGCACATCAGCCGCTCCATAAAAGAAATATTCTGGAGGCAATGGTGGAAGGTGAATCTTCCCTAGATTTGCTCTGGCTACCGTAGAGCGAACTAGCTTTCCAAAATAAAGATCCTCTGTAGGCAGGTCGGCAATGTATTTTGCTCTTCCAGATATTTTTTCCAAATGATCGATTTTGGGAATGGATTTACTGATTGAGTTCATGATTCCTCTCCTTTTCTGAACGGGTTACCATTTTCTTGACTCTAGATTTTACTTTTTATCGTTTGCCTTCACTTTGTTTCCTTGGACATATTTTTCGAAAACGTGATGGTGTTCTGCCAGATAAATGATTCTCTCTAGGCGATTTTCTAAGGTGAGTTCTTTAGGGGTAACAAAGGAGCTGTCATCTACAACAACTGCATCAAACTCATACCCTTCCTCAAAACTTCCCACTTTACCAAAAAACTGTCCACCTCCTCTGGTTCCTAAGTAGAGGGCTTCAGGAACAGTGAGAGGGTAATCATCTTTATTGATGAGACGCCAGTAAAGCTTAGACATCTGAATGGCATCTGCCATGGCTCTGAACATATTGGTGTGAGTTCCTCCAGCAACATCGCTACCTAACCCCACATGTATTCCCTTTCGGATAAAACGTCTGATAGGGGCAATCCCTGAGGAAAGATTGGTATTTGAATTAGGACAATGAGCAACAAAAACTTTGTTTTTCTTTAAAAGTTCCTCTTCGATGCCTTCCGACCACACGCAATGAGCCATAATTGCCCCTGCATCAGTTCCGCCAAACAAGCCAAACTTATCATAAGTATCTCCGTAACAACTGCTACTGGGCGAAATCTCTTTCACCCAAGCGATTTCTCCAGGATTTTCGGATAAGTGAGATTGCACGGGAAGCTGATATTTTCTCTGTAACTCCCCTAATCCTTCCATAAGTTCATCGCTACAGCTAGGCGTAAACCTAGGAGTGAGAATGGGCAAAGATTTCTGGAATCTAAGAGAGACTTCTCTAATCCAATGTTCAGTATCCTTCAAACTTTCAGAGGCGCCCTCTTCCATTAATAAGGTGGGACTGTTTCTGTCCATGTTCACTTTACCTACAAAAGATACTAAGCCAGTGCTCTCTAACATCTCCATCAGCAAGAGGGTAGCAGGAGTGTGAATGGTAGCAAAAACAACCGCTCTGGAGGTAGCTCCACCTTTTAAGTCTTCCACAAAATAAGAATAGGCAGCCCTTGCATAATCCAGATCAGAGTAATTAGACTCCTCCTCGAAAATATACCTGTTCAACCAATCCAGTAACTCTAGGTCCATTCCCATACCCCTAATGGAATGCTGAGGAGCATGGACATGAAGGTCTATCAATCCTGGAAGGATAATTTTATCTCCATAATAAGTCACAGGATATTGTGAAAATTCGTCAGGGAGTTGTTCAAATACTCCTTTGGAGAGCCCATTTTCACAAACCAGGTACCCATTTTTCAAGAGATGAAGAGTATTAGCGCTTTTGTTGTAGATGATATTTCCTTTTAATACAAAATTCATAAGGCTCTCCTCATTGTTGATAGAATTTTTCTTTTTTTGTCTTTGTAAATAAAAAAACACGCAAAATCATGCTACGTTGTTGCGTAGTTGCTTGCGCTCCGAAACCCCTTAGAAATTGCTACGTCTAAAGTAAGTTTAACTGATGGGTGCTGGTTTTGTCAAGGTGATATGAGTGCAAATTCTTTCGACCAAATTCTTCCGAAATCCTATCTGATACAGTGCAGTCCGCTGATATGAGCTGACAACGGTCCAAACTGTTGCAATTAACCGTTATTTTACGAACAAGAGTTTTGTGAAAATTGACGGTTTTGTTAAAATTTTGTAAAAAATACAATTTTTTCTTGTAAATAAAGAAAAACAAGTGTAGTATGAATCCAAGTGGTAAAAAGTTGGTAGAAAGTGGTGAAAGGTGGAGGAACCATGTTACAAGGTGAATTCAATCACAACATTGATGAAAAAGGTCGTTTGATCGTCCCCGCTAAATTGCGTAATGAGCTAGGTGAGAGTTACATGATTTGCAAAGGTATGGACGGTAACCTTTTGATGTACTCTATTGTAGAGTGGAACAAATTTGTGACCAACTTAGAAAAGCTACCACGGATGAATACAAAAGCAAGGAAGCTGGTTCGACATTTTCTAGGAAGTGCTCAAGAAGGAAGCTTTGACAAACAAGGAAGAGCCTTAGTACCTCCCACCTTACGAGCTTATGCAAACTTAGATAAAGAAATTGTTTTGCTGGGAATGCAAGATAAGGTGGAGATATGGGACAGAGCCCTGCGTGAAGAAGAAGAGATTACCAAAGAAGAGTTTTATGAGATTTCAGAAAGCATGGAGGAATTGGAGAACTTTTTCTAGCTTGGCCAGACTGGAGGTTTGATATGAGTTTTAATCATCAGTCAGTGTTATTAGAAGAAGTAATCCAAGGACTGAACATAAAACCAGATGGCATCTATGTTGATGGAACATTAGGTGGCGCAGGTCATAGTTTTGAAATCTGCGAGAAGCTTACAACAGGCAGATTAATAGGGATTGATAGAGATCAATCTGCCATAGAGGCTGCGAAGGAGAGATTAAGTGGCTTTGGAGATAAGGTCACCATCTATCAAAGTAATTATTCAGAGATGAAAAAAATACTATCACTTTTGAAATTATCCCATGTAAACGGGATAATATTAGACTTAGGGGTTTCTTCCTATCAGCTGGATACTTCCCACAGGGGATTTTCCTATCGAATGGATGCACCTCTTGATATGCGGATGGACCGCAGGCAGGAGCTAACGGCCAAAGAACTTGTGAATCAGTACGAAGAATGGGAACTTTACCGAATCATTAGAGATTACGGAGAGGATAAATTCGCAAAAAATATTGCCAAACATATTGTACTGGAAAGAGAAAAGCAGGAGATTGCCACCACCTTTCAGTTGAATGAAGTTATTGGGCGAGCCATTCCAATGAAGATTCAAAAAAACATGGGGCATCCTTCCAAGAAAACTTTCCAGGCTATTCGCATTGAGTTAAACCAAGAATTAGAAGTGCTAAGAGAATCTTTAAACGACATGATTGACTTGTTGAATTCTAAAGGCAGGATTTGTATCATTACATTTCACTCCTTAGAAGATAGAATTGTTAAAACAATTTTTAAGGATAATGAAAATCCTTGTAGTTGCCCCCCTAGCTTTCCTGCTTGCAATTGTGGGAAGAAGCCAAAGGGGATAATCATCACAAAAAAGCCGATATTGCCAAGTGAAAGGGAGTGTTTGAAAAACCCTCGAGCGAAAAGTGCAAAACTTCGGATTTTTGAAAAGTTCTAAAGTGCTTAAGTTTTTTTGAGCCAATAAGGGCGAGTATATTTATATAGGAGCGGTCGTCAGAAAGGGGAGAGTCTGACGAACAAAAGTAAGTAGAAAGGGGTTGATATCTATGGCAGGTGGAAGAAAAAGAAACAATCAGCATGTGAAAAGACAACGAGTAAAATACCAACAAGAGTATATGTATGGTAATGTTGCGCCCCTGCCTGATTATCACCCAGAGGTAGAACCGCGGGAAGTGGAGCCAGAAGTCGAACACCAAAGAGTGCGATTGGATCCACAAATTAAGAGAAATCGGAGAAGAGAACAAAGCCTTAGCACAGGGTACTCCATTTATCTGTTAGCGGTTTCAGTTGTAGTGGTTGCAATATGTATTTTCTATTTACAGCTCCAATCAGAGAACATGCGAAGAGCCAATGAGGTGAATCATTTAAGAAATCAACTTACTGAGATGACAGAGCAGAACAATACTGCCTATCAAAGTATTTCCAGATCGATAGATATGGAATACATAAGACTTAGAGCAATAGAAGAATTAGGAATGGTAAGTGTAACTCCTGAAATGGTGATTGAGTATCAAAATCCCAGTAACAGTTATGTGATTTTACATAATGAAATTCCAACCACAGGCATTATCTCCCAGTGACCGAAAGTACGAGACGAGGTACTTCACGAGTCCGTACGTAGGTCGTTCTTTTCTGCTTAGCGAGGTTTTTTCGAGCTTAGCAAAAAGAACTTCATCTTGAAAGTACGAGACGATGTGCAGAGCACTTGACGAGGTGTTATCGAGCATAGTGCGAGCCAGTTCGATGAAATTGGCCAGGTTCTTTCGAAACTGAAAAAATACGAAGTGGGTTGGGATTACAAATGGCAAGTAAAAAAAGAAAATACAAAAGACTAAAATTTAATAGCCAAAAATTTTCGAAAAAAATGCAAGAAAAGCTAGTGTTGATATTTGTTATGACGTTACTGGCTTTTGTTGTACTTGTTGGACGCGTGACCCATATCAACGCTACAAGAGGAAGTGATTATACTCGAGTGGTTCTCAGAGGGCAAACCCAGACTAGCCGTAATATTCCCTTTGTAAGGGGAGATATTGTGGATCGAAATGGAGTAGTTTTGGCAACCAATGAACGAGTATTTAATGTGATTTTGGATGTTTTTATCATGACTTCTAGAGAAGAATCCATTGAACCTAGCATTGGCGCCTTAAGTTATATTTTTGGTGTGGATGAGGAGTTGGTAAGGGAATTAATGGTGGAACGCCCCAACAGTAGCTACGAAGTACTGGTTAGAGGGGTTGGATTTGACCGTGCAAGGGCATTTAATGACTATGTACAAAATAGTGAGAATGGAAGATTTATTCAGGGAATTTGGCTAGAAGAAGATTTCAATAGAATTTATCCCTTTGGTTTTTTGGCTAGTCCTCTGATTGGATTTTGTGGAGCTGGCAACATAGGAGTTTTAGGTATTGAAAATTTCTACAACGATGTATTAAATGGCACTGACGGGAGAGAGTATGGCTTTTTTGGCGCAGAGGCATCGGTGGAGCGTACAATTCAACCTCCCAGAAATGGATATACAGTAGTATCCACTATAGATGTTGAGATTCAAAGTATTGTGGAGCGACACATTCGAGAGTTCAACGAAGAACATGCAGGTGAGGTAAGATTATGGGAGCTTGGCAGTAGAAATACTGCTGTGCTGGTTATGAATCCCAATAATGGCGAAATATACGCCATGGCCTCTTACCCTAATTTTGATTTGAATAATCCCAGTGACCTTTCTCATATCTTCACACCAGAGCAGTTGCAAGCCATGACCAGTGAAGAGCATAACCACGCTTTAAACGAAGTGTGGAGAAATTTCGTCATCTCAGATCCTTTCGAACCTGGTTCAACAGTGAAACCATTTACCGTGGCTGCTGCTTTAGAAGCGGGAACTTTGTTTGTAGATTGTACTTTCTATTGTGGTGGAATGCTTCACATAGGAGAGCATGACATTTATTGTGCTTGGAGTGTGAGGCATGGCTATCAGAACTTGGCAGAGGTAATGGCTATTTCTTGTAATGTGGCCACCATGCTCATTGCTATGGATATGGGAATATCTTCTTTTACCCGTTATCAAGAAATCTTTGGTTTTGGTCAATTTACAGGAATAGATTTGCCAGGGGAAGCCGATACTTCAGGGGTGATTTATTCTTATGAAGACATGATGATTACAGACTTGGTAACCAATGGATTTGGACAGAATTTTGAACTTACCATGATACAGATGGGGGCTGCCTTTTCTTCATTAATTAATGGAGGTAATCTATATGCACCTCGTGTAGTACGGCAAATACAAGATGAGGCAGGACGAATCATCGAAGTCATGTCTCCTGTATTGCTTCGTAGAACCGTTTCAGACGAAACAGTGGAATTAAACTTAGAATACATGCGGGCAGTAATGACCATTGGAACAGGAATTACAGCTAATGTACCTGGCTATGAAATTGGAGGCAAAACTGGAACAGCAGAAAAACATCCAAGAGGTCAAGGCAATTACCTTATCTCATTCATTGGATATGCACCTTTTGATAATCCGCAAGTCATAGTATATGTAGTGATTGATGAGCCAAATGTAGAAGATCAAACCAACGGGGAATTGGTGAGAGAACTATCAGTGAGAATTATGGCGGATATTTTTCCCATCCTNGAAATTCCTATGATTGACGGGTTTGTACCAGANATTAACCAAGAGGATGATGAAGATGATTCTTACGAAGACTCAAATGTTTATGGCTGGTATTACAATCCATATGGAACGGACGATTGGATTTTCATACCTTACGAGCCTACTCCTTGGATAGAAGAAAGTGATGAATATGGCTATTAATATCGTTAAACCCTTAATGATTGCATTTTTTGCAACTCTTTTGATTGGACCACCAGTAATTTCCTTCTTAGGCAAATTGAAGATGAAACAAACGGAGCGAACGGATGGTGCAAAGGACCATTTGGCGAAAGCGGGAACCCCTACCATGGGGGGAATCATGATTCTGATCAGTTTGCTTTTGGGAAGTATCTCCTTTATATTTCATTATCCGCGAATTGTCCCTGTGTTGATTCTGACTTTTGGATTTGGTGTGATAGGATTTGTCGACGACTATCTAAAAGTAATCAAGAAGAATCCCGATGGGTTGAAATCATTACAAAAGATGATTTTGCAAATCATCGTAACAGCAGGGTTTGCTGTTTATATAACTTTAGTGGACCCATGGATGACCCTCATTATTCTTATTCCTTTTTCTGGAGGGAATTTTGTTGATATTGGTTGGTTAGCTTATGTGGTGATGTTCATCGCAGTAATCGGGACGGCGAATGGCACTAACTTTACCGATGGATTAGATGGCTTAGCTTCTAGTGTTACCCTTGTTGTGGCGGCATTTTTTACAGTGGTGTCTTTTGTAATCGCTTATGATAAAATTTTCTGGCCAACAGATGTACTTCATATTCCAGAGAATGCAATAGGGGGGCCAGCCTTTTGTGCATCTATATTTGGAGTATATCCCCTAGGGGCCGCTATGATAGGAGCGTTATTAGGTTTTCTACTCTTCAATTGCTATCCTGCAAAAATATTTATGGGAGACACTGGCTCTTTGGCATTAGGAGGTTTTGTTATTGGAATCGCATACGCAATGAACATGCCTTTGTTTGTGATTATTATAGGTTTTATCTATGTAGTAGAAGTATTGTCTGTAATGATTCAGGTGGTGTACTTTAAGTTGACAGGAGGTAAAAGAGTCTTTAAAAGGACACCCATTCATCATCATTTTGAACTGGACTCCGAAGATTTAACTTACCCTGTTCTGATCCAGTTCCCTAAGAAAGGCTGGTCAGAAACCAGAATTGTAACTGTATTTACTACCATTACAATTCTTCTATGCTTGATTGCCTTTATGGGGGTGTACTAGATGGATTTTAAAGGGAAGAATGTGTTGGTTTATGGCACAGGATTAAGTGGAATTGCAGCAGCTAGACTTCTTGGAAAGCTTGGGGCTAATGTGTTCATCTATGATGAAGTTTCTAAGAAATATGATGAGTTAATGGATGCGTTTAGTAATGGGGCCGAGGGTTTAGATAAGCTCGGAGATGACGATAAGGGCATAGATGAGTTTGAGAACGATGCTAAAGACTTTGATGACTGTGGGAAGGAATCCATCCGCTTAGAGGAATGCAGGAAGACTTTGGATTTTCATTTTGGAGAGTTTCCGATGGAATGGATAGAGAAACTAGATTTAGCAGTGCTCAGTCCAGGAGTTCCTTTGGACATTCCGCAAGTAGAACACTTAATAGAAGGAAATATTCCCATCTGGGGCGAGGTAGAGTTGGCCTATCATGTGGGGAAGGGGAAGGTCCTAGCCATTACTGGAACTAATGGAAAAACCACTACTACAGCATTACTGGGTGAGATTATGAAAGCCTATCATCAGGAAACCTATGTGGTGGGCAATATTGGAAAACCTTACACGGATATTGCTCTGGAAACCACAGAGAATTCCATCATTGTTGCTGAAACCAGTAGTTTTCAGTTGGAAACGATACATCAGTTTAAACCTTATGTAAGCAGCATTTTGAACATTACTCCTGATCACTTAGACCGACATAAAACCATGGAGTTATATATTGCTGCCAAGGAAAAAATTGCCAAGAATCAAGATGAAGAAGATTATTGCATTCTGAATTATGACAATGACAACTCAAGGAATTTTGCTCCATTTGTGAAAGCAAAACCTATATTTTTCAGTAGAAAAGAAAGCTTAGAAAAAGGGGTTTACATTAAATCAGGAAACATTATCGTAGACCTTGGGACAGAGGAAGTATGCTGTAGCGTTTCAGAACTCAATGTGCTGGGAGAACATAATTTAGAAAACGTTCTTGCGGCAGTGGCAATGGCAGCTGTTTTTGGGGTGCCAATAGCAAAAATTAGAGAAAGTATAATAGAGTTTAAAGGAGTGGCACATCGAATTGAATTCGTATTAGAGAAGGATGGAGTCGTTTATTACAATGACTCTAAAGGCACCAATCCAGATGCCGCCATCAAAGGAGTTCAAGCAATGAATCGTCCAACGGTTCTCATTGCAGGCGGTTATGATAAAGAGGCCGATTATGAGGAGTGGATTCAATCTTTTGGAGATAAAGTGAAGAAATTGGTGTTGGTTGGAGAGACCAAGGAGAATATAGCCAATGAGGCGAAAAGACTGGGGTTTTATGAAATTATTTTAACAGATATTTTTGAAGAAGCTGTGAAGACAGGGATTCAAGAGACCAAGCCAGGAGATGCTCTTTTGTTGTCTCCCGCTTGCGCCAGTTGGGGAATGTTCAAGAATTATGAGGAGCGTGGGGATAGATTCAAAGAGTTGGTATTAGAGTTAACATAGGAAATAACGGAGACGTTCCATGAACACAAGAAGACGTAGAAAAAGAAAACAAAATAGATTCATCTATGGCTTTCTAATATTAGCAATGTGCAGTGCTGTTCTGATTTTAGGGATGTTTTTGTTGTTTCAAACTAGGGAAGTGAAAATTGTTGGCTTAAGGCATGTAGATGAAGACAAAGTACGAGAATGGTTGACCAGTAGTCCATTGTCCATTAATTCCCTCTATATCTGGCTTCGTTATGATGAACGAACAGAGAACTTGCCTCGGGGGGTGGCCCATGTTACGGTTCACTTCACTTCTCTTTGGGATCTAGAGATACAGATTACCGAAGAGGAGATGATAGGGTATATTGTTTATGATAACATCCGAGTTTATTTTGATGAGAATGGAATTGCTTCCTTAATGACTCATGAAGAGATTGAAAGAGCTCTGGAAGTTCAAGGTTTGTTGATTGGTGCAGGAGGGATTCAGCTAGGAGAGAAGATACCTGTAGAACGACCAGGGGGAATAGACGAAGTGAAAGAAGCACTTCTTCTCGTAAATGAGATGGAATTAACCCCAGATTTTTTATCATTAGAGGGTGAAAATATTATATTACATTTTGGAGAAATTAGAGCCAATATAGGAAACCGTAACTTAAGGGATAGAATGAGTCAAATTCCCCCTATTCTGGAAAGGTTAGATATACATCATCCAGGAAGAACGGGAGTGGTGCAACTAGAAAGGTTTAATAATTCTGGTAATTTGATTCATTTTGAAGAAGATGAGCCCGATCCAGGAGGTGTATAAAGGGCAAATAGAACCAAAAAACTAGGAAAAAGCTGAAAAAAAGCAAGGAAAAAGCACAAAAGAACCAGAAAACATCAATTATCTATTGATTATTTGCGAAAAAAACTTTATTATGTATTTAGCGTATTGTACGCTGATGTAAGTAATAAGTTACTTAAGGAGGAATGACTCTTGTTAGAAATTAAAACCAATGAATCAGAAGCGGCCGCAAAGATAATGGTCATAGGAGTTGGCGGTGGAGGAAACAATGCCGTAAACAGAATGATAGACGATCAAATTCAGGGAGTGGAGTTTGTAGCCATAAATACAGATAAACAAGCCTTACAGTTGTGCAAGGCTCCTACCTTGATGCAGATAGGAGAAAAACTAACGAAAGGGCTAGGAGCAGGTGCTCAACCTGACGTAGGGGCAAAAGCGGCGGAAGAAAGTTCCGAGGAAATAGCAGCCGCCATTAAAGGCGCTGATATGGTTTTTGTCACCTGTGGTATGGGCGGTGGAACAGGGACAGGGGCAACTCCAACCATAGCTAAGATAGCAAAAGATATGGGAGCACTTACGGTGGGTGTAGTGACGAAACCTTTCCGTTTCGAATCTCGAACCCGTATGGCCAATGCTCTTGGTGGCATTGATAAACTAAAAGAAAATGTAGATACGCTTATTGTAATTCCCAATGATCGTTTACTAGAGATAGTAGATAGAAGAACCACCATGCCTGATGCCCTGAAAAAGGCAGACGAAGTTCTACAACAAGGAATTCAGGGGATTACCGACTTGATTAATGTTCCATCATTGATCAACTTGGACTTTGCAGATATTCAAACTGTAATGAAAGACAAGGGAATCGCACACATTGGAATTGGTTATGGTCGCGGAGACGACAAAGCCATCGAAGCAGTTAAAGATGCTGTTGCCAGCCCATTGCTAGAAACCACCATTGTAGGAGCTTCTCATGTAATTATTAATGTTTCAGGTGACATTACTCTAATGGATGCTTCGGATGCTGCCAATTTCGTGCAAGATTTGGCTGGAGAGAATGCGAACATTATCTTTGGTGCCATGTACGATGATTCAAAGACAGATGAAGCAGTGATTACTGTTATTGCCACTGGATTGCATAACGTAGGCCATATAGGATCGTCCTCATTGAAGGAGAGGTTGGATAACAAACAAAGAATGGGTTCTATCTTACCTTCAGGAGACTCCGTCAATAGAGTGCCAGAGATGCCACCGATGCCAACCTTAGGAAAGGGATTGCTAGAGCGTGAAAGAGTAGCTCCACCAAGGGACACAAACACCGCATCTCCTACATTAAGACCAAGAACAGGTTCAGTTAAAGAAATGGATATTAAGATTCCAGATTTCTTTAAAAAATAAAGGTTAAAAGATTGGATAGGGTGGAGAGGAAGTGCTCCACCCTTCATTATGCCTTTCCCTTTAAGGAGGATTAAATCATGAATTATAGTGAAGAATGTTTAGAGGTCTTCTTAAAAAACCAATCACAATTGTTTGATGAACCTGTAGCATATAATTTAGAAGAGGCAGAAGCCTTTTTGGAGGATTGTTTTGCTGTGGCTTTGGATTCTCTTGATGAGGTAAGAGCGTATTTTGAAGAGGGTGGAGTCGATATAGAAGGCATGAGCGAAGAGGAGCTTTTGGAAGCCTCGGAGGTTTTCACCTTGCCTTTGGGAGGATACCTTATAGTTGAAGGTTAATCTATGCCTNGGGTGAGAAGAATAAAACGAACACGGTCATATATAACTCGACCACCTCATCATCACTTTGCATACATGGAAAGGAAGAATAATTTCTCAGACAACCTGAGTATTTGTAGAGCCAAGGTCGATGGGGAATTAATTTTGAAGCATGAAAAATTGGCTAAAGAAAAAACTAGAAAAAAGAGTCCCCAGTAAAACCTCTAGCCCATTGGAGATAGAGGGTGACGGTAGTGATTTGTTCATTATTGTTGGCTTAGGAAATCCTACTGCTCAGTATGTGGGAACCCGCCATAATGTAGGATTTGAAGTAATTGATGTATTGGCTGACCAGTACAACATTGAAGCTTCTGGGAAGAAGTTCAATGCAATCATTGGCAAGGGAACCATTCATGGGCACAAGGTTCTCCTTGGAAAACCTCAGACTTATATGAACTTAAGTGGTCAATCGGTACAAGGGATGGTGGACTATTTTAAGGTCAATGAGACCAGTAGACTAATCGTGATATATGATGATGTTAGTCTGGATGTAGGCCAGATTCGAATACGAGAGCGAGGGAGCTCTGGAGGTCAAAAGGGGATGAACAGTATTATCAACCATTTGGGCACTCAAGAGTTCATTAGAATTAAAGTTGGAATAGGAGAAAAACCAAGTAAAATGTCTATGTCCAACTACGTGTTAAGTCATTTCACCAAAGAAGAACGTGAAATCATGGAAGAGAGTTATGCCAATTGTGTGAAAGCAATTGTGGACATTCTAGAGGGAAATATCGCAAAGACCATGAATCAGTGGAATCGAAAGAATGTGAAGTTATAGCCAGGCCTGCTTGCACAAGAGTTCTACCACTATGATGAAGTTTACATCAAATTTAATGAAGAAGAGTTATGTGTCGAGGAGAATAGATGAAGTGTTTTTTGGCGCCTCTGAGAGAGTTGACAGACTACGAAGAGGTTTATAAGAAACGAGGATTAGGTAAAGGATACATCCAGATTGCGGGTGGTGTGGGCTCACAGAAGGTTCATATGATCCAAGATTTGAGCGATGGTTTTGATTTTAAAATCATCGTTTTTTCTAGTGAAGAGAAAGCGAAAATTGCATATGAGGAATACAGTTACATCCAAGAAAATGTTCATTATTATCCGCCTAAAGATTTGTTGTTTTACGATGTGGATATTAAAGGGAAGTATATTTTTTCTAGTAAAATAAACGTGATTAAGAGCATCATTGAAAGAAAAGAAGGAAGTAGTGTTGTAATTGTCACCACTATAGATAGTTTCATTGATGGTTTGCCCAAATTATCAGAGATGAAAAAAGCAACAATAAAAGTAAAGGATAATCAGAGTATTGATTTTGCAGGATTCCAAAAGGAGTTAGTGGAGATTGGTTATGAGAGAGTAACTCAGGTGGAGGCGTCAGGACATTTTGCAGTAAGAGGAGGAATTATCGACGTCTATCCTTTTACAGAGGAGAATCCTGTGCGGGTGGAATTGTGGGGAGATGAAGTGGATTCCATTCGCGTGTTTGACATTGAGAGCCAGAGAAGTCTTGGAGACCTAGAAGAAATACTTTTATATCCTGCTTGCGAATTGAAAGGCTTACATAAGAATTCTTTTTTGGATTACTTCAAGGACACCAATTGTATCTTGTTTCTAGATGAGCCGCAACGTCTAATAGAAACTTTGATTTCTGTTTATGAAGAATATAAAAACAGCATGAAGATGCGCCGAAGCCAAGAGGCGGAGAACAATCCCAAAGAAGGAAGTACAAGAGACGAAGCATTTCAAAAGAGCACAAAAGCAGAGAGGGAGTCTGGGCTGCATGTATTGAGTCCTGCAGAAATAATAGAAAAGTTAAATACCTTTGCAGGGATTGCCTTTACTGCTTTGGATACGAAACTNAAAGATTTCATCATTAAAGATAAGGTAAGTTATGCAGTTAAAAGTGTAAATCCTTACCACAANAGCTTTGAAATGTTAACCAGAGATTTAAGGGCTTATAGAAGGAAGGGGTATCGAGTGGTGTTGCTGTCTCCTTCTATATCCAGGGCAAAACGACTGGCGGAGGATTTGCGAGACTATGATCTGAGAAGCTTCTATAGTGACGACAAAAACAGAATAGTGAATCCATCAGAAATCCTGGTCACGTGGGGTCACTTAGCAGGAGGCTACGAATATCCTTTGCTTAAGTTTCTGGTGATTTCTGAAAGTGATATTTTTGGAAAGAGAATCAGGAAGAAAAAAAGAAGAAGATACTCAGGAGAGAAGATACAGGACTTTTCTAATCTAAGGATAGGAGATTACGTAGTTCATGAGAATCATGGATTAGGTATTTATCAAGGGATTGAAAAGATAGAAGTTGATAAAGTTACCAAAGATTATATGAAGATTGAGTACGCCAGTAATGGGGCGTTGTTTATACCAGCTACTGGGTTAGATGTGATTCAAAAGTATTCTGGAGCAGATGGGAAAAAGCCAAAATTAAATAAGCTAGGGACAGGGGCTTGGTCTAAAACAAAGACTGGAGTAAAAGGAGCCATCCACGAAATAGCCAAGGATTTGGTTGAATTATATGCCCATCGTAGCAATAACGCTGGATANGCTTATGAGCCAGATACTCCTTGGCAAAGAGAGTTTGAAGAAATGTTTCCCTTTGAGGAAACAGAAGACCAGTTGGAAGCCATTGCAGACACCAAGCGAGACATGGAGAGCAACAAGATTATGGATCGATTAATCTGCGGAGATGTAGGCTATGGGAAAACAGAGATTGCCATTCGAGCTTCTTTCAAGGCCATTCAAGAAGGAAAGCAGGTGGTTTATCTAGTACCTACCACCATTTTAGCTCAGCAACATTATCAAACCTTTACCCAGAGAATGAAGGATTTCCCTGTGCGGGTGGAGTTACTGTGTCGTTTCAGAACCCCAAGCCAGATTAGACGTTCACTAGAAGATTTAAGAAAAGGTTTAGTGGATATTGTAATTGGGACTCATCGGGTGTTGTCTAATGATGTTCATTATAAGGATTTAGGGTTGTTGATTCTTGATGAAGAACAACGATTTGGCGTAAGACACAAAGAGAAAATAAAGAAACTAAAAGAAAATGTAGATGTGTTAACCATGACGGCTACTCCTATCCCTAGAACTCTTCACATGAGTTTGATTGGGATACGGGATTTAAGTGTTCTTGATGAAGCACCACAGGATCGAGTGCCCATCCAAACCTATGTAATGGAGTATCAAGAAGAAATGGTAAGAGAGGCCATTCAAAGAGAGATTGATCGTGGAGGGCAGGTATATTATGTTTACAATAGAGTTCAAAGTATTGCTGATGTGGCGGTAAGAATTGAGAAATTAGTTCCAGATGCTGTAGTGGCTTATGCCCATGGTCAGATGGGAGAGAGGCAGCTTGAAAACATTATGCAGGATTNTATCGAAGGAGAGGTGGATGTGTTAGTTTCCACCACCATTGTGGAAACAGGGCTGGACATCTCCAATGCCAACACCATGATTATTCATGATGCAGATCAGTTTGGTTTGTCACAACTGTATCAACTGAGAGGTAGGATTGGACGCTCCAATCGAATGGCTTATGCATTCTTGCTTTACAGAAGAGATAAATTATTACCTGAAGTTGCAGAAAAACGTTTGAGTGCCATTCGAGAGTTTACAGAGTTAGGGTCAGGGATTAAGATTGCCATGCGAGACTTAGAGATACGAGGAGCAGGAAATCTTCTAGGAACCGTACAATCGGGTCACATGTCTGCAGTAGGGTATGATCTGTATTGCAAGATGTTAGGCCAGGCCGTTTCAGAACTAAAAGGAGAAAAGAAGGAAGAGAGGTTTAATACCACCATTGATCTGAATATTGATGCTTATATACCAGACACCTACATTCAACATGAAGTTCAGAAACTAGAAGTGTACAAAAAAATTGCCACTATAGAATCTGAAGAAGAGATGAGTGAAATGTTAGATGAGCTTCTTGACCGGTTTGGAGAGATTCCTAAAAAAGCTTATCAGCTTCTTCGGATTGCTAGCCTTAAAGCCTTAGCAAACTCCGTTTATATTACTGCTATAGAGGAAAAAGAGTGGGGGTACCGATTGGTCATGTACGAAAAAGCCAATGTAAATCCAGGCAAGATTCCAGAGCTAATAGACAGATACCAAGGTAACTTAGAACTTAAAGGAGAGACAGTGCCATACTTTATTTACCGAAGAAGAGGAAAAAAGGTTNCCCTTTCCGATGACGANAACATAGAATTTGTTAAAAATCTACTAAATGATTTTAAACTCTTGTTAGATGGCTAAAAAAGAGGTATAATGAAGCTTGTGCAAAAGAGATGTTTTAGGAGGAAATGATGAAAAAGAGTTTAAGAAAAATTGCAATTTTGACAATGCTAGTGGCATTGATAAGTACTACTGTACTAGGGTGTGGAAGAAAAGAGATTGACCATGATGCAGTATTATCCACGGTTAATGGAGATGAGATTACTTTGGGATTAGCGAATTTCTATGCCCGATTGATACAAGGGCATGAAGAGATGAATCATATGTTTTCTCCTTGGGCTGGGGAGGATCCCAATCCAGTGGATGCATGGGCTGATAATCCTATGACAGGAATCTCCCGAGAGGTGGAGATTAAGGATTTTATCTTGGAGTATCTTCAAGGCATGTTTTTGAAGCTTCAAAATGCAGATGATTTTGGAGTAGTGATTAGCCCTGAAGACAGAGAACTTATTGCGGCGGCTGCGGCACAGTTTGTGGAGCAGAATCCAGATGACGTGGTAACGGCTGTTTCAGGACAGGTAGAGATCATAGAGTTATTTTTAGAATTAATGACCATTAACGAGCGGATGATTGTTGCAATGGGAGCAGAAATTGATGAGGAAGTGTCAGAGGCTGAATCTGTGCGAAGAGCAGCAGATGTGGTATTTATTTCATTTACCAATCCTGGAGAAGGTGGAGCTGCCGAGCCTATGAGTGAGATAGAGATGGCAATGGTAGAGGCACAAGCACAATTGATTTTGGATGGAACAGACCCTAGCGACAATCTGGAGACATTTGGAGAAATAGGAAATGTTTTCCCCGTCACCTTTGGTGCAGAATCCGCAGAGTTTGATCCTGTCTTTCTGGATGCATTGAATGCTTTGACTGAAGTGGGGCAGAATACTGGCATAGTGACCACTGATACAGGTATCTTTATCGGGCAATTGAGCAGTCTACTTGATGAGGAAGCTACCAATGCTCAGATTGAACAAATTTTACAAGGACGCAGAGATGAGAGAGTGGATGAGTTAATGGGACAGTGGCGAGCTGCAGCCACCATTACAGAATATACTGAGCTTTGGGAGCAAGTGAGCTTTGTAGATTTAGGGATAGAGTTTTACGTACCAGGAGTTACAGAAGAGGATGAAGAATAATTAGAACCCAATAAGGAGGTCAGCCATGCCAAAAACCTTAACAAAAGCTGGAGAAAGAGAAGTGAAAAGTAATGAGCGTCCATATGGAGGGGCAGGTCACGTTCTAGTTGAGCCCTTATTGGATCAAGAAGAGTTAGGAACAGCAGGAAAATTATTTGCTAAAGTAGTACTGAAACCTAGCTGTGAAGTGGGACACCACGAACACCATGACGAGATTGAGGCCTATTACATACTGGCTGGTACAGGAATGTACGATGACAATGGACAAGCCATTCCAGTAGAACCAGGAGACGTGTTGTATTGTGACGATGGACATGGACATGGAATCAAGAACACAGGAACAGAAGATTTGGTGTTTATTGCTTTGATTTTAAACCGATAAAGGGTTGGAAAGGTCGTATCTTTTAACAGATAAGACCTTTTTTTGTAGTTGCATGGAAGGCAGTAAAGATGATATAATCAATGACAAGACTTTGGTCTTATCAGTTCGAAAAGCGAATGAAGCGGGTGGCAGATTTGAAAGAAAAGATTACACAACTGTCAAAGGGCGAATTTGACTTTCCTCAACATGATATTCTTTTCCCAGAAACATCCATAACCATGACCATCGGAGAAGGGGAAATGTACACGGGAAGTTTTGCTCTTAAAAGTCAAGGGAATGAAGTGATTCAAGGGGTGGTATACACCTCTTCCTTTCGAGTACGTTGCGCTGATTCTGGATTTCAGGGCAATCTAATTACAATTAATTATACCTATGATGGTACAGGGCTACTACCAGGTCATGTGGAGAAGGGACATTTCACAGTTGTGACCAGTCAAGGAGAGTTTGTCATTTATTTTACTGCCATTATAGAGAAACCTTTTGTAATGACCACCTATGGCAAGGTAGACAGTATAGATAATTTTAGAAAGTTAGCGATTATAGATTTCGAAGAGGCGAGGAAATTATTTGCTTCCACGGATTTTTATACGATTTTAAAGTATGAAGAGCCTAAAATATTGGCGTTGTATGACAATATGCGAAGTTGGGAGTTGAACAAAGAAGCAGTAGAAGAATTTTTGGTGGCCTGTAAGCAAAAGGAGAAAATATCTCTTGCACTAGAAGAAGAAAGCAGAGCCTTTCTTTCTCTGGACGCCAACGTGAGGGAAAATTTTACCATTAAGAAAAATAGCTGGGGATTTATGCCAATTACCATCAGTTGCAAAGGCGATTTTTTATCTGTCGAATATCCAGTGATTAACACAGAGGAGTTTGTAGGGAACTCTTATCGCTTGGAGTATAATATTAATGTTCAAGGGTTGCATCAGGGGAGCAATTTTGGAGAGATTGTGATTCATACTCCTTATCAAACTCTTTCTTACGAAGTGGTAGTAGAAAAAGATATCATCAGAAATGAAGAGCATCGCAGTGAAGAGAAGCTATTTAGCCGTTTGATTAAAAAATATTTTGATGTTGAAGCAGGCTTGATTTCCAAAAAGAAATGGCTAAATGCTTCCACTAAATTGGTAGAAGAGCTTCGTGCTTTAGACGATAAGAATGAACTGTATTTGTTGCTTCATGCTAACATTTTGTTGATTGGAGGTCTTCATGAAGAAACCAGATGGATTCTAGAGTCATACAATTACAGTCGTTTTTCAGAAAATCGTGATATTGAATTGAATTCTTATTATCTCTATCTTACTGCAATGTTAAGCAATGATACTTTAGGGCAGAGAAGAGTAGCAGAAGAACTTGCAGAATCTTACTTGAAGAATCCAAGTAGCTGGAGAATACTATGTATGCTTGTTCAAGTGGATTCCGAGTACAAGATTTACAGTGAACGTCTGCGGATGTTAGAGAATCTGTTTTACACCAACAAAGTATCTAATTCATTGTTCTATTTTGAGGCTTTTAAATGCTTTCGAGATAAAACTCACTCCCTAAAAAAGCTAGGAGTCTTTGAGATAAGGGTATTGTACTTTGGGGTGAAGCATAAAGTAATGACAAAAGAACTGGCCTTATACACCGCTAATTTAGCCAGCCAGATAAAGGTCTTTGATGAGATTTTATACAAAACATTGGAGCTATCTTATGAGATGTATCCAGAAACCATGATTTTATCCTCCATATGCACCCTCTTAATCAGAGGGAAAAATGCCAAGGAGAGTCATTTTAAGTGGTACGAAAGAGCAGTTGCTGAAGAGCTAAAGATCCCACAATTGTATGAGTACTATATCTCCTCTTTGAACCCAGGACTATTTAATAAGGCATTTCCACGTACCGTGTACTTGTATTTTATGCACGGGAATAACTTAGATCATCGAAGGTCGGCAATTTTATATGCGAATATTATTGCCTACGAGAATGAATCCAGTGAAATTTATGCCCATTATCGTGATGAGATGGAAAGATTTGCTTGGATGCAACTAGAAGGACGTAACATCGACGATCAATTGCGGATAATCTACAAAAGATTTATTTCAGAAAGAACCATGAGTCAAGAGCGAATTAACGCTCTATATGATATTTGTCATGCTTATGAAATCACCTCTTCTATTAAGAATATGAAAAGAATATTGGTTGTAGGTGAAGATGGTAAGGTTGCTGGTGAGGCACCTTACACTAAAGAAGGAGCCAAAGTATATCTATACTCAAAGCAGGATCAAATTATCTGGGAGAATGTGAACGGTCGTTACTATATTGATTCTGTTCCCTATGAAAGTCGTCGATTGTTTTATGAACTGCGATACTTGGATATGTGTCGCAAGTATTTCAGTAGCACTAAGCTTAATCGGCAAGATGAAGAAGAGAAGAGGTTAACCTTAGAAGCTGTTCGGGAAAAGGGACTGGAAAGTTATAAAGTGGAGGAGCTCTTTAATTTATCCAGTAAAACCATAAGAGAGACCAATTACGAAAAAGACAATCTTTTAACTTTCCTTTGTTTTAACAGTTTTATGAAAGATCAATTCGATAAGGTGACCTTGGCTTATCTAGCAAAACATTACAGTGGTTCCATTGCTTATATGAGACGACTGTGGAGTGTTGCCAATGATTACAATGTTCCTTCTCATGAGCTGGCAGAGCGAATCTTGAGCCAAATGCTTTTTACGGAAAGCTTATTCAAAGAGGAAGATATCTTTGTTGCCTACTATAGTGGAGGGGCGTATTTTAGATTGCAGCAAGGATACTTGGCTTATATTTCCAGAGAATATGTGGTGGAAAACAGAGTAGTGGACCAACGTATTTTTGATATCATTTGTAATGAATTCCGAAAAGGTGAACCTCTACTGGATATTGTTAAAATTGCTGTTTTGAAGTATTATTCCAAAAAGGATTATGACCAAAACACAAGGAGAATTCTTAGAAAATTATTGCAGGAATTATCAGGAAGACAAATCTACTTTGATTTCTTCAAAGCATATGAGGAAGAGTGGCTCATTGAAGTTCAATTATGGGACAAAACTTTGATTCAATACAAAGGGCAACGAGGAAGTCGAGTGGTATTGTACTATAAACTGCAACGTGGAGATTCAGAATTGGTGGACTACTCCACAGAAGTGCTCACCCCTATGTATGAGAATATCTATGTAAAGAAGATGGTGCTTTTTGCCAATGAGCAATTGGAGTATTATTTCAAAGAAACAATAGATGGGGTAACCTATCGTAGCGAAAAGAAGATAAAAGGTAGCACTGGAAAGGCTGGAGAGGGCGGACGATATGGACGATTGAACCAGATTCTGACCATTGATTCTAAGAGGCGAACTCAGGCCATGAGAAATTATGTGATCGAATCTGAGACAGCAATGAAGATTTTTGTGCAACATGAGGATTAGCCTAAGGGGGGATTGAATTGATTCAAAGGAATTTAATCGGCTGTGAGATCAACGAAAAACAATGTCAGATTAGTTATTATAATGAGAAAGAATCAGAGCCACAAACATTAGAAGTGGATGATGAGCATAACTTTATTCCACTTTGTATAGGGAAACTACGAGACACTTGGGTCATCGGGAAAGATGCTTTGCGACTTCTGAAAGTAAAAGAAGGATTTGCCGTCACCAGACTTTTGGATCGAGGGATGACAGGAGAAAAGTTTGTGTACGGAGGCGAAACATATGAAGCAGTGTGGCTGTTGTCTAAGTTCATGCAGATGGTGTTGGAGCCTTTTAAAGACAATATAGAAGGAATTGTTTTTAGTGTTTCTGATTTATCGGAGGATTTGGCCAATTTGTTACGAGCAGTTGCGGTACGGATGAACATCACAAAACGCAATGTTTTTATCCAAGACTATAAAGAAAGTTTTTGTAACTATCTGTTTTATCAATCCAAAGACTTGTGGCAGTACGAAGCGGCTGTGTTTCATGGTGGACGAACCGAGATCAAAGCATATGTGATGCGTCGGCTGATGCAAGGGATTGGAGATGGGAAAACCACCTTTGTAACCGTTGATGAGTTAGTGAATACTCAGATGAAAGGGGATTCCTTTATTTATCCTGTCATTGACAAGGAGAAAGAAAAAGAGGCCGATTTGCAGTTTGGCAAATTCATCGATCGGGTTTTTCAGAAAAGAATCATCTCTTCGGTGTTTTTAACAGGGGAAGGATTCAGTTCAGAATGGTTTCCCAATTCCCTAAGATCCATCTGTCTGGGAAGACGAGCTTTCATGGGGAACAATCTATACAGCAAAGGGGCTTGTTATTCAGCCTATCGAAAGCTATACATGCATGATGAGGATCCCATATACTTATCAGAAAATAAACTTGCAGATAAGATATCCATTAGCATGCGAGTGGCTGGACAAGATATGGCTTATCCCATTGTTTCCTGGGGCGCGCGCTGGTACGAGTCTAACAATCAATGGGAGGTCTTGCTGAAGGATGTACAAGACATAGAGTTACATATTGAATCTTTGCTTGATGGAACGGTTCGCACAGAGATTGTATCTTTGGATGGGTTTCCAAAACGTACAGAGTATTCTATGCGATTGCAGATAGAAACCTTGTTTTTAAATGAAAAAACTTGCAAAATAACCATGAGAGATGTAGGGTTTGGAGATTTTTTTGTAGCTTCTGACTTTGAGGTTGAGAAAATCATACATTTAGGAGGCGCTGATGAGCAATTTGATTCTGTGTCATGAGAGGACAGCAACTCATGCTTATGAAATAACCAGAATTCATGCTAGGATATTTACCATTGAAGAGTTATGCTATTATTTATGCAATAACCTTTATCTTGTTGATTATACCATTATGAATGAACAATTGTGTGCTTGGCTTGATGATGAGCTAGGACTGACAAAGTTGGCAGGGCATTTAAGAGACTTTATTCGTACCCGAGGAACAGTAGAAAAATTTGTAATCGCCATCTTAAAGTACTCTAATATCTATCCAGAATCTGAGATGATTCGGATTCAAAATGTGTTAGAAAAACTGAAAAGCCAAAAGGATGTTGAGCGACAAAAATACAAGGGAGATAACCTGCTAGAAAGTGGTGAAACGGAAGAGGCCATTTTGGTGTATCAAGGGATTTTGGCTCAGGATAGCGATGATACCGTAGGGACAAAGTTTTACGCTCAAATCTATGCAAGTTTAGGTGTAGCTTATGGGCGATTGTTTCTATATCAAGAGTCTGCCAAGATGTATGACAGGGCATATCAGATGAGTGGAGATATCAAGTTACTAAAACCGTACTTGTATGCATCCTATAAGTATATGACCATGCCCGAGTACGCCATCCTTCTCACCAAGAACACCATGTTTGCAGAGATTAATACGCAGATGCGCAAAGAGATGGAAGAGATAAAGGGCAGTGTGCAGGTGGATTTGAATGAAGATTTGATAGAGAAGTGGAAGCGGCAGTATCGGAGGAGCCATGTATGAGTAAAGTAAGAACAAGATTTGCACCTAGTCCAACAGGAAGAATGCATGTGGGGAATCTGCGGACAGCATTGTATGCTTACTTGATTGCTAAGCATCAGGACGGAGACTTTCTTTTGAGAATAGAGGATACAGACCAAGAGCGCTTTGTAGAGGGGGCTCGTGAGATTATCAATCGGACTTTGGAGAAAACAGGATTGGTTCCCGATGAGGGGCCTGATAAGGATAAAGGCTTTGGGCCTTATGTTCAAAGTGAAAGAAATGTTTTGGGGTTGTACTTAAGGCATGCAAAAGAGTTGGTAGATAAAGGTGCTGCCTATTATTGTTTCTGTTCGGAAGAGCGATTAGAGGCGTTACGTAGTTCGGCTATTGGTTCTGAAGTGGTAATGTATGACAAATATTGCTTGAATTTGGGAGAGGATGTGAAGGCGAAATTAGAGGCTGGAATTCCTTATGTGATTCGACTGGATATTCCAACAGAAGGAACCACCACCTTTGTAGATGAAATCTATGGTGAGATTTCAGTTCCCAATAATGAGCTAGATGATATGGTACTCATCAAGTCTGATGGATTCCCTACTTATAATTTTGCTAACGTAGTGGATGACCATCTGATGGAGATTAGCCATGTGGTGCGAGGGAATGAGTATCTGTCTTCGGCACCTAAGTATAATCGTCTGTATGAAGCCTTTGGCTGGCAGGTGCCCATTTACGTTCATTGTCCCTTAATCACCGATGAGAATCACAAAAAGCTAAGCAAGCGAAGCGGTCATTCTTCTTATGAAGATTTGTTGGAGAAAGGTTTTATTACAGAAGCCATTGTGAATTACGTGGCTCTTCTAGGGTGGAGTCCTGCAGATAATCAAGAGATATTCTCCTTAGAAGAATTGGTGAAGGCATTTGATTATCAAAACATTAGTAAGTCCCCTGCTGTATTTGATGAAGTAAAGTTAAGGTGGATGAATGGGGAATACTTCAAGAAGATGGAAGGAGAGGCATTTTTCCAGTTGGCAAAACCAATTCTTGAAGAATGTATTACAAAACCTTATCCTCTGGAGAAAATCGCCAGCTTAGTTCAAACCAGAATTGAGGTTCTGCTAGATATTAAAGAACAAATTGACTTTTTTGAAGCATTACCAGAATATGACACGGCCATGTATGTACATAAGAAGATGAAAACTACTCCCGAAACTTCTCTGGAAGTGTTAAATGAGTTGTTACCAATCTTTGAAGCTCAAGAAGACTATAGCAATAACAACCTATATGCAACTTTAATGAAGTACATTGAAGGCAAAGGATGTAAGAATGGTTTTGCCATGTGGCCCTTAAGAACGGCGGTTTCAGGAAAACAAAGCACTCCAGGGGGAGCCACCGAAATTATGGAGATACTGGGGAAAGAAGAGTCACTGTTTAGGATTAGGAAGGGGATAGAGTTACTCTCCTCACTCTAGGGATGACACTCAGTATCCGAACTTGCCGGGGAGCAATATTTCGTCGTACTTCGTCGTCATCATCATTCTGCATAGGTCCAGGTAGTAGTTTTCACAATCATATGTCTTAAAGCCAGAACCAACCCATGTCTGGGTTAAGTCTTAATGGCTCGGTGAGTTGATATTTTCAGACTTACAAAAGATAGAAAGAAGTAAAACATGGAATTTAACAAAAATCAAATGAATGGGATTGAACATTTTGAAGGACCTTGTCAAGTGCTAGCAGGGCCTGGGTCAGGGAAAACTCTGACTATTGTCAATCGCATTCATTATCTTATTCACAAGCATGGTGTAAAGCCCGAGGAAATTTTAGTGATCACCTTCACTAAAGCTGCAGCATTAGAGATGGAGCGGCGATTTAATCAATTGATTGGCCGTAAGAAACCAGTGACTTTTGGAACCTTTCATAGTGTGTTTTATAGTATTTTGCGAAACACCTACAAGTTTGATCATGGTAATATCTTTACCGATAAAGAAAAGTATAGATTGATAGAAAATATTGTGAACAGTAAGAAAATCGAGATGTTTAGTAACGAGGACTTTGTAAAAGAGATTCTTGCAGACATCAGTGTAATAAAAAACAATGGATTAAAGTTAGACGGTTTTGTTCCTAAAGCCATTAATAATCAACTGTTTACTGAGATCTATAATGACTATGAAGAGCTAAGGAAGAATGCTAGGAAGATAGATTTTGATGACATGTTGGTATTATGCTTGGACTTGCTTACTTCCAGAGAGTATGTTCTGCGAGAGTGGCAGGAAAGGTTCAAGTTTGTTTTAGTGGATGAGTTTCAGGACATCAACAAGGTTCAGTATGATGTGTTGAAGCTACTGGTCTATCCAGAAAATAATGTATTTATTGTAGGGGATGATGATCAGTCCATCTATGGGTTTAGAGGAGCCAGTTCTAAGTTGATGTTTCAATTTCAAGAGGATTTTCCGAAGCATAGAGAGATCTTTTTGCGGGAAAATTATCGTTCGGCAAAAAGTATCATATCTAAGGCCACAAAGCTAATCGAGCATAACAGTCATCGTTTTCATAAAAGAAGTTTACCAACAAACTCGAGAAAAGGGATGGTTCGTGTGCAGGAATTGAGCAAACCAAGAGATGAAAGCGAATATATCGTAGGAGAGATGAAAAAGCGTTTGGCGCTAGGGGTAGATTCTTCTGAGATTGCTGTTTTGTACCGCACTCATGGTTCGGCAAATAGCTTGGTGGAAAAGTTGATTGAAGAATCCATTCCCTTTCAGATAAAGGAGAGGGTAGGGAATATTTTTGACCACTTTATCGCAAAAGACATTATGGCTTATTTCAGAATTGCAACAGGCTTGGGAAAACGACAAGATTTTCTGCAAATCATCAACCGACCTCTCAGGTATTTGGGGCGAGACTCCTTGTGCTTTAATTACAAAGCCAGGGTTGTCCAATTAGACTTTGAAGGGATGAGAAAACACTACGAAGATAAGGATTGGATGATGGAGCGAATTGATGAACTTGAGTTAGACTTAAAAGTGCTAAGTACCATGGCTCCCTATGCAGGGATTCAGTATATTCGAAAGAAGATAGGATATGAATCTTTTCTCTATGAGCATGCCCAAAGCAGTGGTGGCAGTGTAGAGGAGTACTTGGAAGAACTATGGCACGTTGAGGAGAGCTCTAGAGCACATATTTCTATAGGAAAGTGGCTAGAGCACATCAAAGAGGTTGGGCTTGCCTTAGAAAAACAGGAAGAAAAAAATAAGGGGATAAATAATGAGAATGAAGGAATTCATCTGATGACCATCCACGGTTCCAAAGGATTGGAATTTGATACGGTCTTTGTGCTGGGAGTGAATGAAGGATGCATCCCTTACAGAAGAGGGATGAAAGATAATTTGGAAGAAGAGCGGCGCTTACTTTATGTAGCCATGACAAGGGCAAAAGATCATCTAGAACTAACCTATGTACAAGAGAAGAATGGAAATGAACAGAAGCCCTCACGGTTTATAGAAGAGTTGTTGGACTGACGAGTGGATAAACTGCTAAGCCAACCGACCTTAAAACAAAATGTTTTATAGGCCCGTCAGCTTAGGGTGAGAAGAATAAAATTGCTAAGTGATTCAGTGAGGATAATTCAACTTGAAAAAACCTTTAATTATGTTCCTCGGTTTTTGTCATGGTATATTTGTAACGTTTTCTTGCCATTTCGTCATTGGCCAGATACTCATCATAAGTGGTAATCTTATCAATTAATGTTCCGTCTGGAAGGATCTCCATAATACGGTTGGCTGTAGTTTGAACGATTTGGTGGTCCCTTGATGAGAATAGGATTACCCCTGGGAATTTGATTAGTCCATTGTTCAAGGCGGTAATAGCTTCCATATCCAAGTGATTGGTAGGTTCATCAAGAATCAGTACGTTAGAGCCTGAAATCATCATCTTAGACAGAAGACAACGTACTTTTTCCCCTCCTGATAGTACCCGAAGGCGTTTTACACCATCGTCACCGCTGAATAACATTCTGCCTAAGAAGCCCCGTACATAAGTAGCATCTTTGTTCTCAGAAAACTGAGTTAGCCATTCTGCAATGGTATAATCAGATTTGAACTCCTCTTCAAACTCCCTTGGGAAGTAAGCACGAGTAGTAGTGATTCCCCATTTGTAATTGCCTTCGTCAGGTTCCATCTCTCCGATTAGAATCTTGAAGAAAGTAGACTTGGCTTGCTCATTGCTACCGACAAAAGCAACCTTATCATCATGACCTAAGGTAAAACTAATGTTGTCTAACACCTTAACTCCGTCAATGGTTTTGGAAAGGCCTTCTACCAATAGAATCTCGTTGCCAATCTCTCGATTAGGACGAAAATCAATATAAGGGTACTTTCTACTAGAAGGTTTAATGTCATCCAGTTCAATTTTCTCTAATGCCCGCTTTCTTGAAGTGGCTTGCTTAGACTTTGAGGCGTTGGCACTGAAACGAGAGATAAACTCTTGTAATTCTTTGATCTTGTCTTCTTTTTTCTTGTTGGCCTCTTTCATCTGACGAATTAGAAGCTGACTGGATTCATACCAGAAATCGTAATTTCCTGCATAGAGCTGAATCTTACCATAATCAATGTCTGCAATTTGGGTACATACTTTGTTCAAGAAATATCGATCATGAGAGACCACAATCACAGTATTTTCAAAATCAATAAGAAATTCTTCCAACCACTTGATGGCATCTAAGTCTAGGTTGTTGGTAGGCTCATCAAGTAGCAAAACGTCTGGATTGCCAAAGAGAGCTTGGGCAAGAAGTACCTTCACCTTTTCATGGCCATCTAAATCTTTCATGTATTGTGAGTGGAGTGGGGTTTCTATTCCTAAGCCATTAAGCAAGGTGGCAGCATCGGCCTCTGCTTCCCAACCGTTCATATTGGCGAATTCTTCTTCTAACTTCCCTGCCTTAATGCCATCTGCCTCAGTGAAGTCTTCCTTCATGTAGATAGCATCCTTTTCCTTCATGACTTCTAATAGCCTGGCATTGCCCATGATTACCGTGTCTAAAACCACGAATTCATCATATTTACTTTGATCTTGTTGCAAGAAAGACAAACGATCACCAGGAGTCATGGCAACCTCGCCACTAGTAGGTTCCAGTTGGCCAGATAGGATACGCAGGAAGGTAGATTTGCCCGCCCCATTTGCTCCAATTAAACCGTAACAGTTTCCTTCTGTGAATTTGATGTTTACTTCTTCAAACAAAGCTCTTTTGCCTAATCTTAAAGTAATGTTATTTGCACTGATCATAATGGTTGCTCCTTATTTCTATTAACACAATTGTTAAAGTGTTTTTGAAGTTCAAAAAATTACTAGAGTTATTGATGCTTCTCGTCTTAGGATGAGATGTCCCTAAGTCAAATCCCGTTAATCTAAGTGATAAGCCACGACTATCTTAACAAAAATAATGGTAAATATCAATGATTTTATGCTCAATATTTGATAATGTTTCTTCTCATCCTAAGATAATTGGAGTCGAACTCATGCGCCTTGAATTTTTTAGCGTTGTATTTCTGCGTCATCATCGTTCGCCATAGGTAGGCGCTAGAAATGTTTGCAACATTTATAGCTTCATGAACTATGACTCACTCTTCTTCCTTGTACTAATCCTTTGCTTTGGCTTGTCTATCGTAAACAAGAATCAAAAACAACGAACCAATCCCTAATAGCACCCATATATTCCAGAATGTTCCATGATTAATTCCATATAACAGTTGCCCTTGTGGAGTGAAAAGTGACAAGGCTTGCATCACTGGAGACAAACTTGCCAGATCCATAAAAGAACCTCCTAAAATGCTGGTGAAAAGAGCAATCAGTGGAGCCATAATGTCAATGGAGCCAGCTTCTTGAAATCTTGACAAGATAAGGCAAAGACCAGTAATGCAGTAAACATAGGCCAGAAGATAGATGATTTCTAATCCTGAGAGAAGAGTTGAAGGTACAAATGTTGAAGTTGTTTTTGCCAACCAAGACCCAAGGTAAGCCAGCAATACAATGACAAATCCCACACCAAGAAGCAACAGAGTATCTCCAAAAAAGGAAAGAGCTCTTCCTCCTCTTAGAATTCTCATTCGAGTGGTTACGGATCGAGAGTCCTGCTTGGCAAACCATTGGCTCAGGGTCATCATGACTAAGATAATAACCAAAGAGATAAAACCCAAATATCCACCGAACATTCCTGTTGATCTAAAATCTTCAGGAGAGAGCCTAGGCGAAAATACGGTAAAAGAGTAAAGGGGTGGAGTGTTTTCATTGAACCGAATCATAATGTTTTCCAGCTCTTCTTCTGAAAAAGATACTCCAGCAGTGTAAAGCTCTCCTTTGGCTCGCAATAAACTTCGCTGAGAAATCACTTGACCTGCAATCATCTCTCTAGCAGCGGTTCTTGTGGCAACAGTAGCGGCACTTTCATATCTTATGGGAAGCACTCGCTCATCTCCCCCAAGCAGCGCCTCTTCATATCCATGGTCAATCACAAAGACTCCCTCCACCCTTCCTCTGGCAAGAAGGAGAGAGGCAGCATCAACATCCAACTCCCAGATGGTTAATCCCTCTAAAGAGGCAAGGCTACTTACAAGAGATTGAGACAAAGGACTGTTATCCATATCCACAACTGCTATCTGAAGTGAGGTTACTTCAGCAGGACTGGTAATGGTGTCTACCACAAAAAAAGAGAAGGTTAATGCAATAAACAAGAAGAGAACAAGCCAAATCTTGCCAGTAATAGCTTTTAATCTTAAGAAAATAATCTGTATTAACTTCATGAAACTGTTCCCTCCTCCCTTAGGGTGAGAATAAATACGACGAAATAGTAATCCCAGGCGTGTTCGTCTTATTCTTTTTACCCTATCACTAAACGCAGAAATTCTACATTATCGATACTTTAAACCGCATGAGTTCGACTGATGTTATCCCTAGGGATAACAGAACCGCATGAGTTCGACTCTGTTATCCCTAGGGATGACACTCAATATCCGAACTTGCCGGGGAGCAATATTTCGTCGTACTTCGTCGTCATCATCATTCTGCATAGCTATATTTGACTTCTATTAATTTCGTTTATTTTTAAGCAATAACAATGAGGCCAATATAAATAATATGGACATTACCAACACAGGTAATATCATCATGAAGATTCTTGAAAATGAAAAGTTTAAGCTTATTCCTGTAAGCCCAATCATAAAATAATAGGAAATGGTAAAGCGGCTAAAAATATGAAGAGACTCTGGAAGCATCTGAATGGGATACAACCCACCTCCTAAAACCATAAAGAGCAATAGAATCACATTGCCCACAATTTGAGAATGAGAAGAATTTTTGATGATGGTGCTTGAAAATAAAAATAAGGAAAACCCGCCTAAAAAACAAACCACAAACAAGAAAAATGCCTTTGATGATGAAAATGGGAAAATGGCTAATGTAAGCAATAACCACATCCCAAGGCAGATAGAAAATGCCGCAATTCCTTTTGAAAGAATAAAACTTGTGATGGAACCGCTTTTAGCAATATAACGAGGTAAAATTCCCAAAGCCAACTCTTCAGGTAAGGTTTTAAGAATGATCAGTGGAATATACAATAAGAACAACACCATGATGGAGCCGTATAAGAAAAGTGCTGCGCTACTGGCATCGTCTGTAAGAATTTGCTCAGGGGCAAAAATCCCCCCACGACCAAGGGCATCTTCTAAAATATGCAAAGAGGCCATCTGGAAAAGCTGATTCCTTTGCTGTGCATCTAACTCTCCGTATTTCAGATGATAGACTGCCCAAGTAGTTTGCTGGTTCTCCCTAATGATGTCCATGATGGATGTGGTAAGGGACTGGAAAATAGAAGACTCCAAAGGCATGTTTCCGTTTAAACCTATTTCTACGGTGAAATTCCTCATGTCATACAAAGAAAAGAAAAAATCCTTGGGAATGGTCAGAATTGCTGCCACATGATATTCTTCAAAGATGACCATATCATCTTGGTCACTCACATGATAGATCGTTTCAAAAAGCTCGATGTTGGATAACTGTCCAATAAGGATGGCTGACATGGGAGTTTGATCTAAGTCTCTTACTGCTATTGAGAAAGGTGAAAGCTGGGCCCTTTGATTGGCAATGTCTGACAACCCAAAGAACATAACTAGAATGAGCAGAACAGGCAACAGCAGTGTAGTCACTGTTCGTGCTCCACTGCCTACTAAAAGTCGAATATCCTTTTGAATGCATGAGAGTAGTCTGTTCATTGATTCGTTCCTTAAGATATTGAGAGTTAACCCTATTGAAAGGAGGATGAGCAATAAAGGTGATTGTTCAGATCATAATCACCAGCCATGGTTCTTGTTTTCAAAGGATTCGCTTATCCGTAATCAAACCCTCATCCAAGGTAATGATTCGATCACATATCCTTTCTAATTCATCATCTCTATGACTTACAAAGATTACACCTGCCCCTAGGTCTCTGATATGAGTCATCATAGACAGGATAATATCTACCGATTGAATATCTGCTCCGACAGTAGGTTCATCTAAGATAAATGCTTTAGGGGTGGTCAAAAGGGCTGCCGCTAAATTCAATCGTCTCTTCATTCCCCCTGAATATTCTTCCACAGGTACATTGGCTTTGTCTGTAAGTTGCATCTTTTCTAACAACCATTGAATTCGTATGTTTTTTCTCTTGCCTCGAATACCATACAAACCTGCCCAAAACTCAAGGTTGTTTTTACCGCTTAAAGTAGGATAAAGGGCGATGTCTTGAGGCACATAACCGATGGCATCCTTGGTATCCGCTGACAGGTTTACAGTCCCACTATTTTCCTTGATAATTCCTGTGATAATCTTAATCAAAGTAGACTTTCCAGCCCCGTTCTTCCCTCGAATACCAAGAATCTCTCCTTTTTCCAAAACAAGTGAGACAGGCCCAAGCACGGTGCTAGGGCCTTGTTTTTTAATAACGTCTGTTACAGTAATCAGTTGATTTTCCAGTAGCTTATTAGAGGATTGATTTGTTTTTGTAGTCATACTCTATTTCCTATCTTAATTAAGATTAAAGAAATCAAATACAGATTGCAATTCACCACCTAGCCCCAATAAAAGGAAGAGAAGTTCCATTTCTGACATGTCAGATAAGTTAATAGGGTTAGCTGTTGGAGCTTGGATAACTGGGGGCTCATCAAAGGATTGAACATATAGGGTAAGGCGTGACAATCCCAGATGATCTAAGTTATAGATGTTGATGGTATAGTGAGAGCCCTCTTCTTCTCCATCTTCTATCAGCAAGGAAAGTTCGATAGAGGTTTCGCCAACAGGATGGCTCATAGCCAGTTCCATATCAATAAACCCATGAGGGAGTTCAAGATTGGAGAAATTAGTAAGGTCAAAGTCGTAGAAAATGTTTGCTGTTATATTAGAATCTGGCAGATAGGCAGAGGACAAAGTCATTGCAAAATAAAGGTCACCAACAGCTGTGGAGCGACTAATGGTCATCTGATTTTTTAATGAAATCTGAATGTTTCCATCATTGTCTTCAAATCGAAACCAATCGGTTCTTTGATTGCCAGAAAGCAAACCTTCATAACGGAAGAATCCATCCAACTCGTCAGAATCGAAAGTGAATTCCTGTAAAATTAACTGCCTGCGATGAGTGGCCACTCGCCACACTAAGCCTGAATCCACCAAGGTTTCTACAATTTCATCCACATCCTCTACCATTGTATCCAGAGTTATCTCCCACAATTCTCTGGTTATTTCTTCGTCTCTCATGAGATGTTGTATGGCTGGATTTATGGGAGTTGCTCCAAGCAATGTGTTCAAATACATCATAAACGCCTGGTACATCAATTCGTCTTCTTTCATTTCTTCTACCAATGCAAGGAGAAATTCACGATAATCTTCTGCAGTAGGAGTTACCGTATAAACCTGAGCATTCACCTCTTCTCTGCCGTCAAAAAGGCTGACCGTTTCTCTGGTTACTTCAAGATTATCCTCATTGACAATAGAAAGGAGAAGGTCAGAATATCTCTCGATAAAAGATATGGCTTCCTCATGAGTCATCTCCAGTGTAAAAGAAGGACCTGAACCCATCCCAGCCATCTCTTGCAAATCACTAAGTCTTAAAACGTAATAACTGTCGTTGATGGATGGAAAGGTAAAGCCCAAATACTCTTCATCAAAAGTAAAGACTGCAGATAAAAGTTCCACTCCAGCACCGTGAAGAGTCATGGCCATAAGGTCTTGCTGCGTTGGGTCAGCGTGGAAGTTGAAATCCAAATCAACTGCAATTTGTTCAATAATCGTGGCAGCTAAGATGCCAGGGTTAATGCCACTTGCCTCGGCACTGGCTGTGACGGATAGACTAAAGGCCACTTCCTCTTCTAGATCCTCTTCATAAGCAGCAAGAAGAGGATTAATCACATGATTACGTTGAATGGCGATAAAACGATCAACGGGTGAGGCAAATATTCCTGATGCAATCAAACCCACAGTAAGGGCGATAGCAGCAATCACACCGATTCCTATGAAAACTGGAAAAAAGGACTTCTTCTTAGGTGGTTCGTCCTCTTGATAGCTTTGATAATAAAGGGGCAGAATTTCTCCTGTATTGGCAGTGTAGAATGCCTTAGAGATGTCCTCAGTTTCCTGTGGACATGGCTCAAGCGCTTCCCCAGGACGAAAAAAAGAATCGGAAACAGAAGGTTCCAAACAATTGTTGCAAACTTTAGTTTCTATATTATCAGTAGGCTCTCCGCATTTACCGCAATATTTCATAATGCTCTCCTTATGTTTTTGATTTGAAGTCAAAACATCTTTTGACATCTACATCATTTATATCATAAAATAATATTTAAGTAAAGTAAGGCTTCCACTTATCAGGCACTTTGTAGTATAATGGTGATTAAAGAAACGATTGACAACAAAAAGGAGAAAAAAATGTCTTTTATTGTATTCGAAAAGGTAAGTAAAGTTTATCAAACAGGAGAGGTGACAGTTCATGCATTGAAGAGGGCTTCTTTTGAAATTGAGGAAGGGGAAATCTGTGTGATTGTGGGTGAGTCCGGAGCTGGTAAAACCACACTTTTGAATATATTGGGGGGAATGGATACCCTGACAGAGGGGAGGATATTTCTGGCGAACATGGATATTTCGCAATTTACTAAAAAAGAGCTAGCAGCCTATCGAAGGAATAATGTAGGGTTTGTCTTTCAGTTTTATAACTTGATTCCTAACCTAACCGCTCTGGAAAATGTTGAGATAGCAAGCCAGTTAAGTAAATATTCTCTTGATCCTGAAAGGATGTTAGAGGAAGTAGGATTAAGGGAACGAATGAATCACTTCCCAGCAGGATTGTCGGGAGGAGAGCAACAGCGTGTGGCCATTGCTCGTGCATTAGCAAAGGACCCAAGGTTATTATTGTGTGATGAACCTACTGGAGCATTGGATTATAAAACAGGCAAAGGAATCTTGAAGTTAATTCAAGATACTTGTCGTAGGAAAAACATGACCGCCATTATTATCACCCATAATATGGCATTAACAGACATGGCAGATCGAGTGATACGAGTGAAAAGTGGCAGAATTAGAGAGATTTGGATCAATGAAGAACCGACCCCAGTGGAAGAGATAGAATGGTAGGATGTGAAGATGACAAAAGCATTTCGAAAATCAATTGTACGGACGATTAAAAATACCTTTGGAAGATACATGGCGATCTTTGGAATAATGGCGCTTGGCATTGGAGCTTTTGCTGGAGTTACAACAGCAAACCCAAGCATGATTGCTACTGCCCAAAGATACATTGAAGATCAGCGCTTGTTTGATTTTAGGTTGATATCCACCTGGGGATTTACAGGGGAAGAAATAGAACAGATTAACAACCTGGATATGGTGAGAATGGCACGTGGTGGCTTCACGGTGGATTTTATATATCTTGATGAAAACGGAGATGAACAGGTGCTACGAACCTACTCCATTTGCGATGATATCAATCGATTGACTTTAGTAGAAGGAAGGCTTCCCATCAGTGCCAACGAGATCGTATTGGATTCAGATCATTTTCCTAGCCAAATGATTGGAGAGGAGATACGAGTATTTAGCTGCGGGAATGTTCAAGTGTTTGAAGAGGACGAAGAGTCTGAATATGGCGTCCAATCTGTAGAGGCTTTAGCTTATGATACCTTTGTGATTACAGGATTAGTTCGATCGCCCTTGTATATGAATTTTGAACGAGGAGTGACCACCATTGGAGATGGGAGAGTTCGTGGATTTGGTTATTTGTTGCCAGAAGCTTTTACTGGAGAGTATTATACTCAAGCGTTTGTTTATCTTCAAAGCAACTATCTGGCCTTTAGCCAGAAGTACAAAAATGAAATTGAACGAGTAAGGGATGGGCTTGAAGAATATATCTTAAATAGGGTAGAGGAGCGAAGAGAAGGGATTCTTGAAGATGCCAGACAAGAGTTAGAAGAGGCAAGGCAAGAATTAGAGTATAGGATCTTTAACGTAGAAGAAGATTTAAGAGAAGCCTTAATGAGGGTTGAAGAAGGAGAAGAGGAGATACTCCAAACCAGAGAAGAGCTGGAGGAAGCTAGAGAGGGGATAGAAGAAGGGCTAGAAGAGCTAGAAGAGGCCTATCGGGATTTGAATACAGCCAGAAGAAACTATCAAACCAACAGAGCTACCTACACGGAACAGCGAAGGTTATTGAATGAAGCAGAAGCAGAATTCCAAACTCATTACGCTACTTTCCAAGCATCAAGAAGACAGTTTGAAGAGCAAAGGGATGCTTATCGTGCAGCTGTAGATGCAGGCGCACCTCCTAATCCTGAAACAGAAGAACAAATAGCCAATTATGAACGACAGTTTGCGGAAGGGGCAGCGGCTTTTGCTGCCACAAGAGCAGAGTTAGATGCCACAAGAATCAGTTTGGATGAAGCGGCAACAAGGTTGCACGAAGGAGGCGCTGGATTTGAAGAGGCAGAAGCCTTAATTGAAGAAAGAAGAGAGGAATTAGAGGATTTATTACCGCAACTTATCGAGGCCGAAGAACAGCTGGAAGAACAAGAAGAAGCTCTGGCTGAGACTCGTATTGAGATAGAAGAGGGATTGGCAACCTTAGAAGAGGAGATTGTAGAAGCCCAGAAGGAGTTAGATGAGGCTGAGGAGAAGTTAGAAGATCTTGCGGATTTGCGATTGTTTGTATTGGATCGACGAACCAATTTGGGTTATGCTTACTTTGAAGGGGATATTGAAATGGTGGACTCTATAGCCCAATTGTTCCCGGTTTTCTTCTTGTTGATTGCGGCTTTGGTATGTTCCACTACCATGACCCGTATGATTGATGAGGAACATACTCATATTGGTACCTATCGAGCCATGGGAGTTGAAGAGGGTGCCATTCTGGCAAAATATATTATCTATTCAGGGAGCGCGGCCTTGCTGGGAGGGGTGGTCGGATTCTTTGTAGGGGTTCAGGTATTTCCAAGAGCCATCTGGTTGGCTTACTCTATGCTTTATGGATTCACCGACCAACTTATTTTGATGGTAGATTATTGGTTGTTAGTGGTTTGTTTGGTAGTGGCTTTAATCTGCTCAGTAGGGATGACATTTTTAGCCTGCCGTTTGGAGCTGAGAAAAGTGCCTGCCCAACTGATTCGTCCTAAAATGCCTCCAGAAGGGAAGCGGATATGGTTGGAGAGCATTCCCTTTGTTTGGAAGCCTATGAAATTTCTGCACAAGGTAACCGCAAGAAATGTATTTCGTTTCAAGAAGCGAATGTTTATGATGATTATCGGAATTGCTGGTTGCATGGCTCTGGTTTTGGCAGGTTTGGGTATGCGAGATTCTGTAAACAGTGTCATCGATATTCAATATACGGAAATACTTCACTATGATATTCGTGGCTCTTTTTCTAGAGGGATTTCTGAAACCTTTTTAAATCAACTAGAGGAGAATTATGGAGCGGATATAGAACGTAGTGCTGTGATTATGCAACAAACGGTAACCATAGAGATTAACGAGACCAGTAAAAGAGTAAATTTATTGGTGGAGGGAGAAGAACCTTTAGATGGTCTGATTTCTTTTAGAAGTGTTGGAGCGGATATTCCTACACCAAGTAGGGGAGAAATCGCTATTGACAGTCGTTTGGCAAGAGCAGGGAATTTTTCCATCGGTGATGAGATTGTTCTTCAAATAGGAGATGAATTAAGCCAGCCAGTAAGGATAAGCGGTATTTTTGAAAATTATATGATGCATTACGCCAGAATGTCAGCGGAGACTTTCGATGATATTTTTGAATATGAATATTATGTGACCAATACCATAATGATATTGTTACGGGAAGGGGCAGATGAACACTTGATGGCATCTTGGATCAGTGGTCAACCAGGCTCTACTGGGGTTTTGGTGGTGAGCATTTTAATATCTCAGGTAAGAAACATGCTGGATAGTTTGGACTATGTGGTGCTCCTTATTATTGGTTCAGCTGCTTTGCTGGCGTTTATTGTGTTGTTTAACCTTGGAAATATCAATATTTCCGAGCGTGTAAGAGAAATCGCCACTTTAAAAGTATTAGGATTCTTTCCAAGGGAAACCGCAGCTTATGTGTTTAGAGAGAACTTTATTCTCACAGTGATCGGTATGGGGCTGGGAGTTCCTTTGGGGTTATTGTTCCACTATTTTATTATTACTGAGATTCAGATTGATATGATTTCCTTCAAAGTAATTATTCATCCTATTAGTTATGGGATTGCAGTGGTCATTGTTCTTGCCTTTTCCCTCTTTGTGGACATAATCTTGCGTCGGAAGTTAGATAGGATTAAAATGGCAGAATCTTTGAAGGCAGTGGAGTAGGGTGAGAAGTAGTTGAAAACTCTTGACGAAACCTGGTTTTAATGATAGGATTTTCTCATAATTAAAAGTGCTAGGGGTGCTTCAAGGCTAGAAGATGAATCCGAACAGGATGAAATCTCTATTCCTAAGCTGAGATTGTGAAAACAAATCCCTTTGAACCTGATCTAGTTAACACTAGCGTAGGAAAGCAGCATATCTT